>Ga0068855_100001120_pt1 | contig 33311 bp, 22 predicted proteins | sample KBSCornC52_FD_66592 | JGI IMG/M metagenome (GOLD analysis project Ga0068855, IMG submission 66592) | Corn rhizosphere microbial communities from Kellogg Biological Station, Michigan, USA - KBS Corn C5-2 | ecosystem: Host-associated > Plants > Roots > Rhizosphere > Soil ...
GGTGTACGTCAGCAAAAATGGGCATTGGTACCAGGTTATCAAAGCCAGGATGCCGACTTTGCTCTGATGCGCTATTCGGACGTGTTGTTAATGAAAGCAGAATGCTTATTCCGTTTAGGAAGCCCTACAGCTGCACTAACCTACACTGCACCTGTAAGGCAAAGAGCTGGTCTTCCTAATTTTAGCCCGGCTGCATTTACCATTGACAGCTTGCTGAATGAAAGAGGCCGCGAATTTGTTTGGGAAGGTTGGAGAAGGCAGGATTTGATTCGTTTTGGTCACTTCGGCGATCCAAAACAATTTAAACCAGCTGCCGATGCCGATAATCACTGGGCGTTATTCCCAATCCCGACTGAAGCTCGTCAGAAAAACCCTAACCTGGTTCAAAATCCTGGCTATCCTGCAAATTAATATTGAAGGATACTGATAATAAAAATGGAGTGGTGATTTAATTGCCACTCCATTTTAATAAAATACACTTTCCCAATTATTTACGTTTGATAATAAATTCTTTTATTATAAACAGGTAATATTCAGTAGTGTGTACCTGAACCAAAGCCACTGCAAAACCTAATAAACCTCATAAAAAGTATGAAGAAGAAATTCAACGGCATAAAAACTATGCTGACCAGGGACGAAATGAAGCAACTTAAGGCCGGTAGCGGCGGTGGTGGCGGAGGCGGCAGTACTGATTGCCCGGCCGGAAGCCCGCTGTATCTGTGTTCGTACCCGGGCATCAGCAACTGGGAAACCTCTTGTTGTCGCGGCAGGTTACCAAACTATGTTGCCGGTACTACTTGCGTTCAGATTGGCTACACTACCACTACTTTTCCTGACGGAAGTGTTTGCTGATCAATTCAATTAAGGTCAACAGGTAATTTTCGGCAGTGCGTACCTGACCCAAAGCCATTGCAGATAGCTTAAAATCACAAAAAAAGTAAAAAAAAATTCAACAACTTGCGTTCAGATTGGTTACACAACCACTACATTTAGTGACGCCAGTTATTGCTGATAAATTTTACGACAACAGGTAATATCCGGCAGCGTGTACCTGAACCAAAAGCCGCTGCAAAACACTTAAATCACAAAATGTATGAAAAAAAAATTCAACGGCATCAAAACGATGCTAACCCGCGATGAACTTAAGCAAATTAAAGCTGGTAGCGGCGGCGGCGGCGGTTTTAGCTGCCCGTCGGGCACACCGGTGTATTATTGCACCGAAGCCGGTTACTCACCATGGACCACTGAGTGGTGCTGTGGTCCCGGGCCACGCTATTCGGGCAATTTCACATGCACGCTCATCGGTTATACTCCGGGTACAACCTCTCCTAATCTTTGTTAAATAATAAAGATTTGATCAGGGGTTTATCAGTAAACTCCTGATCATTTTTTCTGTTTTAATTGTTAATATTACGAATGATTTTGAAAGTATTTGTGTGGCAACCTCTTTTAAAACATTATTTCATTTGTAACACGGCAGCAATAACATTTCACATTTAATGCGCATTATTCAAAGCCTATGGTCTGCCGGGCATTCAACCTTACTTGATTTTAACGCCGGCTGGTTTTCGCCCGAGTATCATGTTATGTCATGGGCACTCAGTTGTCATCAATTAAATTGTTTTTACGAAAATACAACGCTCTACGCCGATTCGGTTTCGGCGAGGTTGCTGATAGATTCCCTGCAACTGCCCTATAGCAATGTGGTTTCCACATTGGACGAATTGAACCATTATGATGCCGGCTTATGGGCATTGCCTAAAATATACGCTTATAAACAACAGGAAACGCCTTTTTTACATGTTGATGGCGACGTTTTTATCTGGAAAGCGTTTGACCCCAACTTATTGAAAGGCGAGATGATTGCCCAAAATAAAGAGGCGGCAACAAACTACTATGAGAACATTATGATGTCGCTTGAATCGTCATTAACTTATTTTCCGCCGGAAATAACCGATTCAAGAAAAGAGGAAAATTTAATATATGCATATAACGCCGGTATTTTTGGTGGAACTAATATCCCGTTTTTTAAAGAGTACACTTCCAAGGCATTTGCGTTTGTAAACAATAACATATCAAATCTTGATAAAATAAATGTTACCAATTTTAACATTTTTTTTGAGCAGTATCTGTTTTATTGTCTTGTAAAAAAACATAACAGTAAAGTATCGTTGTTATACGATGAGGTGTTCGACGATTTTGGATACAAAGGCTTTGGCAACTTTATAGATGTACCGCACGACCGGCAGTATATCCATTTATTGGGCACGTTTAAAAGAAACCCCACGGTTTGTGACCAAATGGCTGCAAGATTGAGGCAGGATTACCCTTCAACCTATTACCGCATAGTACAACTTTTTCATGATAACAAACAGCCGCTGAAAAAGGATTATTACGTGTTTATCGCAAAAAATGAGACCGAACTGGTCGAAAGATTTATTTTTTTGAAGGGGAATAACGTAGTCCCAAAATTGGGCGTGTGTACCAAAAAAAGCGCATTTTCCTCGCGGCGAAGTGATATGGTCAGGGAATTTTTTGCTCATTTTAATGCCGGAGACGTAGCGGCCCTCGTTGGTGAAACCATGATCAAAGATTTGTTAGCCTTAGAAGATAACATCCGGGCCATTTTGTTGGGTAAGTTTAGTCAGTTTAATGACGATTTTTTATACCAGCGCGATATACTATGCTACAATCAGCCTGAATATGTATTCGCTGATTTAAATACCATATACGATAAACAATTGACAACCTTAAATGAGTTTGAAATTATTAGCTCACAATACGATTGGACTTTGCTGGATGATCGGGAAAACCCGGTGCCGGAAACCATAAAAAAAGTAAAAGAGTCTTACCAGGAAACTGCTTACATTATTGTAGTACCCGAATGCCATGCCGATGGTTATTCGCTGGTGTATGCCGATGAATTGGACGTATATATTTTTGAATTGCTGAAAAAACCGCTATCCATACGGCAATTATTTGAGAAATTAGCGGAAGAATTTGACACTGACGAGTTGGAAACAGCCTTTGAAGAATTTAAACTTTTAATATTTGGCCGCATAAAAATGGCACTTCAAAATAAACTGATAAAGCCTTGTTTTAAATGATAAAACCATTGGTTTAAAGTAGTATATTACATGGCCAATAGCTTAAATTGATAGTTTTAATGACATCACGATTTTATAAATTTTACTTTTTAATTTTTTTGTTTGGTATAGCTTGCAAGCCCAATAAGCAACAACCGGATACCAAAGATGCTCTTTTCCAGTTACAGTCATCAACCCAAACAGGCATTACTTTTAATAACAGGGTTAAGGACGATGGCGAATACAATGTATTCAACTACCGCAATTTTTACAACGGTGGCGGCGTAGCGATAGGTGATGTAAATAACGATGGTAAGCCCGATATTTTTTTTACCTCCAACCAGGGGGAATGTAAACTTTACATCAATAAGGGCAACTGGAAATTCGAAGATGTAACCGCGAAATCAGGTTTAAATAAGTACAAAAGGTGGCATACTGGGGTCACCATGGTTGATATTAACGGCGATGGCTGGCTGGATATTTATGTTTGCAACAGCGGTGGAATGAAGGATGCCGATCGGGCCAACGAGCTGTATATCAATCAAAAAGACGGCACATTTAAAGAAGAGGCTGTGCAATATGGCCTGGGCGACAAAGGTTTATCAACCCAGGCAATATTTTTTGACTATGACCACGATGGCGACCTGGATTGCCTGGTTGTTAACAATAGTTATCGCGCTATTGAAAGTTTTGGCTATTCAAAGGATTTAAGGAATATTCGCGATCCGTTTAACGGCGATCGCCTGTACAGAAACGATAACGGACATTTTGTTGACGTGAGCGCCGAAGCCGGTATTTACGGCAGCGAAATTGGATTTGGTTTAGGCATAACCGCCGGCGACCTGGACAATTCCGGATGGGACGATATGTATGTATCGAACGATTTTTTTGAACATGATTATTTGTACAAAAATCAGCATAACGGCAAATTTAAGGAGGTTAGTAACGAGGCCATCGGGCATATGAGTATGTCGTCGATGGGATCGGACATGGCCGACATGAATAACGACGGATTGCTTGATGTTTTTACCACCGACATGCTACCCGAAGATGATTATAGATTAAAGACCACCACGAAATTTGATGAGTTTGATGTTTATAATGCCAAACTGCGGGGCGATTTTCATCACCAGTTTACGAGTAACTGTTTACAACTCAATAATGGCGATGGCACTTTTAGCGAGATTGCAAACCTTGCCGGTGTAAATGCCACCGACTGGAGCTGGGGGGCGCTTAGTTTCGACTTTAACAATGATGGCTGGAAGGATATTTTTGTGAGTAACGGTATCAGCCGCGATTTAACAAACCAGGATTTTCTCGCTTATTTTAGCAGCAAGGAGGTTATGGATGAAATTCAGCATGGTGGTTTTAAGGCTAAAACCCTGCTGGATAAAATGCCGAAAACACCCGTCACCAGCTATGGTTTTGTTAACCAGCAGAACCTGCAATTTAAGAATGAGTCGGCATCGCTGGGATTTTTGACGCCCAGCTTTAGTAACGGCGCAGCTTATGGCGATCTTGACGGCGACGGCGACCTTGACCTGGTAGTCAACAACGAAAACGGTGAAGCATTCATCTACCGGAATATGACTTCCGAGAGAACCCATGCCCATTATTTAAAAATAAAGTTGAAAGGCGAGGGTATGAACACTTTCGGGCTTGGCGCTAAGGTGACTATCTATTCCAAAGGCATGCAGCAATTGCTTGAGCAAATGCCAACGCGCGGTTTTGAAAGCAGCGTTGAACCTGTACTAAATTTCGGACTCGGCGCCACCAACCTTGTAGATAGCTTGCGGGTGATATGGCCCAACATGAAGATGCAGGTTATGAAAAATATCGGCACCAACAAAACCATCACCTTAAACCAAACAGACGCCAAATTAGCATTCGTGCCGGTTGATCCCAGGAATAAACCCCTGTTTAAAAATATAACGGCCGGTAGTTTTAAGGGTGACATAACACATAAAGAAAACGACTACAAGGACTTTGATAATCAGCGACTTATTCCAAAAATGCTTTCGACAGAAGGACCAAAGCTGGCCGTAGCCGATGTAAATGGCGATGGGCTCGAAGACTTTTTTGTAGGCGCCGCCACCGGCGATACTGCGAAACTGTTTTTGCAGCAGCCTGATGGAACATTTGTTCAAAAAAGACAATTTGCTTTTGAACAGGATAAAAACAGCGAAGATATTGGTGCATTGTTTTTCGATCCGGCGCATGACGGCCATACCGACCTGGTAGTGGCATCAGGAGGCAACCTCGAAAAAGAAGGTGCAGTTGATTTGCTGGTGCGTTTGTACCAGAATGATGGAAAAGGGAACTTTACCCGGCGGTTTAACGGCTGGCCACTGGTTTCGATCAACGCATCATGCGTAAGGTTAAATAACAACAATGGCGATCTGTTTATAGGCGCGAGGTGTGTGCCTGGTGCTTACGGCGTTATCCCTTCGAGTAAATTATTAAGGAACGATGGGCACGGCAATTTTAGTGATGTAACGGCATCAGTTGCGTCGGAATTGCAAAAATTGGGCATGGTAACCGATGCGCAGTGGGTAGATATCGACGGTTCGGGGAAAAACTCCCTGGTGGTTGTTGGCGATTGGATGCCGCTAACCATACTTAAATATGTAAATGGCAAGCTTACCAAAACCGGCGAAATTGCAAACTCTTCGGGATGGTGGAATTGCCTTACTGTTGCTGATTTAAATGGTGATGGCAAGCCCGATCTTATTGCCGGCAATACAGGACTGAATTGTAAAATTAAAGCAGACCCTGAGCACCCGGCTAAATTGTATGTATCGGATTTCGACAACAACGGACAGATAGAGTGCGTACCTGTTTACTATAAAACGGATGGTAAAGCCTATCCGTTTAACCTGCATGATGATATGATTAAACAGATGCCGTACCTGAAGAAGAAGTTTTTAAGATATGATGCCTATGCAGGCAAAGGTATCGACGAGATATTTACACCGGATGAGCTTGGAAAAGCTTCGGTTTTAACGGTTAATCAAACACAAACCTGTGCATTTTATAACGATGGCAAGGGGAATTTTACCATGAAAGCCTTGCCGCTAAGGGCGCAGTTTTCGGCGGTATTCAGTGTCCTTGTAACTGATGTAAATAATGATGGCATAAATGACCTTTACCTTGGCGGTAACTTTTATGGCTTAAAACCCGAAGTCGGCCGGCTTGATGCCAATTACGGTACTGTTTTACTGGGCAATCAACAGCACGGATTCGACTATATGCCCCCGGCAAAAAGCGGCCTTTTTATAACAGGCGAAGTGAGGGATATTAGTACAATCAATACCAAAAATGGCCAGCACATCATAGTAGCCCGCAATAATGATGCTTTGCAATTGTACAAACGAAATTGATTTCCAGTGATTTTATAAACAGTTGACTAGAGCTAAATTCATTAGGCTACACCATGAGTAAAATAAATAAGGATTACGCAAATAATATTGCGCTATAAAAACTCCGTGTTTCTTTGTGCCTCCTCTGTGCCCTCAGTGGTAAAATTAGCCACGCTGGCTGTAATGTTAAAAATAAGCCGTAAAATTCACGCGGATTTTAACCTTGTCAGTATCCGATTTGGGTAGTTTATTGTCCAAATAACATTCAAAAGGTAAAATGGCTGACTGAAGAAAGTGGTCTGTAAAATATTGATGCAACGCTGAATAGGCTTTTTCCCGTTTATCAAACTGTCCCTTAAAATCAACCGTGTATAAGGGGCCGCCTTTGGGCATGTGCATAAATGTAATGGCATTTTCTGATGCAACCTCTTTGTCAATAAAAATGCCCACCGTAATTTGTGTCGAGTCTGTGCCCCGCGTTAAAAACTGGGCTATCAGCGGTTGCATCTGTTTTAGCTGGTGTAATTTGATGTATTGTTGCAGTTCGTCGTGCATTTTTTCAGCTTCGGTAAACTTATCTTTTTTTAATACTTCGCGCCTGATGGCAACCAGGTTATTATGAGTTACCCGAAGCTTCACAATATTAAAACCATAAAGTAAACTGCCGTTCTCCATATATCCCTTTAGTTCATTGTAATGAGTTTCCGATAACGCTGGTGGTGATACCAGCCCGATTAGATAGTCAAAAACATTTGTCTTTTTGTTAACCACCATTATAGTTTGTGCCGGCAATTTATTAGGCACAGGGGCAAATTCGTAATTGTAATCGAGTTTTTTTTCACCATTTTCCTCGCTGATATCAAAGGAATTCGCTGATAATTTCACTTTCAGCGCCAACGGTGCATATTTTATCGAAAATCCATCATAATTTTTTTCGATTGCAATTTTCGAGGAATCAGCAGCTACGTCATTCCGAAGGTCTGATCGCCATAGTTCCCATTTTTCGGGGGTTGTCATCAGGCTGAATACATTGATAAATGACGATCTTATGATGATGGTTTTTTGCTGGTAAGCGGGGATAAAAAAGGTAGCTAGAAGGAGTAATAGAACAGATATTAAAATAAATCTTTTTTTCATTAAAACAGGGGTTATAATTGGGCCTTAAATTTACAAAAAAAAATGTGATTGAAGCCTGTTTAAGCAATATCGGGCCATTTTTCCCGTACGAATTTTTCTGATTATTGGGCCTTCCTAATCTTGCTTCTTTTGCGGATAATAAGTACATTTAGGCACCAAAAATTAACCATTTTAAAAATCAAAAATTAAAAAATTTACATCAGGATCAACCCGTTTTTCATGCACAATGCATAACGAACATCCTGAAATCAGCTCATTAATGAATATACATTCTGCCCCGGCAATTTATTCTAAAATATACCCTTATAAACTGCTTTTGTTGTTTATGGCGGGCCTTGTCGGTTTAACATCCTGTAAACAAAAGCAAGTGGAGTCCACGGTTTTTCAACTGCTCGATTCAACACAAACCAATATACATTTTACCAATACCTTAAATGACAGCGATTACCCCGGGATTTTAAACTACCTGTATTTTTATAATGGCGGCGGGGTGGCCATAGGCGATATTAACAATGATGGGTTACCCGATATATTTTTTACGTCGAATAAACGCGGGGGCAATAAATTGTATTTAAATAAAGGCAATTATCAGTTCGAAGATATTACTGATAAAGCCGGAGTAGCCGGCATAGCTGACTGGAGCACTGGTGTAACCATGGTTGATATTAATAACGATGGCTACCTTGACATTTATGTTTGCGCCGTTGCCGGCAAATTAGGTTTTCAGGGGCATAATATGCTCTATATCAATAATCACGATGGTACTTTTACCGAAAGATCAGCGGAGTACGGGCTTGATTTTTCCGGCTTTTCCACACAAGCAGCTTTTTTTGATTTTAACCGCGATGGAAAGCTGGATTGTTTTTTACTGAACCAGTCGAACCATTCGGTTGATACTTATGGCGATACTACATTGCGCCGGAAAGTTAACAAACTGGCAGGCAGTCGTTTGTTTATGAATACCGGGGGCCGTTTTACCGATGTTACACAAAAATCGGGTATCTACAGCAGTGCTTTAGGCTATGGATTGGGAATTGCCATTGGCGATTTAAATAACGATGGGTGGGATGATATTTATGTGGGTAATGATTTTCATGAAAATGATTATTACTATATCAATAACCACGACGGCACGTTCACCGAATCTGGCGCCAAACATTTTAATCATTACAGTCGGTTTAGTATGGGTAATGATATTGCCGACTTCAACAATGATGGTCAGCTGGACATTGTGACAGCAGACATGCTGCCGCCCGATGAAAAGGTTTTGAAAACGTATATCGGCGATGAATCGTACGATCAGTACCAGCAAAAAATATTGAGTGGCGGTTTCCAATACCAATACTCGCGTAATGCGCTGCAAAAAAACCTGGGTAACGGCGAAGCATTTAGCGATGTTGGTTTGATGGATGGGGTCGCGGCCACCGACTGGAGCTGGAGCCCCTTGCTTGCTGACTATGACAACGACGGCATAAAAGATCTTTTTATAGCCAACGGCATAAAACGCCGACCTACTGATATGGATTTTATCAGTTTTATCTCTGATATTTCGGTGCAGGGGGCGCTGCAAAGTGGACATGGCACCGATAACCTGGCGCTCGACAAAATGCCTACGGGTATGGCACATAGCTATGTTTTTAAAGGAACTAAAAGCGAAAAATTTATCGACAAAAGCACCGCCTGGGGTATTCGCGATACCATGCTTTCAAATGGCGCGGCCTATGCCGATTTAAATAACGATGGCAATTTGGACCTGGTAACCAACAACTTAAATCATGTTGCCTGTATTTATAAAAACGTTTCAAAAGGCAGTCACTACCTCAGTTTAAAATTTACCGGCCGGCAGGATAACCGTTTTGGCGTCGGCACAAAAGCGTATGTGTTTTCGGGCAAGCAAATGCAATACGAGCAACTGATGCTTACCCGGGGCTTCCAATCGTCTGTTGAGCCAAAGCTGCATTTTGGTTTGGGTGACAAGAAAAACATCGACAGTTTACTGATCGTATGGCCCAACCAAAGCTACCAGGTGATCCGGAAAGTAACCGGCGACCAGTTAATGACGATAGACCAAAAAAATGCCAATGGTCATTTTGATCATAATCTGTTTTTTCCACCGGCGAAGCCTGTTTTTAAAGATATTACTAATGATATTAAGCTCAACTGGAAACACCAGGAAAATAATTTTGTCGATTTTAACCAGCAGCCGCTTATTCCGCACATGCTTTCGGCCGAAGGCCCCCGAATGGCCGTTGCAGATGTAAATCATGATGGTTTGGACGATTTTTATGTTTGCGGGGCAAAAGGCCAGTCCGGGGCCTTGTTTATTCAAACGCCCGGTGGCGGATTTAAAGAATCTCCACAACCAGATTTCCTTACTGATGCTGCCTGCGAAGATGTTGATGCTGTTTTTTTGGATGCCAACAAGGATGGATACCCCGATCTGTATGTAGTTAGCGGCGGTAATCAGTTGGCCAGCGGATCGCCGGAACTGGCGGACAGGCTATATTTAAATGATGGCAAAGGGCATTTTAAACGCTCGGCTAACCTGCCTGATATCAAACTAAACAAAGCCGCAGTTGCCGTTGCCGATGTGAATCATGACGGGTGCCCTGATATTTTTGTTGCGGGTGCGCCCGATGCCTATAAGTTTGGTGCTATCCCCGAATCGTATTTATTAATGAACGATGGGCACGGGCATTATCAAAAAGCACAGCTGCCTGATGATTTAAAATACGCCGGAATGCTCCGCTCGGTGGCTTTTACCGACCTGGATAACGACGGCTGGCCCGACCTGGTGGTAGCCGGCGAGTGGATGCCGGTTAAGGTGTTTATGAATAAAAAAGGCAAATTTGTAGAACAGCACATCCCAGGCATGGATGAATTATCGGGCTGGTGGCAGCGGGTTGAACTTGCCGATGTAGACGGTGATGGTAAAATTGATATCATCGCGGGTAACTATGGCCTCAACTCCAAATTAAAACCTACAAATACTGATCCTGTTAAACTCTTCCGGTCGGATTTTTTGAAGAATGGAACGGTTAACCCAATCCTTACCTATAGCATCGACCAAAAAGACTATACCTTTTTAGGGAAGGGAGAGCTTGAAAAACAGGTACCTATCATCAAAAAGAAATATTTATACTACCACAGTTTTGCCGGTAAAACAGTTGATGAAATATTTGGCGACTCACTGAAAGGTGTGACGCCGCTTACCGTAAACTCCTTTACGTCAGGCGTTTTTTATAATAAAGGGAATGGTGCTTACAAATTCAAGGCACTTCCGGCGGAGGCCCAGGTATCGCCGCTTTTTGGATTCACCACTATAACATCGCCATTTAAGTGCATATTGACCGGTGGTAATTTCTCGGGCGTATTACCTTATGAAGGACGGTATGACGCAGATTACGGCGATTTGATTTATGCAGATAAAAAAGGAGATTTTAACTGGGCCTCGCCGGTTTCTTCAGGGTTTTTGCTGCGCGGGGAGGTTAGAGATATTAAAACGATTAAAACAGCGAAGGGCCCGGTTTATGCCGTTGCGTTTAACAATGGTACGATTAGATTTTTTAAGATAAATAACTGAATATGAATAAATTGTTTTCACGCCTGTTGGGTGCGGCCCTGTTTATAACAACAGCATCGCAGGCCCAGGACCCATGGGTAATAAAGGCGGATAAAATTGATGCTTCAAAGTACTATGGTATAACCGTGGCTAACGGGATGATAGGAATTGTTTCCTCTCCGGAGCCTTTCCAGGTAAAAAATGTTGTGCTTGCAGGGGCTTATGATTTGTACGGCAGGGGGCGGGTAAGTAATTTCCTCAACAGCTTTAACCTGCTGAACATGGGCCTTAGCATTAATGGAAAAGATGTTAATGCCGGCAACATAAGCAATTTTAAGCAGGAGCTGGATATGCAGCATGCTGCTTTCACCGCAACTTTCGATTTTGGTGATGTTGCTTCGGTGAAATATACCTATTATTCGCTGCGGCAACTTCCATTTACAGTATTGATGGATGTTAGAGTAACTGCTAAAAAGAAATCGGATATAGTAGTATCCAACGCAATGGCTGCGCCCGATGCTTTACGGGACGTGCAGAATTATTATAATGAGGTTGACGGCGCGCATGGCGTTATCAGCCTGCTCACTTCAACCGCCAAAAGCCCAACCGGAAAACTACAGCTATGTGCTTCGAATTCATTTTTATTTGCTGAGCCACAGGGAGAAGAGCCACGGATAACGCATGAAATGTTCGACAATAACATGCACCGGATGCACTTTAAGAAGGCAGTTGCTGCGGGGCAAACCTACAGGTTCGCTTTAGCCGGATCATCCATCACGTCAGCACATGACGTCGACCCATTAAATGAAGCCGAACGCCTTACCATTTTTGCCAAGCTACAGGGCGCCGACCGCTTAATTAAATTCCACAATTCTGCCTGGGACGAACTTTGGACAAGCGATATTAAAATAGAAGGCGACCCGCAAGCCCAGCAGGATGTGCACAGCATGCTGTATCATCTATATTCGTTTTCGCGTGCAGGTACGGCCTATTCGCCATCGCCAATGGGGCTATCCGGACTAGGATACAACGGCCATATCTTTTGGGATGCCGATTTGTGGATGTTCCCGGGATTACTGGCTTTGCACCCGGAGATAGCCAAATCAATGGTCGAATATCGCTTTCAACGGTTAAACGCTGCAAAGCAAAATGCCTTTGAACATGGATACAAAGGGGCGATGTTTCCTTGGGAAAGTGCCGACAGCGGGGTGGAAGAAACACCGGTTTGGGCGCTGAGCGGACCGTTTGAACATCATATTACGGCGGATGTGGCCCTTGCGGCATGGCAATATTACTGTGTAACGCAGGATAAACAATGGTTAATTGAAAAAGGCTGGCCAATCCTTTCGGCCACTGCCGATTTTTGGGCAAGCAGGGTGGAGCGTAACGGCCCCGGTCAATACGATATAAAAAACGTTGTGGCCGCAGATGAATGGGCCGAGAACGTTGATAACAACGCCTTTACCAATGCGGCTGCCATCGTTAATTTGCAAAATGCTACCGCGGCCGCAAAATTACTTGGTTATAAAGCTGACCCAGACTGGCAGTTGGTTGCTCAAAATATCCCGATACTTAAGTTTCCGGATGGTGTAACCAAAGAGTTTGCCGGTTACAAAGGCGAAGGTATCAAGCAAGCCGACGTTAACCTGCTGGCCTATCCGCTGAAAGTAATTACCGACCAGGCCCAGGTAAAAAAGGACCTGGAGTATTACGAAACCCGCGTGCCAAACGAAGGCACACCCGCCATGACCCAGGCCATATTTACTTTACTGTATGCCCGGCTTGGCAATGGCGATAAGGCTTACCACTTTTTTAAGGATGCCTATGAGCCAAACTTAAACCCGCCGTTTAGGGTAATTGCCGAAACCAAGGGCGGTACCAACCCATATTTTGCAACCGGTGCAGGCGGCATAATTCAAAGCCTGGTAATGGGTTTCGGTGGTTTGGAAATTACGCCGGACGGAATCATACAAATAAAAAGCACCCTGCCATCTAACTGGAAATCATTAACCATAACCGGCGTTGGGCCCGATAAAAAAACATACACTGTTAAATAATTGAAAAAGCTTGTTTCCATATTTTTATTAGCTGCCTTTTTGTTTAACATAGTGGGGTATAAGGGTGTGTTTTACCTGGTGCAGCAGAATGCTGAAAGCAGGATAGAAGCCCGTATAAAAACGCTTAAGGACGACGACAAGGGGCTTTTTGTGATCAAAATCCCGCTAAACTTGCCCTATCAAACCAACTGGAAAGAATTTGAAAGCATTGATGGCGAGGCCAATTTTAACGGCAGGATATACAAATATGTTAAGCGCAAAGTCTTTAACGATACGCTGATATTGGTTTGTCTTGACTTTAAAGAGAAGGCCAGCATCCAGAAAAGCAGCAACGACTATTTCAAAAAAGTAAATGACCTTGCGAACGATACAGGCAAGAAATCGACATTGAAAATATTAAAGATCGACGATTTTTATCAACCCCAAAAAAACGACTTGAAGAAGCCCAATGTTTTGGAAAGCCAGCAGCAATATGGGCGAAGTGGCTTCGGTAAATTTTCAGGTTATTTAAACACGATATTTATACCGCCCGATAAACTGGCCTAGTAAGATAATCAACATCTACTCATGTAATTTGCCGTTCAACCTATTTTATTTAATGTAGAATTTAAATTATGAAACACTTTTTATCGGTTTTTGCCGCACTCATCATACTTTTATCATCGTGCAAAAAGCCAGATTATCAAAAAATATTCAACGACCCATCGCTCTATAGCAGCACCGTGCACGAACTAAACGGCGTGGTAATGGGTAACAATTTTACGCCCGTGGTAGCTTCCAGGAACTATGCTTACGCCAATATTGCGGGTTACGAGGTGGTGGCCGCGTGTGATCCTGCGCATTATCAGTCGTTAGTGGGACAGCTGAATGGCTTTAAAAAAGTTGCCCAACCAACCAAAGGCGATAGTATAAATTATCCTTATGCTGCACTTTTTGCTTTTTGTAAGGTGGGAGAAGCCGTTACTTTCCCCGAAGGCAGCCTTAAATACTATACCGATAGCCTGCATAAGATGGCACTTGCCCATGGTATGCCGCAGGATATGCTCGATAATTCCGAAAAATACGCAAAAGCAGTAGCTGCGTCGGTTATGGCCTGGAGTAAAAAGGATAACTACTTAAAAACCAGGAGTATGCCTAAGTTTGCCGTAATTGATTCGCCGGGCAGATGGATGCCAACTCCACCAATGTACGGCGAGGCTGTGGAGCCGCATTGGAGCGAAATACGCACCATGGTAATGCATAACGCAAAGGAATATTCGGTTCCGCCGCCCCCCGCATTTAACGTTACCGACAAAAGCAGTAAGTATTACCAGGAAGTTATGTATATCAAAAATAGGGTCGACAGTCTTACACCCGAACAAGCTCATATAGCCGATTTTTGGGACGACAACCCGGGAAAGCTAAACGTATCCGGTCACGTAATGTTTATCACTAAAAAATTCTCGCCGCCGGGTCATTGGGAAAGTGTTGTAGGTATTGGCGCCAAAAAAACAAAAGCCGATTTTAATACCACCGTATGTGCTTACGCGAAAACCTCTATCGCTTTGTTCGACGCTTTTATTGAATCGTGGACGGCCAAATTTGTTTACAAAACAGCCCGGCCCGAAACGGTTATTGATAAATATATCGACGGAAATTGGCGCCCGCACCTGCAGACGCCGCCTTTCCCGGAATATACCTGTGGCCACTGTACTATTTCCGCGGCAGCTGCCGAAGCTTTGACCAGTGTTTTGGGTGATAATGTGGCTTATACGGATACATCGGAACTTGAATTCGGTATAAAAAACCGCTCATTTAAATCGTTCAGGGATGCGGCCGCCGAAAATGTTTGGGCCCGGTTTTACGGCGGCATTCATTTCCATAACTCATGTGTGGTTTCCAACCACTTTGGTACAGTTGTAGGCGATTCGGTTGTGGTGAAATTGAAGATGAAGAAGTAATTAGATCTTATTATGAAGAAATACATCCTGTTTTTGGCTTCCCTGTCGGTTTATTTGGCGGCATGCAATCAAAAGCCGCATGTTGCCAATACTCAGGCAGCGAGCGCCGGCAACGATTCATCGGCCAGTTGGGCTATAATACCATTTATCAAACTGGATAGCGTGAACCCGATACTCACGCCGGGAACAGGGAGTTTTATCGACCCGATATTAAAAACCAAAGTGTTTTGGGATGCGAAAGACGTGTTTAACCCTGCAATTGTAAACCGCGACGGGAAAATATACATGCTTTACCGCGCCCAGGATAAAACCGGCAAACCTGACGGAACATCGAGGATCGGCTTGGCCGTTAGCGACGATGCTGTGCATTTCCTGCGCTTTCCAAAACCGGTGCTTTTCCCGGACAATGACGCGTTTAAAAAACTGGAATGGGAGGGAGGATGCGAGGACCCGCGGGTAGTTGAAGACGATAAGGGCACATGTTACATGATGTACACAGCCTATGATGGCACTACCGCGCGGCTGCTGGTGGCTACTTCAACGGACTTATTTCACTGGAAAAAGCAAGGAAGTGTTTTCGCGAAAGCTTATAACGGAAAGTATGCAGTGGAATGGAGTAAATCGGGCTCAATAGTATCAAAATATATCGATGGCAAAATTGTAGCAACCAAAATAAACGGAAAATACTGGATGTACTGGGGCGATTCGCAGATCTGGTGTGCAACTTCCGACGATTTGATCAACTGGACACCGCTCGAATTGGCCGACGGAGAGACACCGCTGGTAAAACTTCATGCCCATGAAGCAGCCATGGCAAAACTGAAAGTAATACTGCCAACACGCGAAGGAAAATTCGACAGCGACCTGGTTGAATCGGGCCCACCGGCGATGCTGACTGACAAGGGTATATTGCTGATATATAACAGCATGAATTTAGGTGCGATGGGTGATAAATCACTTGCCAAAGGCACTTATGCGGCTTCTGAGGTGCTTTTTGATAAAAATGATCCGACAAAAATTGTCCACCGGCTGGATAATTATATCATGAAACCCGAGAAGCCCTACGAAATTACCGGGCAGGTAAACCAGGTGTGTTTTTTGGAGGGACTAACGCGATTTAAAGGGAGCTGGTATATTTACTATGGTACTGCTGATTCAAAAATTGCTGTCGCAAGGGCACAATAGAGGTTTCACCCGCGGATTTGTGGTTTTTCTGTGGAGAATAGCGATTTAATTATAAGGTAAATCGTTTTTTTGAATTACCAAAGGTCGCGTAAATTCAAAATAAACAGTATATTATTTAAGCAAACTCGTTTTTCAATATCTTGATTATAAGTAATTTAGAATTTTATTTATCAGTTTTTGTCTAAATTTTTATTATAAAAGCCATTACGCTGTTTATACTGAGGTTTAGCCTGTCGAACAAGTTGTATATTTATGTGTCTCAAATACTTATGTTGTAGATTGAGTATAATATAATTGGTTTAGCTATGGGTAATCGCGCGAGCGGTTGCCCGTTTTTTTTTTGCCTCAAAACGCCTGCTTCCTGTTGGGGGATGTATTAATCGCACAAAATCGGGCACTTTTCTGCTATAAATATCGTCTGAACTTTCCCCGAAAAATCGATCGCTAAAAATTTAATGCCGTTTTCATGCTAAATACAGAATTATTTTGCAATATTGAGGACAGGTGTACAATATCGGATTGATTGGGGATTGATATGGATGAGATTAAGCGGTAGTTTTATTGGTATTATATCATAACAAATTGGGCCTGTACCCGTTAACAAAAAGTAAAACAAATTAAATTGAAGACGTCCTAAACAGTCAAACCGGAATTTGACGGCAGATGCTTTTTAAACATAATGTTAAACTGTTGGTTATTCGAATTTGAAAAGCATTTAAATGAAATATATATTAATTGTAATCTTCCTGATTTTTTCGTTTGGGTTGAAGGCGCAAAATACCGTTGTAACCGGTACCATAACCGACGCGCAATCGAAACAAACCCTTCCTTTTGTATCAGTTTCATTCCCCGGAACGCCAATTGGCGTTACCAGCGATAAAAACGGCAAATACATCATCAGCACCAGTAAACTATATACCCAGTTAAAGTTTAGCTACGTAGGCTACAAAACGGTTGTCCGTACCATCATTTCGGGCCGCGATCAAATCATTAATGTAAAGCTTGATCCTGATGTACAATCGCTGGCTACGGTTAAAATAAGCTCCGGCAAAAAGCAGCGCTACCGTAATAAGGACAATCCAGCGGTGGAACTTATCCGGCAGGTAATAGCCCATAAAAACGCTAACCGGATGGAGAACTATGATTACATTGAGTATGAGCAGTATGAAAAGATGGGATTTTCCTTTATTAACGTCGCCGAAAAACTGGCCCAGCGTAAAGCGTTGAGCAAGTACAAGTTTTTGTTTAATAACCGCGACACTACCGATATGCCAGGCAGTTCGTTACTGCCTGTGTACCTCGAAGAAAAACTGACCCAAAGCTATTACCGCAAAAATCCCGCAGCTACGAAAAAGATTGTTGAAGGCGAGAAAAAAGTAAACATCGTAAATTTTGTTGATGAAGAAGGCGTAAATAACTACCTCAACAGGATGTACAACGAGGTGGACATTTACGAGAATAATATTTTCCTGATGACCAACCAGTTTTTAAGCCCGATAGCGGATGGGGCACCAACTTTCTACAAGTTTTTTATTACGGATACTATTGAGGTAGACAATAAAAAACTGGTGGAGTTGAGCTTTACCCCGCGCAATGGAAATGATATGCTGTTTGATGGGGTAATATTTATTACGCTTGATGGCCATTATGGGGTCGAAAAAGCGCGGCTGACCATCAATAAAAACATAAACCTGAATTGGGTGCGCAGCATGGCGGTTGATCTGACCTATGAAAAAAATCCGGATGGCCGCTATCACTTAAGCAAAAGCGATATGAAGGCCAATTTCGGCTTTAACAAGAATGGGCAAAAGGGCATATTTGGGGAACGAACGATTGCATACAATAACTACCAGATTAACCGGGCCCGGCCGGATGGACTTTATCAAGGTCCCGAAGTAATCATACAGGACAAGGCTATGGAACAGGACGAACAGTTTTGGACCCAGGGCCGGCAGCACGATACGCTTACCAACGTCGAAGCCAACGCCTATAAAAATATCGATAGCCTGCAAACCATCCCATCCTACAAAAGGACGATGGACCTGATCAATTTATTTGCCGTCGGATTTAAGTCTTTCGGAAAGTTTGAACTGGGCCCATTGGGCGATCTTTACAGTTTTAACCCGGTTGAAGGCACCCGGATTCGGGTAGGAGGGCGCACTACTACCGCTTTTAGCACCCGGTATTATTTTGATGCTTATGCAGCCTATGGTTTTAAGGACCAGCGTTTTAAATACCTTTTAAGCGCCGCCTATGCGTTCAATAATAAATCCATTTACACATTCCCCAATAGTTATATAAAGGCCACGGTACAGCGCGATGTGCGCATACCCGGCGAAGAAATTGCCTTCAGACAAGACGATAGCTTCCTGTTATCCTACAAACGCGGGGTTGATAATAAGTACCTGTATAATGATTATTATAAGCTGGACCTGGTGAACGAATACGCTAACCATTTTTCATTTGACTTAGGCTTTAAAAGCTGGAAGCAGTCGCCGGCGGACGCACTTTATTTTATTAATGAAGTAAATGGGTTGCCCAATAATGTTCCATCGCTTACAACATCCGAGTTTTCGCTTAACCTTAGGTATGCATCCCACGAGCAATTGGTGCAGGGAAAGCTTTATCGTATTACCGTCCCCAGCAAATACCCTATTATCAATATTGATTACCGCGAAGGTGTTAAAAACCTTTTTGGAGGCGGTTACAACTACAAAAACCTGCGTTTAAGGCTCGATAAGCGGTTCTATTTATCGCAGTTGGGTTATGCCGATTTAACTGCCGAAGGCGGATACCAGTTAGGCCAGGCGCCTTTCCCGCTGCTCACCATTCACCAGGCCAACCAAACCTATACGTTTGATGATAACTCTTACAACCTGATGAACTTTTTGGAGTTTGTGAGCGATCATTATGCGACCGCAAAAATAGACTACTGCATGAACGGCTTTCTGTTAAACAAGATCCCGCTACTTAAAAAACTGAAACTGCGGGAATACATTACATTTAAAACCCTTTATGGCGGCCTGCGCGACGAAAATAACCCTGTCCTGCATCCTTCGCTCTTACAATTCCCGGTTGGCTCAACGGGCATTCCTGAAACATATACCCTTGGCAGTACACCTTACACCGAAGGCGGAGTAGGTATAGGTAACATCTTCAAAATCTTCCGCATCGATTATATCGAACGTTTTACCTACCTCGATCATCCTAATGTTGGCCGCACCGGGATAAGGGTAAGCGCCTGGTTTGATTTTTAATGGGAGCTCTTTTTAATGCAGATAAGCTTCTTTAGATGTGCAGTATTTTGCAATAAATATTGGCATTCAGGCTTCCGAACGGTATATTTACAGTGCTTAAACAACGGTCGCAATAACGTGTGAAATCATGATACGTTTCAATTACCGGGCCTTTTGATGTCGTTCTTTTGTTCCCCGTAACCTTCTGGTATCTCCTGGATTCACAAAGAAATGAGGAGTCGCTGAGGCCGCACCTTCCATGACAAGTTTGTTTTTTTAATATACCTAAATGTTTAATCATGAAAAATTACTACGCACTTTTATTGCTCGTTTTCCTTTTTGTAACCGCCAGGCCTGCCGCAGCTCAAAATGCTTATTATGACGCGTTGAAGCTCCGGAGTTACATGACCCCGGACGGTTCGCAATTTAAAGGCAACGCGAAGGATTATATTAACGCAATACTCGGCAACGCCCGTTATGTAGGTGCTGGAGGCAATCCGGCAACAGCTTATGCCGCCAATCCTTTTATCAATCATTACTTGCCAATTCCGCCACCACCGGAAAATGGTAGCAACACAGAGGCGTTTTTAGGGACGCCGCCAACTGCCGGCACCTCTCCTTTATCCGCCCTCGGCAACCTTAACGTAGCCAACCTTGCCGATGGCATAGCTCAGTTTTTAATTGAACGCGGTAAAGAAGAATTGGATATTGCTTTTATCGGAAGATTTCAGGATTTTTTGAAAAATTATCCCGAGGCACAAATAGCATTTCCCACCACCATTGGCTTTATTAGCAATATTCAATCTTACAATTATGCCGCTATGATGCCTGCACTTAAGGCGGCTTTTCAAAAAGACCTTGGCTCATTAAGTACAAACCTGTTGGGGCTGCGTAATATAACCAGTAATCCGGCTTACCTCGCTGCGAAAACCGATAGTAATCCCACGAAGCAACAAAAGGCTTTGATTACCCGTGCGAATGATATCGCCAAATTTGTTACCACGGTGCCGGGGCGGGCGGTTATTGGCGCTCTGATTATCAGCGACGGTATTGCCAGGGGAACTAACCCGGCCACGGTTATAGATAACGTTGCACAAGACCCTGCTTTTAACAGGAGTGCTACCTCCGGAGGTCCGCAAGATATTCTCGGCAATTCAATTCAGTTGATCGATTTGTTATCGCAGTCGCTCAGGAGTACAGATGAAGGGGCTATTTGGATCAGCAAAGACCAGGTAGCCGCTCTGGTGAAGGACGTACCCACGTTTAAACTGTACCTGGGTTTGTTGTTGGCACAAGACCAAAGTCAATATAAAATCCAGTTCGGCACAGCTGATGTTGGCAAGCTGGAGGCGTTTTTGACAAACCTTTATAATAACTGGGACACAACAATTGATAAATTCAAAAGCGACTTTTCTACGCTGGCCAGTGCAGCCAGCCAGGCATCAGACGACGTAAAGGAAATCCTTAAGATAAAAGTGCAGAACGATCAATCAGGTTTGATTCTATGTGCCGATTACGCCACCTCGATATCAACCTTTTTAAAATCAGCTGTAAATTTAGTGCCCGATAACCTGGTTTCGCCCGCAGTCAACGCCTCAAGACAAGATAATTCACGAGCAGACCCTTTGCTGGCCGAAGCTCGGGCTATTAAAACCGACATCGGAAACTTTACATCGGTAATTGATAATTTAATTAACAGCTACTATTACATAAAATCAAAAAATTATTCGGCCTTAATCCTCAGCACTTCGTCCATATTTACCTCGGTTGCTAACTCGGGTATTTTTAACGACGCCGACAACAAAATGTTCCTGTCCCTTAAAAACGACTACATCAAATACGGCACTTTTATGGCCAGCATCCTGGAAGCCAAAAGCGGCGCCGACGTAAAAGCGGCTATTGAGGCGGTAGCTCTCCCGGCAGGCAGTTATTCCATTAAGCAAAATTCCGCGTTTAATGTGTCCTTTAATGGCTATGTTGGGTACGGATGGGATATACATGCCGGCCAGGGCATAACCGCGCCAATGGGTTTTTCGTTTACCCGGGGTATGAAAGATGGCCAGGGCTTTCCGCCGGTTACGGTGTTTGTGGGGATAATTGATGTTGGCGCGCTGGTTTCATACCGGTCGAACGATACCACAACCAATTCGCTTAAGCAGCAGGTTACGCTGGAGAGCATTATTGCACCATCGGCGCAGGTATTTATTGAAATACCAAAATGGCCGGTTGCCATAGGAGCAGGCTGGCGGAGTACCCCTAAATTAAGTTACTCGCGCCACGATAACACTTTTGTTACCATCCCTTCGAAAAGTGTATTCAATATTTCTGTATTGATTGATATACCGATTTTCACTTTGCACAATGCGTCGTATTAATACTGACTTTAGTATCCACTCAATCTTCACACCACGAAAGGCCCTCCATGAAACCGGGGGGCCTTTTGTTAATTTATGCCTCTTCGCGGCCCCCAATTACTGGAACTCGTTCCGCCAAACCTGCCCGGTTCTGTGTTGGGCAAGCGGATCACCCTATGGCTATATTTTGCGTCTTCTTCGGAATGGGTTACCATAATAATGGTTGTGCCTTCTTTATTCAGTTCGTTCAGCATATCCATCACCTCCTTGCCGTTTGCGGCATCTAAATTAGCCGTTGGTTCATCGGCTAAAATTAGTTTGGGTTTATTCACCACCGCCCGCGCCAGGGCAACCCGTTGCTGCTGTCCGCCTGATAGTTGCTGGGGATAGCTTTTACGGCGCTCATTAATATGCATTTTATCCAGCACTTCGTCGGCCCGCTTAACCCTGGCAGAAGCAGGGAGGCCGGTATAAATCATGGGCAATTCAACATTTTCAAATACAGTCAGATCATCAATCAAGTTAAAATTCTGGAACAAAAAGCCCACATTTTGCTTGCGCAGATCGGCACGCTTGCGTTCGGTGAAATGACCGACTTCCATACCGTTAAAAACATAGCTCCCGCTATCCGCATCATCCAGGAAGCCCAGGATGTTAAGCAGCGTCGACTTTCCGCAGCCTGATGGGCCCATAACGGCCACAAATTCGCCTTCGTTAATTTCGATAGACAATTTGCTTAGTGCGGTGATTTCCAGATCCTCTGTCCGGTAAAGTTTTTCGATGTTGGAGATTTTTATCATGAGCTTCAACTTTTGCGGCGGTAAAAAACATGAATACGGTAATTAAAGTTCGTAATTATTTTTAATAATAACTTGTTCAATTCTGTTCAAGTTTATTTCAAATTGATAAAAAAAGATGGAGCAAAATTTTCGTCTGGGAATTGAATGCATAACGAAATAAATGAATCGATTGGTTCAAAAAAAAGCAAACCTGCAATACCCGAAAAGGGTGAAAATACGTATTAAAAAAGGGGGTTTTTCCCCCTTTTTGTAGAGGTTGCTTAAAGGATATTTGGGTTAACGTTTTATGCTAAATTATTGATACACTAAGCTATCAACGTTTAAACAGATTTCAACCAAATCCAAAATCATACTATGGCAACACATTCAGATCCAAATTCACAAGGCATCTCCTCCGCAGAGGATGTATCATTTGTGGCTGCACAAAACTCTCAGCAAATTATGCAGGAGGGGCACCAGGTAATCCAACAGGCAAGTGCCGAGTTGCATTCATCGGCGCAACAAATCCTTGCGCAGGAAGCGCAACATTTACAAACTGCGGCACAACAGTTAATTGCAGAACATTCAAGTCAACTGCATAGTGCCGAGCAACAGTTAATAGCGCAGGCTACCGAGCAGTTGCATAGCGCTGAGCAGCAGCTTATCTCGCAGGCTACCGAACAATTACATAGCGCCGAACAGCAACTCATTTCGCAGGCCACTGAACAATTAAAGGCAGCTGAAACACAATTAATATCACAGGCTACCGAGCAGTTGCATACCGCCGAACAACAGGTGATTTCGCAAGCTACAGAACAGTTAAAAGCTGCGGAAACACAATTAATTTCGCAGGGTACCGAGCAATTAAAGGCAGCGGAAACACAATTAATTTCGCAGGCTACTGAGCAGTTACACACTGCATCGCAGCAGGTGATAGCACAAGCAACTGATCAATTGCACACTGCTGAACAGCAGTTAACGCAAACTATTCAGCAGTTAATTACCCAGGCTTCGCACCAATTGGACCAGGAAGTTCAGCATCTGCATGATAGTGCCCAGCAATTGATTCAGCAAGCAAGCACCGAGCTCCACCAGGAAACACAACAACTTCAGCAAGCCGGTCAGCAGTTGATAGCCCAGGAAACTCAGCAATTGCAGCAAGCTGCACAGCAAATATTGGCCCAGGGGCAGCAGGCGGTACAGCAAATGGAGCAGCAGATCACCGCGCAGGCGCAGCAAATATTAGCCAGCCTGCACAATATCGAGAGCCAGGCGCAGAGCATACTAAGCCAGGCGACGGGGGGGTTAAATTCTATACACAGTATTGAGAGCCAGGCCCAGGGTTTAATTTCGCAGGCTACACAAGCTGTTCACTCAATTACCAGCAGCGGCGGTGGCGGCGGCGGTGGAAGCGATTTGGGAGGCTTTGTTCAAACCTTAGGTACCATCGGAAGCATAGCTGCGCTGTTTTAACATTTAACAATTTACTGCATCAGGAGCATCAGTCATGATATTTTGATTGGATGGCAGCGCTTTGCCTGCATCAAAAATAAGTTCCGGTTAATTACTTAAAATATATTGGTATGTCGTTTCCTCAAATTGCAAATTACACGCAGGCTATTCAACAAAATGGGGCAAGAGTATTCCGAACGATCAGAGCGGAGTCTTTTGAACCATCTAACCTGATTCCTATTAAAATATATCATTACGGCGTTGGCGCTTTTGCAGTTGTGTTCAAAATAAAAATGAACAATAGGTATCATGCAGTGAGGTGTTTTTTGTCGTCGAAAGAAGATATTTCTGGCCGATATAGTTCAATATCCGCTTACCTGGGAAATTGTTCTGATTTGGATTGGAAGGTAGACTTTGAGTACCTCCAAAACGAAATGAACATTGGCGGAACGAATTATCCGATTGTATTGATGGATTGGATTGACGGTATCACCATCGGGAAGTACGTTACGCTCAATCAAACAGATGCCGGCGCACTCACATCGCTGCAACAAAAACTTATTGCGCTATCAAACTCCTTAACAAATAATAAAATCGGGCATGGTGATTTGCAATCGGGCAACATCTTGATCTCAAAAGGAGACAATAGGTTAAAGCTTATCGACTATGATGGCATGTACGTACCATCTTTAACCGGCAAGAAAAGTACCGAGTTAGGCCGGCCGGAATATCAGCATCCAGGCAGGAACAAGAATCATTATGATGAGAAAATTGACTGGTTCTCCATTTGGGTAATGATAACCGCTATTGAAGCAGTTAAAATTGATCCGAAACTTTGGAATCGTAAAAGCCAGGGCGGTTTCAACTCCCAGGAAAATTTTCTTTTTTTAGGCGAGGATTTTATCAACCCCGGGCAGTCGAACCTATTTAATATACTTTTAAATAAAAACGATAAAAAACTGCAGTTCTATTTAAAAAAACTGCTCGCATTTTGCAGCGGTGGTATTTCGGCGGTTGAAAAGCCCACCCTTGCTGAATCGCTCTATCCGGGGGCAAATCCATCAAGCGCTCCGTTTACACAAAACGGGAATTCAGGCTATGCGCCAGAAGCCGTGCCTTTGCCTAAAGATGTGCCAGCTACAGGAAAATTCTCCATAAGGTCAAATCCTTCGGCAAATGTTTTAACCAAAAGCCTCAAAAAGATAAGCACAACACCGTGCGAACTCGATAAGGCCGAATATGCCGGTAAAAGCATCATTTTAAATTATAGCGGAAAGACAAAGACGATTGAATTAAGGCCGGAAAAAGACTCCTACAGTTTCGATTTTATTTAGCATATCACAATGGGCTTTTTATACGACATATTAGAAAAAACCAACAAGGCATATGATACCCTTGATAAGGATTACTCATCATTGCCTATTGCCCAGGAAGCTAAATACGAGCTCAACCGTTTTGTTTTGGCAAGTGATTATTTTGATGTCGACATCTACTTTAACAAAACATGGCTCGAAAAAAATAATGATTTCAAAACGTTCTTTTTCAATTTTTACGAAGCCAGGGAGGCCACGTGCAAATATTTGTATTTCAGGGTAAATAACGAAGAATCGTTATCAGATAATGTGAACAAATATGTGCCCCTGGTTTCTGTGGTGCTCGCGTCGGACTTGTTGCTCGCAGACGCCAGCACCTTGTCACAGCTTCGTTTCAACTCTGCTTCCTACTTATTCATGATTATCATAAATGATGGATTACCGGAGAGCGAGCTGGAAAAATTTAAGTTTAACTGCACGGGCAAAATTGTCTCTATCCCGATCTCGTCTTTTCCGGTAAACGATTTTGTAAACATTGTTGAAAGCAAAGTTTTCAGCAAAGACAAAATGAAGGAAATGCAAACCTTGTTTGCGCTGAAAACGGTGAGGCCATATCTGCAGGAGGTTTATTTCCGGATCATATCAGACAGGGAGAGAATTGACGAGTTGCTTTTAAAAAAAGAAGAACTTCGGGAGGCTAAAGACAAATATGGCAACATCAATGCTTCGATGGATAGTGTCAACAAATTGAAGTTTGAGCTCCAGCGCCAGTTTCGCGAAATCGACAAGGATATAAAAAACAAATATGCGGAGTTTGGATTGCCTAACAGAGGCTTATATGCCAAAGTTAATGAGTCAATTGTATCTCAATTAAAGTCGCTTGATATAAAGGACAGTAACGATAGGTACCCCAAAATGCTCACTTCGATCCCGGCACAATATATCGACTTTTCGGAACGCAACTTGCGAAATCTGTTGGAAAAAAGCTTCAGGGAAGACCAGGCGGAAATTGATAAAAAGCTGGTCGCCATAAAATCAAAATTGAATGCGAGCCAATTACCTGTGTCCTCCGAGCTGCTAAGCAACAGCGATTTGTTCCCGAATGCCGGCAAGATCATAGATGCCTTTGTAAACCTTAACTATAGTAAAACTTATTCAGGCGAAATACCTAAGATGACCATCCAGACTTACCTGATGCAAGTAAGGCAGCAAACGATCTTTATTTTCATCATCATGTCTTTGATAAATCCGCTGTTACAGGCGCCGAAATTGTTTTTCAGATCATACTTTACGTTTGATCCCAAAAACGACCCCGTTGATTTTCAGGCTTTAAAAACTAACCGGATGCAAAACTATGATGATTTCCTGATTTGGTTTAGTGTACTTATTGGCCTGGCTACGGTTGGCCTGTCCATATATTATCTCATTGAACTCAGGAAAAAAATCCCGTTGATGAAAGAAGAAATGATGTCGAAAGAACTGGAAAAGGTTAAGACCGGGGCACGGCCGGAGGGTGCCAGAATATTGTCGGATGCATCCCGCGAGTGGCAAAACAGTATTAATACCTGGCTAAACGAAAGCCTGGACGGCATTAATATCGAGATTGATAAAACGGTGACTGAAAATAATAGAAATAGAGCTGAGGATAATGCTAAAGCCGAAAAAACTTACCAGGCGGCGGTTAATGATTATAACACCAGGAACCAGAAATATTTGAATGCCGAAAAGCTGATGGCGGGTATTATAAACGAGCATTATAATCTTATCAGTTCATTGGAAACAAAAGTAAATTTTTATTTAACCAGCAAATAAAATGTTCATAACAACTAAATTTTACAAAAATGGAAAAGTATTTTTCTTTTAGCGGCCGTATCCGCCGCACGCATTATGTATTGCGCATCATTTTGGCCAATGTGGTAGCCTTCCTGAGCGGGCTTGTCTTTGGCGGTATCGGTTCTGCTACAGCGTTATCAATGATTGTGGTTTTTGTGGTGATTTTGGTAGCATTCTGGTTTAACCTGGCCGCGTGTGTTCAACGGTGTCATGATATGGATAAAAGCGGCTGGTATTGCATTATTCCCGTTTATGGCCCCATCATTATGTTTTTTGTTGAGGGAACCAGGGGCAGTAATCAATACGGCGATGACCCAAAGCGGGCGAAATACGTGGTTCCCCCGGTAACGCCTTCACAACCCACCATATCGCCAACTAAACCAGCACCATCGCAGCGGAAGAAAGATCCGTCCGGCACAGGATACCAGGGGGGGTATGTTGATCCTATAAATCAGCCAGGGGCAGGATATGAAGACATTGGTGCAATAAACGACTATTTCGGTGCAACTGATCCGCAAGCAGCCACAAATTCGCACCAGGCGCAGCCGTCTATGGCGCCGGCACCACAACCGGCAGTTAATAACACTTCCGGCTCGGCACCTGGCGGTGGATATAAAAAAGGATCGTTGTACAAATAAAGCCACCCTGCATAATTCACAATTTTTCAAAAGCCTTATTTTTAATTAAAGCAATGACATTTAAAGATATCAACAATCTCGTAGTCACCTCGGCAAATCCTTGCCTGCTGATTTATATGCTCGATAGAAGCCTTTCGATGAATGACCCTTTTGGGGATGCCCGTATAAGCAAAGCGCAGGCGCTAAGCAATACCATTAATGATACGGTTTACGAAGCCGGTTTACGGTGTATAAGCGGTACCTCAGGCGAAATGAAAAGCAAATTCGAAATTGCCCTGTTTTCATATGGCAACGGCACTATATGTTCTGGGTGGGAGGGGAACCTTGCTTCGGACTTCGTTCATCCTATAGTTAATATTTTCAAAAATCCATTATTTACAACAAGTGATGATATTCCTAAATGGATAAAGCCGGCGGGCAACGGTGGGACACCCATGATGGCGGCTTTTGAAAATGTAAAGGACCTTTGCGAAGACTGGATAAATTGGGGCGATCATCGCGAGGTATGCCATCCTCCGATTATCATTAATATAACCGACGGGGAGGCGACCGACGATAAATATCCTTTTAACGGGATTAAAAACGCGGTAAATCAAATACGCAGTTTATACACCGTGTACGGTTATTCCATAATTATGAATATCCATGTATCGGGAGACAATGCCGATAAAGTCACTTTCCCTGATAGAGCGCCTAACGACGGAGTTTATGAAAATTTTCTGTATGATATTTCGAGCCCGTTGTATGAAGGCATGATAACGCAGGCACGAAATGAGGGCTATAATATTTCTGATAACGCAAGGGGTTACATGTTTAATGCGGCTCCTGCCGACCTGGTAAAATTTATAAAAATAGGCAGCATAATGGGTGCCCAAGCGGATAGATAATATGGAAATAAATGTATTGCAATTGCATAAAAAGGATGTTGAAGTTTTTGATAAGATCGAGGACAAGGTAAGCATCAATACTACAAACGGCACGCTGGCGGTTTCTGATGGGGCGACCCAGGGCTTCTGTTCTGGAATTTGGGCGGATGTGGTTACCACGGAATTTACAGGAGCGCCTGTGTTTAGCGCCGACAACTTTTGTAATTTGACACTCAAAAACAGTGTAGCCAAATATAGCCATCGAATTGATAGCTTGCCGGTAAATGAAAACAAAGTATTTGCCCGGTTGCTTGACGAAAAGAAAAAAGATGGCGGGTATTCAACATTTGTAGGCTTACAGTTTTTTAAAGAACGGCACGTAAAAGTATTGTGCGTAGGCGACAGTAATTTATTTTACGTCGTAAACAGGTCAATTCAAAGTGTTCCGTCGGCCAGCCTCGAAGAATTGAATAACTCATCAACATTTATTAATTCCCGGCATGTTATTGAGGACAAGGTCGATAGGTCAATTGTCAAAGCATTTCAGCTGAATGTTTCAAATGGCGGCGAGATGTTTATTGTAACCGATGCCATCGCCAGGTACTTGTTCAAAAACCCTGATCAGTTTGCTACCCTGCAAACGATTGATTGTTTTGAAAACCTGCTTGCTTTTGCAGAAGAACGATGGGCCGCAGGGACACTTGAACAGGATGATCTTACCATTGTAAAAATCCGCATTGATGCCGATCCGGTGATGGCTGTCCGGTATAGTATACCACCGGACGGATTTAGGTTTGGAACTGTTGCACCTTTGTCGCCGGAGCCATCTCAATCCAGGCCGCAGCAGGTAGTGGCGGCGCCTGATAACGAGAAGATCATTGCAGATCTCCGTAGTGAATTGTTGGGTGTTAAAAAAAACACCGGCGAAGAAATAGTCGCGTTAAAAAAAGACTTGAAAAATCTTTCAGGGCAATATGCTTTACAGGCCAACAGGACCAAAAGCCTGATGATAGTTTGTGCCATTCTGTTAGCATCGATTTTTGTATTTATTTACCTGTATGTCGGGGAAAAGAATGAGTTTCAGGCTGAGCAGGAACAGCACAAAAATGATTTGGTTTACAAGAATCTTGAACTGGCAAATTTAAGGACATCCAGGCAACAGGCAGCTCATTCAACCACACGGGGGCAAGCCCCAATTGTTAAAGAACAGCAAGCGGTCGGTGGTACAGGCATTGATCAGGCCGGTAAGGCCAGTGCCACCACCGGCGGGGCCGGTAGTCACGTTAACGGTGTTCTGCACCCCCGCAACCACAGTAGCGGTACCAGAGGCCAGCAGGGCCAACAAGGCGTAGCGGGAGCCGAACAAAAAGCCGTTGGTCAGCACGCTGCTACGGTAAAGGCTAACGATCAGAAGAATGGCGCCGCTAATGCTGCCAACTCGCGTGTTCCATCTACGGCCTCAACTACTACGGCAAATCAACAAACCCACTCAACGGATAATGGAAACCAACAACAAACAAATAACCAGTCATCCCCAAACGAGGCCCCCGACCCAAAAAAAGTAGAACCCAAAAAAGAAGATCCAAAAAAAAGCAAAGGCGACACAACTATAATAAAGCCGCCAAAAAAGGCCGAAAAAAATTAAGCGCATCAAAAAAGCATGTACAAAGTACAAGAAAAAATAAAAAAACAACAACTTTTAAACTATCATAAAATGAGCGAAACCCAAACCATCGACACACAAAACGAACTAAATAAGTTTGTTTTGGAATCAACCTGCATAATGCATTCATTGCTGGAAGATTATTGCACCGTCGCAGCAAAATTAACCGCGACTGACGAAAAAATTATACGGAAACGAATACTGACACTTGCAAATGAGAAACTGCAAAAGGCAAAAGAAATTTACTTGTAGGCCATTATAGCTGGCTAAACTATTTGAACTGCCAAAAGCTTTGATTAAAAGCACCGGGTAGCTTATTGATTTAATATTTACAAAAAGGGGCCGTTGAAACAGCCCCCTTTAATAAATACTATTGAGGACCGCCAGGAGGAGGGCAATTGGTCTGGCAGCTTCCCGAATCGTGGTTTAAACCACCATGCGGACCGCAGGCATTAGTTGATGAGCACAGCATGGCCGGGGTGCTATGGCCGTCGCCAAAAACACACATCACCCAGGCGGGGTCGTTGCAATAACAGAGGGCTACCTTGCCAACGGGGCAAATGCTTTCGCCGCCTCTTACTTTTTTCATTTCATCGCGTGATAAACGCCGGCCGAAATCGAATTTTTCTTTTTTCATACTGGATACGGTTTTATTTGTTTAGGAAATTGGTTAATTATTTGGACAAAGTTTGGTTAAGTATGAGTTAAAGTTAGGTAACTTGAAATTAAAATAGCAAGTAAAACGTAAATTTTTTTCGCGGGGGCGTTGTATTTAATTCCTGTAAATCCGCGTTTCTACGCCGTTTTTCTGTTCTACTGTTCTACTTTTTCACGCGCACGCTTTTTTTAATATGTTGATTATTAGAATTTTGTGATATTCTGTTCGCACAGAAAAAACGCGTCTACTGACAGAATAGCGCCACCAAAAAAACGATAAAATTTTATAGTCGTTCCTTCAATAGTTTGGGTGCCAAGGTTAACCTTATAGCAAATCGCTAAAACAAAAACACCTCCAAAAAATTAAACCACGGTGGACGCGGAGGAGGCACAGAGAACCACAGAGTTGATTTTAAATTGAACTTTGACTCCTGGTCGAAACAAAAACTCTCCGTGGTTCTTTGTGCCTTCTTCGTGCCCTCTGTGGTAAAAAATTAAGCTTGGAGCCAAACGCCTAACTCCCAACTTTTTCGGTTATAAAGTTGTATAGCTTTTCTTTCAGCACCATGTCGCACACATTGGCCAGCCGTTCCTGTTCATTTTCCAAAACGGGGCCGCTGTAGGTATAGGTAATTTGGGTGCCGTCGCCGGTGGCAGCCAGGTCGAAGATCATTTTTGCGCCGGTCCATTTATAATTATCGGTTTTGCGGATGCTATCGGTTGTCAGCCACACCACTTTTTTATCCGGCACAAACTCAATAATTTTCTCTTCCGAATAATGCATATCCCCGGTCTTCAATGTAAAAACATCGTTGAGTTTTGCAGTTTCGCCTTCAACCTCTTCGGGCCACCAGTTAGCCACATCGTTAATGCGTTCAAAAACAACCGCCGGCGCAACCGGAACCTCAATGCTGGTGCTATAATCAACATGTTTCAGGGTTTTTAATTTGCCCACACCGGTGGTAAAGTAGCTAAACAAGCTGGTTTTAATCCAGTGCGTCCAGCCCGGCTCGCAATCTTTGTAGCAATCAACGTCGGGTGTAAGGCCCACGTGCGTAAATGTGAGCGTGGTAATGCCGTTATCTTCAGCTAGGTCGAAGACTATTTTTGTGCCGCTCCATTCTGTTTTGTCCTGGTACCAGGGCATATAGCAGTCGTTAACCAGCCACACCACTTTTTTACCGGGGATTAATTCTGCCACGGTGAAGTTAAAGAACGAGTCGCCGCCCATTTTTACTACAAATTCGTCATTTTTCTTTTCGGCGTTACCGGTAAAGGCTACTCCCCACCACTCGGGTACATTGCTTATTTTTTTAATCGCTTCGCCGGCGCTAATTGCTGCAGTAATACTGCAGGTAAAATCTTTCTTTTCCATTTTGGTTTCCTGTTAATGTTTGTACTGTTTTTTTATACAAAGATGGGGCGGTACGCCATGCCGGTATTGTACAAATCGGAAGTCAGCTGGTATAATGTTTGGTGGCGAGTTCGTTCATGCTGTTTTGCAGGTCGGTAGGGGTATAGCCTGTGAAACGTTTAAAGGCCCTGATAAAATGCGATTGATCGTGGTAATATTGATAAATATGCCCCTTAAGGCTCAGCATATCCGCGCCGGTTGAATAGGCCTGGTAAAACTGTTTAAAACGGACAATCTCCGCCAGGTTTTTGGGCCCGGTACCCAAATGTTCCTGGAACTTGGTATGCAGCCAACGCGCGCTGTAGCCGGTTTCCTTTTCCAGCTGCGCCACGCTAACCATGCCTTTGGAATCTCCAATGCGGTTAATGCAATAATCGTAAATCGGGTCGGCGGGGTTTTCTTCCAGCCATTTGATCAGGAAGTTTTGTAATAGCTGCAATTTCAGGTTTACGTCGATGGCATCGGCCAGTTGCTGCTGTAATTGTTTTGCACGATGGCCAATCAGATCCTCCAGGTCCACAATTTGATTTTTTACTTCGGCGTATGCCAGGTGAAATAGGCGATAGGCCCCCAGCGGGTTTAACTCAATAATAATAGTGCCCGTTTGCGCATCGTCGTGCGGATCAAGCATCACCGGTGAATCTATCAAGCCGGTTAAACTCAGTGCGTTTTCATGTTGGGTAAAGGTTTTGTCGCCCACGCGGGCCACAATGCCGTTGCGGTAGGTGAGTGTTAACTTAAAATTGGCATTGGGCACAATCAGTTTCCTGTCCATAGCAG
>Ga0068855_100001122_pt1 | contig 33246 bp, 26 predicted proteins | sample KBSCornC52_FD_66592 | JGI IMG/M metagenome (GOLD analysis project Ga0068855, IMG submission 66592) | Corn rhizosphere microbial communities from Kellogg Biological Station, Michigan, USA - KBS Corn C5-2 | ecosystem: Host-associated > Plants > Roots > Rhizosphere > Soil ...
GTTGATTTGCAGTAATTCCGCTTTTAAAAAACCGGTCTATTCCAACCTGTTCCACGTTTTTATCCAAATCACTTTTGCGATGCCACGGATCAGTGGATGATACATAAATAGTAGTCTGAGCGTGATCGGGAGAATGATGCATCCAGTCATGGAATTTTTCATTTCTATCCAAATAGCCCACCTGTATTTCGTTAATTGCAAAACCTAGCTCATCTCTTAAATCATTCGATTCTCCATTTGCTGTATGTGAGCTTTTTGTAAAAGAAATACGGATAAAACGGATTTTTTTCTTTCCACTGTTAATCTGTATAATTTTATTCTCAGGCTTCCTGTTAGCAAATATATTGTTGGGAAAAGATTGCCAGATATCGGGTTGATAAGGATCAAAGTAATCAGGATCTGTGTTTTGGGCATAGTCAATTTTATATGACAATGCATACGGATTTCCCCATTTTATAAGGATCGCATTTACTTCTTTTAATTTACCAAGATCAACAATTACCCATTGCCGATGAAGCGTATCTGATTCATTGGTATAATATTGATCAAGATAAGGATTGCTTTTCCAGAAGGTGGAATTATCACCATCAGAGATTCTTGAATAACCTTTATTGTTTGCCTGGTCGTAAGTATTTCCTCTTCTTGGCAGTTGAAAGCCATTTGAAATTTCAATTGGTTTCAGGCTTACAGAATCAGAAATCCAGTATCCCTGATTCTTTGCGCTATCGCTCCATTTGCCTTTCGGATTCCAGTGCCACACTTCATCTCCCAATTCAGTTCTTAATCTATAACTTACAGGTTTCAGCCCAACTGTCTTCATTTCATTGATATTTTGCGGAGTAAGCATCTCGTTGATGTCTCCTTCAAAATGCCCGTCAATTGCACCGCCAATATTTTTTGATGGAATAAAAGCATTGGAAGAATGACCGGGAGTGTACAGAATGTGAATATTGCCTTTATTTATTTTTTGCGCTGATAAAGAATAAAAAAAACAAAAGGTGAATAAAAAAAATAAATTTTCTTTCATTGAGAATTGTAAATGATGCCGAAAAATGAATCTGAAATCCTGTAAAATTTTGCCAGGCAAATATATGTCTTACTGTATAATGGTTTCAGTGCCGCTCATTTCTTTATAGTAAACTGTCAAATAGATGGATTCTCATTTAATCATTAGCGGTTAACGATTACAGATAAGGAACCCGCGATAAACTTCCTGATTACTTTTACTGCTAAACTGAATGTGTTTATCTTCGTTTCACTTATAAATAAAATATAGTTTCCATCTGGTTAATCTTTATAAAAGTTTCAGAAAAAAATTTAGAAAACGATGTTTATTAATCACGAATATTTTATGAAACAAGCCCTGAAAGAAGCTTACAAAGCTTTGGATGCAGATGAAGTTCCAATCGGCGCGGTGATCGTGATGCAGGAAAAAATTATTTCGCGTGGCTTCAACCAGGTTGAAAGATTGAATGATTCTACGGCACATGCGGAAATTATCGCGCTTACATCTGCGTTTAATTTTTTAGGTTCAAAATATTTACCGGACGCAACAATTTATGTAAGCATCGAACCTTGCGTGATGTGCTGTGGCGCTTTATATTGGAGCAAAATTGGTAAAGTGGTTTATGGCGCTTCAGATCCAAAACATGGTGGGCTGTCTTTATTGGATGCAGAAAAAAATAAAAATCCTTTACATCCAAAAACTCAAATCGTAAAAGATATTTTGTCTGAAGATTGTGCTATATTGATGAAAGATTTTTTTAGAAAAAGAAGATAAAAAATTTCCCGTTTCTGATCGTTCTCTGATTTTATTTTATTCTTTATTCCATTTTCGCAATCCGGTATTTCTTATCCGATAAAATTAGAATCACTTTTTATAAAATGCATTAAGTAAATTTGTAACCCAAATTATTTTTCACTTTTAAATACATATAATTATGGCATTCACATTACCGGCTCTTCCTTACGATTATGACGCACTTGAGCCACACATTGACAAATTAACCATGCAAATCCATCACGATAAGCACCATCAGGCTTATGTTGATAATTTGAACAAAGCAATTGCCGGAACAGAAAATGAAAATAAATCACTGGAGGATTTATTGAAAAATGCAGGAAAATTAAGTGCTGCAATCCGTAATAACGGCGGCGGACACTGGAATCACAGTTTCTTTTGGGAAATTCTATCTCCAAATGGCGGCGGAAAACCAGAAGGAAAATTAGCAGCAGCAATTGACGAAGCATTTGGTTCTTTTGACGCAATGAAAGAAAAATTTAACGCAGCCGGAGCCGGAAGATTTGGAAGTGGCTGGGCATGGCTGGGAGTTGTAGACGGGAAATTAGCTATCTGCTCTACACCAAATCAGGACAATCCTTTGATGGATGTTGCAGAATGCAAATGTACCCCCGTTTTAGGTTGCGATGTTTGGGAGCATGCTTATTATTTAAAATACCAAAATAAAAGAGGTGATTATTTAAAAGCTTTTTGGGATGTAGTGAATTGGAATAAGGCTTCTGAAAATTTTGAAAATGCTAAATAGATCTTTTAAATATTTTTTAAACGGACCGCCTTTCCGGCGGTTTTTTTATTAATAATATATTATAAGAGCATTTATTTATTGAATTTGCTAATTATACAATATATCGTCGTTAGTATGCGTTATACTTTTCCAATATCTTTTATGAACAACAAACAAAATATTTTACCTGTTTTTATTGGACGGGTGATTAAAAATTTTCTTACAAAAGTGATGGAGAACCCGGATTATTATTATTCAAAACATCATAACAGAATGAAAAGAAAATACCGTCACAGTGAAAGAACATGGTAAAAAATAAAGGTTAGAACATCCAATTCGGGGGTGTGGAAATTACGGAAAGAAGAAAGAAGTGGTTTTGCTATTGCAACACAGGGAGTTATGTATTTATTTTATCCCCACAAAAATAATTCTTAATCTAAAAAATCCACGAATTATGAAAAATCAAGTTTACCAAAGAAAATCAGTATTCTCTGTTTTCTTCAGCAACCTGGCAAAAAATTTTGCGGCTCTCTTTGAATCGGGAAATAAAAGAGAGTTTCAAAGGCTGAAAGATTTTATTACCTCTTAATATCTTTTAACTAAAAAGATATTCTACATCTTCTTTACTCAGACTCTTTACAAAGGTTTGATCATCGGAGATCAGTTCTTTTGCAAGGATACGTTTGCGTTCCTGTAATTGCAAAATTTTATCCTCAATCGTATCCTTGCAAATCATTCTGTAAGCAAAAATATTTTTTGTTTGACCAATTCGATGCGTACGGTCAATCGCCTGTTGTTCCACAGCAGGATTCCACCACGGATCTACAATATAAACATAATCAGCAGCAGTGAGGTTAAGTCCTACTCCACCGGCTTTCAGAGAAATAAGAAAGACCCGGCACTGCTCATTTGATTGGAAATTCTGAATGGCCTTTTCTCTGTCGGCGGCAGAGGTGCTTCCATCAAAATATTCAAATTCGATATTATTTTCTGTTAGTTTCTCTTTGATCAAAGAAAGCATTCCCAGAAATTGAGAAAATATTAAAGCCTTGTGCTCGCCAATATTTTCAGTTATTTCACGGGTTAATTCTTCGAGCTTAATAGATACATTTGGATATTTTTCATCTTCATTTAAGATAGCCGGGCTGTCGCAAATCTGCCGAAGTTTCATCAAACCCTGTAAGATCGTAAGCTGCGATCTTCCAACTCCCTGTTCATCAATAACGCCTAAAATTTTATTCCGATATGCATTTCTGTATGTATCATACACACTTTTTTGTGCAGCTTCCATTTCACAGAATAAAATAGTTTCCGTTTTTTCGGGAAGATCTTTGGCAACCTGTTCTTTTGTTCTCCTTAAAATAAAAGGATAGAGTAATTTTTTTAAATGTTCTTTTTGCTCCTGTTCACCTAATTTATCAATTGGTGTTGAAAATTCATTTCTGAAAAATTCGACACTTCCCAAAAGCCCCGGATTTAAAAAATTCATTTGAGCATAAATATCAAAAGTATTATTCTGCAATGGTGTACCGCTCATACACACACGGTTTTTGGCTTTCAAAAGACCAGCGGCTTTTGTCACTTTTGATGCAGGATTTTTGATTGCCTGCGATTCATCCAGAACAACATAATCAAATGGAATTTTCATCAACATCTGAATATCACTTCTTAAAGTTCCATAAGTGGTTATAATGATGTTGTCTTCCCCAAAATCTTCTTTTCTTTTTGCCCGCGCATTTCCATGATGTATGCGCCACGTAAGAGATGGGGTGAATTTTTTTATTTCATTTTCCCAGTTATAAATCAAAGTGGTCGGGCAAACAACCAGCGCTTTTAAACTTCCTTCTTCTTCAGCAAAATGCTGTAACATCGAAAGGGCCTGGACGGTTTTTCCCAAACCCATATCATCGGCTAAAATGCCGCCCCAGCCTACATTGTTCAAATAATTTAACCAATGAAAACCTGAAAGTTGGTAAGGTCTTAACCGGTTTTCCAATTGTTGCGGAATGGGAATTTCAGGAATACTTTTAAAATTTCGAAGCCTTTCGTACTTCTCATCCAGTTCGAAAGAAAGTTCGTGTTCGTCACGCTGCTCATACAATTCATCAATCACACTCATGTGAAATTTTGAAAGCCGAAGCTGATTATTTTTCCCTTCACCTACTTTAAAAAGCAACGCATATTTTTTGATCCATTCATCAGGGAGAATTCCAAGAGTGCCATCATTCAGCTGAACAAAGGATTGTTTATTGGTGAGCGCTTTTTGAATTTCATCAATGCCAATATGCTGTTCACCAAAAGCCAGTTCCACCTTTGCATCAAACCAATCCATTCCACTGCTGAGGTGTATGTGTGTAGAGGGCTTGGCGGTATTGAAACGAAAATTTTTCAAAGCGTCAAAACCATAAACCGGCACTTTCATTTCTTTCATTGCATCCACAAATAAAAAGAACCAGTTATTTTTCAAGACATCAGCACCTTTTAAAACGAGGCTTTTATTTTCCGTTTGCTTAATAAACTGCGAATGAAGGCCACCCAGTTTTGAAATAAATTCCTGCTCAGCTTCCTTATTTCTTTTTACGATCAGAATCTTGTCATTATCCGGAACAATGATCGTGTCTTTATCACTCGCCTTTACGCTAAAACCTTTATAAGTAAACACCGGCTGAAACATCAGGTATTCACCTTTTTCAATCAGCATCACGCTGATGTCCGGCTGACCTTCTTTAGTTTCCCTGATCAAATAGGAAGCGAAAGAAACCGTGTAATCGTTGGAAAGAGGAAGCACCATTTCCTTTAAAAGAGAAGGCCATTGTTTGGCTGGAATATGAAGTGTATTTCTGAATTTTTCAGCGATCAGAATATGTTCTGATCTTTCCCATAAATAAAAAGTTTTATCATGAAGAAATAATAAATCGCTGTTCCATTCATTATCAGCTAGTTTCACTTTTTCCTGATCAAGAATGATCTGGCTTTCCATCAGCAGCTCATTTCCCGATGGAGAAATTGTAAATTCAATTACCGGAGAATCGCCGGATAAATCAATTGTTTCAAGATTCTGAGTTGTAAATCTTTTCCCCAAAGGAAGATAGAAAACAGGCTTGCCTTCATTTTCAGAAAAAATTCTTTTTAGCTTCGGATGAATAAATTCGGCAATCAACATCTTGGTTTCCTGGGGTAATTCCTCATTTTCATCATGAATAATATTTTCCCAGAAACCACTGAACGGCGAGTTTCGGTTTAAATATTTATTGATCTCAGACAGCTGAAGTTTTCTTGCCTGCTGAATCAGTTGTTTGTCTTTTTCATTCAAATCGCTTGTGTTGACGAATTTAGAAAGATCCAGTTTCTCAATTCGTCCTACAAATTTCATTTCTTCTTCATCATATTCGCCCTGCACGACATCAAACGAAACAAAAGGAAATGATTTTTCATTTGCATTAAAAACGACAGTAACCTGTTTATTTCTGGTAAATGAAACTTTCGTTTCCACATCAACCGCTTCGGTCTCAACACTTGATACAGGCCGGTTTTGCAAAGGTGATGCCACTCTCCTGATTGAAGAGTCTATTACTTTTAAAAATGGTTTTCCTTCTTTATAAATAAATTCAAACTTACCTGAAAGATCATCCTCTAAACTATAACCATATCCTTCAAGCAGTTTATTTTTTTCTTTATCCCAATTTCTGATACTGTCAAAATAATGCGGTCCCCAGCTGTTCAATAAATGCAGAAACAACGCGGTTTTATGTTTACACAAAATGTGACCGCCTTCATCGCAATTACAGGAAGTATCAAAATTCCTTTCTTCATTTTTTTGCAGAATTACATGAAAAGTCTGATCATCAATTTGAATATTTGCATCCACTTTTTCATTAGCTGCTTCAAGAATATTAAATTTATTTTTTCTTAAGATATTTTCAGCAGCAGAATAATTTTCCATACCGGTCAACATTCTGATCATTTTAAGATCGATATGTTTTATTTTGACGACTGTATGTTTTTGATTGTAAACCGGCGTTCCGTTTGAAGAATCCAATAAATTTTTATCAACCAGATCCTGCAACTGCATCAATGCTGCTGCTTCATGACGGCAAATATCACTGATGTTATAAGGGCAGGAACAACGAATCGAAAAGGTTTTCGAATCGTCATATTTCTGAACCTGAACTTTGTAATAAGTACTGTAACTGTCATCGCGAACGCGAAAATTTACAGAATGCATTAATTCATCGTGATCAACAAGTTCAACAAATCTTTGTGAGTATATCTTTTTCCCGCGTCGGATCACTTCATCAGTTCCGGAATTGTATATGTATTTAATGAAAAAGGGTAGTGCCAAAAAAGTAATTTTTATAATTAAAATGCCCTTTTTACAAGGCTAAGTTGTGAAAAAAGCAATTTGCAAAAATAAAGAATTTTTAAAAGACGAGGATGGCAGTTTCTAATTAAATCCGGTTTTAAAGAAAAAATTAAGAAAGTTTTTGGCCTGCAATTAAGCGCCCGCCAGAATATAAACTCAAAATATCTGCATTATCTTCTGTAAGGCAAAATTGAATGTCTTTTTCTAAACCAAAATTCATCAGCCGATGGTAATGTGATGCATTTTTTTCTTTCATAAAATTTAATAAATCACCATTTGCCTGTAAATAAAGGGTTTCGGCAATTTGTGAGGCGTCGCAATTAATTTCAAAATTTTCTCTGATCCTGCTGATCACCGCTCCTGCAAAAAGGGTATCCTCAATATTGATCCTGTTTTTCCACGCAGCACAGGCAAGAATCACATTCGATTTTTGGTTCAGAAGATAATCGCAAACGGAAGTAATATTACAAAATGAACCGGTAATAATTGCTTTCGCATTTGCAGCCAGTGCAACATGCAGGAGTTTGGTTCCATTCGTTGTTGTTAGAACTAAAGTTTTCCCTTTTATAAAATCAACGGTGTATTGCAAGGGTGTATTTCCATACTGCAAACCTTCCGCAATTTTTCCGTCTCTTTCGCCTGCAGTGATGACTTCCATTTGTTTTCCCAATTTGATGCAATCGGCAACGCTGTCAACGGGAATCACCGATTTTGCACCATTGTATAAAGCAGTTGCAATGGTAGAAGTGGCGCGCAAAATATCTATGATTACCACCGTGCTGTTTGTAATATCGTAAAACTTTAAAAGCGACGGCGACAAAACCGTATTTAAAGAAGGAAATTTGTTTTTCTTTGATGTCATCTGATCAGAAAATTACTTTATTTATTCAAATGGCATTTTCACCACTTTTGTCAACAACAATTTATCTCTTACCTTGATAAAAACTTCTGTATCAATTTTTGCATAGTTAATATTTACATATCCCATTGCAATCGGTTTTTGTAAACTTGGCGATTGAGTTCCACTTGTCACACGGCCAATCACTTCGCCTTCTTTATTTTGAATTTCATAATCATGACGGGGAATTCCTCTGTCCATCATTTCCAGTCCAACTAACTTTTGTTTTACACCTTCGGCTTTTTGTTTTTCAAGAATATCTTTTGCTACAAAATCTTTGGTGAATTTTGTGATCCAGCCCAAACCCGCTTCCAGGGGCGTCGTTGTATCATCAATATCATTTCCATATAAACAATAACCCATTTCAAGCCTTAAGGTGTCCCGCGCTGCCAGGCCAATCGGCTTTAATCCTTTCGAACTTCCTTCTTCAAAAATTTTATTCCAGATGTGATTGGCATTATCGCCTTTATTTTCAAAATAAATTTCAATTCCTCCTGCTCCTGTATATCCTGTAGCACTAATCAAAACATGATCAACTCCGGCAAATTTTCCTTTCACAAAAGTGTAATATTTCATATTTAAAATATCAACATCCGTTAGGGACTGCAAAAGTTTTGCAGCATTAGGCCCCTGAATGGCAAGCAAACAGGTTCTATCTGAAATGTTATGCATTTCAACATTTTCCGAATTGTGCTTCGAAATCCAATCCCAGTCTTTTTCAATATTGGATGCATTCACAACCAGCATATACACTTTATTTTCTTCAATACAATACACGATCAGATCATCTACAATTCCGCCGGCCTGGTTTGGCAGGCAACTATATTGGGCTTTTCCGGCTGTAAGTTTTGATGCATCATTGCTCGTTACACGCTGAATCAAATCAAGTGCTTTATCGCCTTTTAAAATAAATTCACCCATGTGGCTCACATCAAAAACACCCGCATTTTTTCTTACTGTAGCATGTTCATCATTAATTCCTGAATAACTAATTGGCATATTAAAGCCGGCAAACTCAGCCATTTTAGCGCCAAGCGCAATATGCTTTTCAGTGAAAGGTGTGTTCTTCATAATCTTTTTAAAAGTGGTGCAAATTTAGGAGAAAATCGAAGCGAAAAGGGTTTTGTTGAAAATTTTAAAACGCTTCTCCACCAATAATTCTTTGTAATTCATCATGAATTTTTCCATTGGTAGCGATGATTCCCGGTTGAAATGGCGAATAAACTTCTCCTTTTAAATCAGTAACTTTTCCTCCCGCTTCCTCTACAATTAAAAAGCCAGCAGCGCTGTCCCAGGCATGAAGTTCATGTTCATAAAACCCATCAAAACGGCCTGCAGCAACCCAACACAAATCAATTGCCGCGCTTCCTAATCTTCTCACCGGGACTCCCCTTTTTATCAATTTTGAAAACACCTGCAAAGGACCGTTTGGCTGATCTAAATAATTGTAAGGAAAACCTGTAACAAGACAACTCAGGGCTACATCTGTTTTTTTACTTACCGAAATTTTTTCATCATTTAATGTAGCACCCTTACCTTTTTCTGCGAAATAAAATTCGTTCATATTGGGATTAAAAACTGCCCCCATCAACATTTTGCCCTGGTATTCCAAACCAATGCTTACACAACAAATAGGAATTCCGTTGGCAAAATTTACCGTCCCGTCAATCGGATCAATGATCCATTTGTAATCACTTTCAGACTTTTTTTCGTCACTTTCTTCACTTACAATTCCATGATCAGGAAAAGCAGTTTTGATAATTGAACGAATAGCTTTATCGGAAGCATGATCCGCTTCGGTCACCAGGTTATTCACTCCTTCTTTGTGAGCGATTGAAAATTTACCATTGAAAAATCTTTTCAATTCTGCTGCCCCGGCATTCGTGGCTGCTATTATAGTTTCTTTATACATTTTGCAAAGATTAATTTTATTATTGAAAAATGAATAGCCGATTAATAATTGGTTAATCGTTAATTTGCCATTTTTTAATTCTAACTAAACCGTTTACCATTTAAATCAGCTAAATCGATAAATTCATAAACCAATAAAAATTGCTTCTCTCCGTTATCATAGTCAATTATAATGTAAAATATTTTTTGGAACAATGCCTTTTGTCGGTTTCAAAAGCAATGAAAAATATTGATGCGGAAATTTTTGTTGTCGACAATGCTTCAACCGATGGAAGTTTCGATTTTTTTCAAAACAGGTTTCCTCACGCCAATTTTATATGGAATAAAACAAATGTTGGATTTGCAAGAGCAAATAATGAGGCATTAAAAAATGCAAAAGGAGAAAATATTTTATTTCTAAACCCGGACACAATAGTGCCGGAAGATTGTTTTGAAAAATCTATTGATTTTATTAGAAAAAATAACGGCGCACTGGGAATTAAGATGATCGATGGAAATGGAAACTTTTTAAAGGAAAGCAAGCGCGCGTTCCCATCACCGGTTACTTCCTTTTTTAAGCTTGCAGGACTTTCAAAATTATTTCCTGATTCTAAAACTTTTTCCAGATATCATCTTGGCAATTTGAATGAAAATGAAAATCATGAAGTGGATGTTCTTGCCGGAGCTTTTATGATGATCCCAAAAAATATTTTGGATAAAACAGGTGGATTTGATGAGGATTTTTTCATGTACGGCGAAGACATCGATCTTAGTTTCAGAATTCAAAAAGCAGGATTTAAAAATTATTATTTTGCTGAATCCACTATTATCCATTTCAAGGGCGAGAGCACAAAAAAAGGAAGTTTGAATTATGTGAAAATGTTTTACAAAGCGATGAGCATTTTTGTAAAGAAACAGTACGGAAGCAGGCAGGCAGGATTGTTTAGTTTTTTTATTCACATCGCCATTTTCTCAAGAGCAGTACTGGCTGCCACTTCACGTTTGGTAAAAGGATTCACGAAAAAATTAAGTTTACCAAAAGACAGAACAAATTCAAATAAAAATATCATTGTGTTAATTGCAGGAAATGATGAAGAATTTGAAACTGCAAAAAAATTACTTACAAATTCATCAATAAAAAATACTTTTTTTGAAAGAATAGAAACAAAAAATCTGGATCAAATTGAAAAAATTTCAAAATCAAAAAAGGCAGATGAAATTATCTTTTGTGAAGGAAAATTATCTTTTAAAAAAATAATTGCAGCATTGCCGCAAATTCCTAAATTTATCCACATTAAAATCTTTGCTGAAGGAAGCCATGCTATTATTGGTAATAATGAGTAAATTTTGATAACTTATTTGTTAACTTCAACTGATAATATTTCATTTCCCGCAACAATTACCGAAATTGCGGCCTAAATTTTTATTGAATGGCGTATAATAGTTACCGGCCGTCGCAATCTTCAACGCCGGTTGTTCTGAATCTGATTATCATTAATGTTATTGTTTTTGTAGCTCAACTGGTGTTTAAAGACCTCACTAATATGCTGGCTTTATATTCTTATGATACCGGCCTTTTTAAGCCTTACCAGCTGGTAACTCATATGTTTGCGCATTCACCTAACAATTATTTTCATATTATTTTCAATATGTACGCCCTCTGGTTGTTTGGTTCTGCTCTGGAAAGATTATGGGGGCCAAAAAAGTTCCTGATATTTTATTTCGTTTGCGGAATTGCAGCCGGGTTAACACAAATGTTCCTGGTTTCACAAGGCGCTGCCATTGGCGCTTCCGGAGCTATCATGGGTTTGCTTGCCGCATTTGCTTTCACCTTTCCCAACGTTCAGTTTTATATTTTACCGATTCCATTTCCGATCAAAGCAAAATATCTGGCGATTATTTATGCAGCCATCGACATTTTTGGTGAGTTTTCCGGCGGAGGAGACGTTGCTCATTTCGCGCATCTTGGTGGATTAGTAATGGGATTGATCTTATGCTTTATCTGGAAGAAAAAGGGGGGAAGTAATTATTAAAATTACAATTTGCCGGTTTTATTTCGGCGCGATTTTGGTAATTTTACAAAAGAAATTATTAAATATAAAATGGGTGAATCAGAAAGATATATGGATCGTCGGTTGAAGAAAATTACCCTTGGAGACGACAATAATGCACTGATGGCCTTGGTAGGCATTAACGCTTTAATTTTTGTTTCCTTCGGGGTTATTCAGATCATTTATTATCTAACAGAGTCATCGAGTACTGCTTTTCATTATGAAATTCTCAGGTGGTTCATCGTTCCTGCAAAATTATCTTCTTTGGCAACTTTGCCCTGGACCGTTTTCACTTACATGTTTGTTCATGTAGGCGTTATTTACACATTGATCACGATGGTCTGGCTTTGGGTTTTTGGATCAATTTTACAAGATCTTTCAGGGAATTCAAAAATAATTCCTGTCTATATTTATGGCGGTATTGCAGGGGCAGTCGTGTTTGTCACCACAAGTTATTTAATTCCATCTTTAAGAGACCAGGTTGAATATTCATTTATGCTCGGTGGAAATGCAGGGGTGATGGCAATAGCGGTTGCTACTACTACGCTATCACCGGATTATCGTCTGTTTAAAATGCTCAACGGAGGAATTCCGATCTGGATTTTGACTCTTCTGTATATTGTAATTGACATTGCCGGAAGCCATGGGATGGCTGAGCAACTGGCACACTTAGGCGGATGTCTTGCTGGATTTCTATTTATAATCAGTTTAAGAAACGGTTATGACTGGAGTCTATGGATGAATAACCTGTACGATTGGTTTATGAATCTTTTCAATCCTGATAAACCGCCGCGCCAGACAGAAAAAATAAAAGAAAAAGTTTTTTACAATACCCATGGGCAAAAACCTTTTATTAAACGGCCGGTGATAACACAACAAAGGATTGACGAGATCCTGGATAAGATCAATCAAAAAGGATTGACGCACTTATCGGAAGAGGAAAAAAATATTCTGAAAAAAGCACGCGAAACTGATTTTTAATTCTTTTTTTTACAACCAGTTTTACCAAATAAATGAATTGCCTTAAATGGAAAAGCCCTTTCTGCGAAGGTTTACAAAAAAAGTATTTGTCGTTTTAAATATTGCGATAGGGATTTTTTTTCTTGCAGGAACTAATGTAAAATATTTCGACCCTCACCATTGGTGGTTCCTCAGCTTGTTCACACTTTTGTTGCCTTATTTATTACTCTTTCTGATTTTGTTTTTTTTATTTTGGTTGCTATTCAAACCTGCATGGAGTCTAATTTCTCTTGTAATAATTGGCATCTCTTTCCATGCAATAAAAAATATTTTTCCTTTACATATTTCTTCTGATTTTTCGTTAAATAAGAAGACAAATAACATTCGTGTGATGAGTTGGAATGTAGAGTTGTTTAATATTCTTCATTATAAGGATCATCCGGAAAAAAAACAGGAGATCATCAATCTGATTAATGAATATAATCCTGACATTGCGTGTTTCCAGGAAATGGTTGCTGGTGAAAATAAAAAGGCAATCAATTATTTTCCCGACATTCAAAAGGCATTAAAGTTTTCTGATTATTTGTATTCATACAGTGTTAAAGATGACTTTGACAAATACCATCATTTTGGAATAATTATTTTTTCAAAATTCCCAATCATCCGGAAACAAACTTTGGTAAATAATCCAAACAGTTATAATTCTACTTTTCAATTTATTGATATTCTTTCAGGCAAAGACACGTTTCGCATTTTTAATATTCATCTCCAATCTTTAAAATTTTCCCAGACCAATTTAAATTATCTTGATAACGGGACAGTTCCTTCAGAGGGAAATATTTCTGAATCAAAAAATATTATTTCAAAAATAAAATTGGGAGTTATTAAAAGAGCCTCGCAGGCAATTTTTATTAAAGATGAATTAAATAATAGTCCATACCCTGTAATTGTTTGCGGCGATTTTAATGACGTTCCTGTTTCATACGCTTATGAAACAATTGGAGAAGGGCTTCAAAATGCTTTCGTGGCAAAGGGTTCAGGAATTTCAAGAACATTCAGTTCCATTTCACCAACGCTGAGGATCGATAATATCTTCACAGATAAAAAATTTAAGGTCAGTCAATTTACAAGAATAAGAAAATCTTTTAGTGATCATTTTCCCATCGTTGCAGATGTAAAATTTGAACCATGAAGTGCTGGATTTTTTAAAATAAAACTAGTTAATAAAAGGTAGAATATCTTTACCACTTTAATTTTGTAACAGTATCATTGCAGCAATTGAAGACAATTAATAAATTAAATTTATGCCGCTTAAAGTTTATAATTCATTCACAAAACAAAAAGAAGAATTTATTCCGATCAATCCACCGCACGTAGGAATGTATGTTTGCGGCCCAACAGTAAGCGGTGAAAGTCATCTCGGCCATGCAAGACCCTATATCACCTTTGACGTCGTGTACAGGTATCTGTTATATCTCGGTTATAAAGTCCGCTATGTACGTAACATCACTGATGCCGGGCATTTCGAGGAAGAAGGGCGAGAAGCGGAAGATAAAATTTCACGCAAAGCCTTGCTTGAAAAAGTAGAACCAATGGAGTTAGTTCATAAATACACCAATCTTTTTCACTGGGCTTTCAAACAATTAAATACTCTTGAACCCAATATAGAACCAACTGCAACCGGGCATATTGTTGAACAAATTGGAATGATAGAAAAATTGATTGAAGCAGGTTATGCCTATGTCGTGAATGGTTCTGTTTATTTCGATGTAAAAAAATATGCTGCTGATCATGATTATGGAAAACTAAGCGGCCGTGTGGTTGATGATCTTTTAGAAACAACGAGAGAACTGGAAGGGCAGGATGAAAAAAGAAATAAAGCGGATTTTGCTTTATGGAAACTGGCTCCGCCAAAACATATCATGCGCTGGAAAAGCCCATGGGGAGAAGGTTTCCCTGGATGGCACATTGAATGTTCAGCAATGGCGACAAAATATTTGGGTGCACGGTTTGATATTCATGGTGGAGGAATGGATTTGATGTTTCCACATCATGAAAGCGAAATTGCACAAAGCACAATTTGCAATCATACGCCGCCTGCAAAATACTGGATGCATAATAATATGATCACAGTGAATGGGAAAAAGATGGGTAAAAGTTATAACAACCAGATCACCTTAACCCAAATGTTCAGTGGAAATCATCCGTTGCTTTCACAAGGTTTTTCTCCAATGGTGATCAGGTTTTTTATTTTGCAAACACATTACCGGAGCACTTTGGATTTTAGCAGTGAAGCTTTGGCAGCGGCAGAAAAAGGATTGAAAAGATTGTTTGAAGCCTTTGAGGTCCTGAAAAAATTACCGGGTAGTAATATGGCTGGTGAAACTGACAAAGAGCTTGATGAAAAAATAAATAAACTGGTGGATGAATTTGAAGAATTTATCAACGATGATTTCAATACAGCAAAAGTACTCGCAAATATGTTTGAAATTGTTCCGGTGATTAATTCAATGAAAGACGGATTGATAAAAACTAATGCAATTTCATCTGCAACATTTGAAAAATTAAAAGAAAAATTTACAACTTACCTCGAAGATATTTTAGGCTTAAATGATAATGCTCAAAATTCGGTACAGCTCAATGGTCTTATGGATTTGCTGATCGATATCCGCAAAGAAGCCAAATCAAAAAAAGATTTTTTTACTTCAGACAAGATCAGGAAACAACTGGCACATTTAGGAATTGAAATGAAAGATGAGAAAGATGGAAATATCAGCTGGAGCAGGATGTAATTTGCTTTTTTGTTAAGAAACTTTTATTATTACGTTTCAAAGCGGCAGATGCTTTTATCTTTCTAAGGTAATTTGTAAATTGCCGGATCATAATTTTTAATCCTTAATGAAGAAACTACACTGCTTTTTATTTCTTGCCATCATTTTTTCTTTTCAAAAACTAATCGCACAACCGAAGTATGAATTTCGTGGTGTGTGGGTGGCAACTGTTGATAATATTGATTTTCCTTCTTCCAGGTTTTTGAGTAGCCAGGAACAAAAAGATGAATTCATTAAGCTCTTGGATATGCACAAACGAAATGGCATGAATGCAGTTATAGTGCAGATCAGGCCTGCATCTGACGCTTTTTATCCATCGGAATATGAACCCTGGAGCGAGTTTCTTACAGGCAACCAGGGCAAGCCACCAGCACCCTATTATGACCCCTTAAAATTTATGATCACTGAAACTCACAAACGCGGAATGGAATTTCATGCATGGATGAATCCTTACCGCGCAGAATTTCGTGTGAATAAATCTTCTATCTCTCCAACTCACATAACTACCCTGCATCCTGAATGGTTTATCACTTATGGCAACACAAAATATTTTGATCCTGGAAATAAAGATGCTCAAAATTTTGTGGTGAATGTAGTTCGTGATGTAGTAAAAAGATATGATATTGATGCGATCCATTTTGATGATTATTTTTATCCTTATCACATCAGTGGCAAAGAATTTAATGATGACGCATCTTTTGCAAAATATGGAAAAGGAATGACGCTGGCAGACTGGAGAAGAAGCAATGTGGATTCAATCATTGTCCATTTGAGCAAAGCGATCAAAGAAGAAAATAAATATTGTAAATTCGGGATCAGCCCATTTGGTGTTTGGAGAAATATCGATAAAGATCCGGAAGGCAGTGATACAAAAGCAGGCGTAACAAATTATGATGATTTGTACGCAGATATCTTATTGTGGCTGAGAATGAAATGGATTGATTATGTAACGCCGCAATTATATTGGGAAATCAGTCAGAAAGTGGTTGGATTTAAAGTGCTTACAGATTGGTGGGCCCGCCATTCTTACGGAAGACAGCTTTACATCGGCCAGGGAATTTACCGCGCATTAGAATCAAAATCCTACGCATGGAAAGATAAGAATGAGCTTCCCAATCAAATACAATTTCTAAGAAAATACCCACAGGTACAGGGAAGTGCTTTTTTCAGCAGCCGCACATTTGATAGTAATCCAAACGGATGGAGCGATTCATTGAGAAATAATTATTATAAATACCCGGCAATAGTTCCCCCAATGCCCTGGATCGATTCTGCAAAACCCGGGAATCCGGTTTTAATAATTGATTCTAAATCTCATTTTTATACAACTTCCATCGATTTATATTTTCGTGAAAAAGAACACAATGACCTGATCAACCGGTATGTTATTTATCAGTTTAATGATCCGGAAAATTTGAACAAAAATGATCCAAAAAATATAAAAGAGATCATTTTATCAGGCAACAATTTTTATCATTTTATTTTTGACAATATTCCCTCTTCTCAAAATAAAGTTGTCATCGCAGCGACTGCACTCACAAAAACCAATAACGAAAGTGACTTAAGCCATTACATTTATCTGCAAAGAAAAGCTAACGGCTGGCAGATCATTGAGAATGGCGATAAAAAAGAAACTTTTTAAACTTTTCAATTCATTTGATGAAAAATAAAAAAGAACCTTTTTCAAAAAAAGAAAGTCCCAGATCAACAGATAAAGAGTACAGCTTCTTTGAAGATGTTTATGCAGTTGTCAGGCAAATTCCAAAAGGACGTGTAACTTCTTTTGGCGCTATTGCCAATTATCTCGGCACAAAACTTTCTGCCAGAATGGTAGGCTGGGCAATGAATGGCGCTCATCATTCTTCTCCCAAAGTTCCTGCTCACCGGGTTTTAAACCGCAATGGAATGCTGACAGGAAAAGCACATTTTGCAACACCTACTTTAATGGAAGAATTATTATTGAAAGAAAAAATAAAAGTAGAAAACGATACGGTTGTAGATTTTGAAAAATTATTTTGGGATCCTGCTAAAGAATTGGAAATATAACCGGCCCTAAAGGCAAAAACGTGGTGGATTCTTATTTCATTAGCACATAGGCTAATCAGCACATTGGCACACTAATAATAAGGGCTAATCAGTAAATAAACAGCTACTCCGCTAATGGCAACATATAACCAGATTGGCCAGGTAATTCTTGCCAGTTTTTTATGTTTTAAATAATCACCACTCAAAGCGCGGTAAGCAGTGAATAAAATAAAAGGAAGAATAATTCCGGCGAGAGGTATGTGTGTGATCAAAATAAAATAATAAAGATAACGAAGCGAACCGGCTAAATTCTTTTCATCCAAACTCACAATTCCATCATGATTCAGATCGCCGAATTTTGTTTCACCACTTAATAAATGATGGCACACATAAGAGATCAAAAAAAGTACAGAAAGAATGATAGCAGTGATCATTATTCTTTTATGAAGAAGATATTTTTTTGACTTTACAGAAATAAAAGCGGCAATCAATAATACAGCAACACACGAATTTACAATGGCATTGAATGTTGCAAAAATGTGCGGATCAAAATTAATTTTAATGTCCCATTTTGAACCGGAAAGAAATGCAATTCCAGTAAAAACAATAATTGAAACCGTCCAGATCAACAATTTTGCATTACGGTCATTGTTTTCCAAGACAGGTTTTGGAAAGTTATTTTCGATATTCATTTATGGATTGGTTGTACTTCCTTTTAAAAGATCGCCAATAAAATCTTTAAAAGATCTTTTTTTATCTTTTTCTAACATTAATAAGGGAATATCGCGAACCAGTTTTGCCTGCGCAACAGAATCTAATCCATCGAACCAACCTCTTACCACGCGGTCCTTATCAAGAAGGAAAAAATTTTGAGTATGAACAAAAGCCGTGTCAACATTGACATCCGCCACACTCGCTTTCATTTCATGAAGTGCAAAATTATAAATACTGTCCCGGTCACCGGTCCCAAGCCACCAACTGTCCGGGTTTACATTAAACTTCGAAGCCCAATTTCTTAATTGTTTTACTGAATCATGTTTTGGATCAATAGAAATAGAGACAAACTGTACAATCGAATCATTGTTCGGAAATGATTTTTGCAATTTTTTCATCGAATGGGCAAGCCTGGGACAAATGGTAGGACAATGAGTAAAAAAGAAATCGAGAACTATAATTTTTCCTTTTAAATCATCCAATGAAACCTGTTGGCCAAGCTGGTTTGTGAAATGTAAATTGCTTACATGATGCCAGGCAGTATCATAAGTTGTTTTGCCATTTTTCTGGATGACATTTACGCTGTCATAAAAATACCTTTGCGGCATATCAACAACGCCCTTGCTGTAATAACTAACTAATAAATAACCGGTAAGAGGTAAAAAAATAGCAACTAATAAGGCAATGAAAGATTTTTTATTCATGATTTTATTCTAAAAGCAAAATTAGCCATTGCAAAGGGCAATGGCTAATTTAAAAATTTGCAATCTAAAGTTTTAACCTGCTTTTAATCTAATTTCTTTTCTTTCTTTTCTGCAGGCGCTTCCAAAGGAACAGCGTGGTGCTCCGTTGGTTGAATATAAGTTCTGCTTCCTCCATCTGTATTCCTCAAATTTCTAAAAGAAGCACCATCTGCAATAAAGGCCGTAATAAACCATATAAATAATGTAGCCGGTAGGGCAAGTGTTAAAATAAATGTACGTATCTCATCACCAAGATGCATAAAAATAGAAATGATATAAAAAGCTTTTGCAAGAGTGAGGATACAAATAACTCCCTTGATCATTAATACCAAAAGATCACTATAATCAGGGTTCATCTCTATATAGTAGATCGTTAAACCCAAAGCAAGTTCAATGATTGTAAGGATCAATAAAACCCAAAATGCTTTCCAGATCTTTTTTACATGAGCGACATCGGCCTCGGTGACAGGTAATTGTGTTGTTATTTCAGCAGACATAATTTTTCTTTAAGTTCTATAAATAAATTTGAATGAAGTGTTTAAAATCAGATAAGATAAAAGCAAAGGAAAACGAATACCCAAACAAGATCTACAAAGTGCCAGTATAATCCGGCCTTCTCGATCATTTCATAGTGGCCACGTTTAGCAAAATCGCCTCTTTTTGTTTTTATCAGCATTACTATATTAACGATTACACCAGTGAAAACGTGGAAACCATGAAAACCGGTAATTCCAAAGAAGTAGCCTCCGAAAGCAACAGGTCCGGGCGTAGCTACCAAATGGCCGTTATGCATTACCATCGGTCCCCAGGGATTGTGGCTTACGGTAGTTCCCCAATGTTCTATTACACCATTAACCAAAACTTCATGCTGGCCGGTGATTAATCCTGTCCATTCATACGCCTGACAACCTAAAAAAGCAAGTCCGCCAAGGATCGTTAAAAACAACCATTTTTCTACACTTTTTTGATTCATTTTATGGCCGGCATGAACCCCTAAAACCATTGTTACAGAACTGAAGATGAGAATAAAAGTCATCAAACTTACAAAGGCCAAAGGAAGATGGGCTTCTGTAAACGGAAATTCATTGAAGACATAATTATGATCTACCCAATTGTTAAGACTAAAACGGATAGAGCCATAGGAAATCAGAAATGCTCCGAATGTAAATGAATCACTCATTAGAAAAAACCACATCATCATTTTTCCATAACTTACATTAAAAGGGCTTCTTCCCCCCGCCCAGAGTTTTGTTTTCGTTTGTGCTATCGCAGTTTCCATTTATTATTCATTAAAAGGTTAATACAAAAATAAATTAATTGTTTATTGTTCGAGTTTAATCCTGAAGATTATTTCTTCTTTATTTTGTTCTTCTACTTACAAACCTGTTTTGTTTATGTTTACAACCAGCTCACCTGATAAAAACTAAAAAAAGCAACAGATAGACCCACAACAGATCTACAAAATGCCAGTAAGTATTCATCAGGTCAATATAAATCTGGTTATAATTTTTCCTCCTCCTGCTAAAGGATTTTAAATACATGATCAGCAATGCAATTACTCCGCCTAAAACATGAAGCGCATGCAAACCAACGATAATGTATAAAAAAGAAAAAGAAACGTTCCGTGTAAGGGTAATACCATTCTCCCATAGTTCCTGAAAACCGAAATACTGTAAGAAGACAAAACCTATCCCTAATAAAGTGGTCAGGAAAAGCCATCTTTTATAATGTCTCATTTGACGGTTAATGAAAGCTTTACGGCTAAGCATAATTGTGATACTACTCAATAGTATCACAGCCGTTGAGTAATAAAAAATAAGGGGAATATCAAATGTTAGCCAATTGGTTTGATTTCTCTTTACAATATACGCGCTGCTTAATCCGGCAAACATCATTACAATACTTGCACATCCCGCCCACATAACAAACTTAAGCGGGTGCATTCTGTTTTTCTCCTGTTTCATCACTGCAATCATAATAATAATTGTTTTCTAAACCTCTTTTATTAAAATATTTCTTTTAAACTTTGTCAAATAATAATGCAAGAAAAACGATCATCAGGTAAAAGTAAGAACTGAACATAACCTTTCTTGCCGCGGCGGCATTCATTTTTACCACCAACATGATACTTACATAAACCATCCACAGATTGCAAAACAATAATATCCAGAAAGATAAAATTCCTCCGATATTAAAATAATAAGGTAACATGCCAACCGGAACCATCATCATCGAGTAAATAACAGTTTGAATTGCTGAAAACTTGGTGGGACCAGCCTGGCTTGGCAGCAATCTGAATCCTGCTTTTTCATAATCTTTGTGAGCCAGCCATGCAATTGCCCAAAAATGAGGGAACTGCCAAAGAAACTGGATTGCAAATAAAATGTAACCACCAATATTAATAAAATGAGCAACTTCACCGGTATATAATGTTCCCTGGAAAGTGGCAAACGGGCTTATAAAACCTGTTCCCGCTACCCAGCCAATCAAACACGGTAAAGCGCCCGGAAAAGCACCAACTATAACAGAAATTGAATTCACTCTTTTTAAAGGAGTATAGATGAATGCATATAGAAAAAGGCTGAATAAAGAAAGAATCGCGCTGGCAAGATTGAACCAGTAAGCCATAATAATGACTCCAACAGAACCGATGATAATTGCAAAAGTCCATGCTTCATTCACACTCATTCTGCCAGCAGCAACCGGCCTTCCGGCGGTTCTTTTCATCAACGAATCTGTATTTCTTTCTACCGTTTGATTGATCGCATTTGCTGAACCGGTAATACACATGCCGGCTATAAATAATAAAATAACAGATAACAGATCATATTGAATATTTGGCGCAAGGAGATAACAAATCACACAACTAAATACTACCAGGAAACTCAGGGTGAATTTGATTAAAATAAAATAATCTTTCACTTTGCTTGCCAGTGTATAAGATAGTGATTGAGGCATTATCGTTGCCGTTTTATTCATTAAAAAAATCCTTTTTAAAAAAGCCCTGAATTAACAGGGCCATTGATTCAGAAAAATATTATAATCAAATAATTTTAATTACCCTTAATGTGTCGTTTCTTCTGCGCCTGCAGGCTCTGTTTGCGGAATGAAATCTCTTCCATCTTTACCGTAATCATAAGGCCAACGATGCACTTCAGGAATTTCACTTGTCCAGTTGCCATGTGGCGGATGAATCGGTGTTGTCCATTCCATTGTTGTTGAATGCCATGGGTTTTTATTTCTTTCTGTCAATTTTCTTCCTTTATACATTGAATAAAAGAAATTGAAAATGAATAAAAACTGAGCAGCAAAAACCAGGATGGCTGTAACACTGATGAATGCATTCAGGCCGCCGAACATTTTGAAAGATTCCCAATTGCTGAAATCATAATAACGACGAGGCATTCCGGCTAATCCTTCATAATGCATCGGCCAGAAAATAAAATATGCGCCAACAAATGAGATCCAGAAATGCATATAAGCAAGCGTATTGTTCATGAACCTGCCAAACATTTTAGGATACCAATGATATACTCCCGCAAACATTCCAAACATAGAAGCTACTCCCATAACCAGATGGAAATGTGCAATCACAAAATAGGTATCATGTAAATGGAAATCAAGGGAAGAATTTCCCAGCCAGATTCCAGTCAATCCGCCGGAAATAAACAGGCTGACAAAGCCGATTGCAAAAAGCATCCCCGGCGTAAAATGTATATTTCCTTTCCATAGTGTCGTCAGCCAGTTAAATACTTTAATAGCTGAAGGAACGGCAATCAACAAAGTAAATAACACAAAGAAAGAACCCAGGAATGGATTCATCCCTGTAACGAACATGTGATGTGCCCATACAAGGAATGACAATGAAGCGATTGCAAAGAAAGATCCCACCATAGCCATGTATCCGAAAATTGGTTTGCGTGAATTAGTTGAAATAACTTCTGAGGTTATTCCCATTGCAGGAAGTGCAATAATATAAACTTCCGGATGGCCGAGGAACCAGAATAAATGCTGGAACAAGATAGGGCTTCCCCCTTCATTAGGTAATATTTTCCCACCAATTACTATATCACTTAGATAAAAGCTGGTTCCCAAATGACGGTCAAATAACAATAAAACAACTGCTGATAATAATACCGGGAATGTAAGCACACCCAAAATAGCGGTGAAAAGGAATGACCAAACTGTAAGCGGCAATCTTGTCATGTACATTCCTTTGGTACGAAGATTCAAAACAGTGGTTATATAATTTAATCCTCCGAGTAATACTGAAATGATAAAGAAGGCAATACTGGTCAGCCAGAAATCCATTCCCGCTTTAGAGCCATCCATGGCACTTCCCAAAGCACTTAAAGGCGGATAGATCGTCCAGCCTCCACTTGCAGGACCTGTTTGTAAAAACAAAGAAGAAAACATTACAATAGATGCCAAAAAGAAAAACCAGTAAGAAAGCATGTTTAAGAATGGAGATGCCATGTCTCTTGCACCAACTTGTAATGGAATTAAAAAGTTAGAAAAAGTTCCGCTCAATCCGGCTGTAAGAACAAAAAACACAAGGATTGTTCCATGCATGGTGACAAGGGCATAATAAAATTCTGTGTCCAGTCTACCGCCTTTTGCCCAATGGCCAAAAATATCCTCAAGGAAAGGAAATGTCTGATCAGGAAAGCCCAATTGAAGGCGGAAAATAACCGAGAAAAATCCTCCGATAACCGCCCAGATAATACCGGTAAGCAGGTATTGCTTTGAGATCATTTTATGATCCTGGCTAAAAATATATTTGGTAATGAAACTTTGTTTATGATGTTCATGTGAAGCATGGCCAGTGTCGTGCACAACCAATGGCTTCTCATGCAAAATTTCTTCGTTGTTCATATCGATATTTTTTTAAAAACCTTTCGGCAATAGTTATTATATTATTGAGCCTGCTGATTTTCCAAGGCTACTGTTTTATTTGATTCAGTTGAATTGGTAGTAAGAAATTGCTTTGCTTTTAAATATTCAGGACGTTGTTTGATCATCCATTCGCGATATTCTTTTTGGGTTTCTACTACTATTACACCACGCATGGTGAAATGGCTTCTTCCACACATCTGATCACAACTAATTTCATAAACAAAATCAGGATTACCAGTTCTTTTAGCCATCTCTTTAGTGGTAACTGTTGGAGTAAACCAAATAGTGGTTGGCGTTCCCGGAACGGCATCCATCTTCAGACGGAATTGCGGCAAACCAACATCATGCACTACATCCTGTGAGTTAATGACCAATTTAACCGGCTTATTTACCACCACATGCATGGTAGTTGGAACGTGAATATCATCATGACTTGCAGCATCAGACCAATCTACTCCCAATGGATTACTTTTTGCCGGATCAGTTAATTTATAATTTTTCCTCCCGAGGATTCCATCCTTTCCCGGATACCTGATTTCCCAACCAAACTGATGGCCGGTGATTTCAATCAACTGCGCATTTTTAGGCGCGTCAGCAGTAAATTTGAACCAGTATTTTAATCCAAAAACAACAAGGATAGTTAACGTAATTGCAGGAACGCCAGTCCAGATCAACTCCAACTTATTACTGTGCGTAAAGTATAAAGGTTTTCTTTTATCACTTTCCTGGTATTTAAATGAAAACCAAAACAATAAAATTTGAGTGATAAAAAATACAATACCTGTAATTACAATGGTGATCCACATCATTGTGTCGATCTTTTCGCCCTGGGAAGAAGCCGCTCCATAAGGCAATAAAGTTTTGTGATAAAAAAGATCATTACACCACCAAACTCCAATAAGGCCCAGAATCAGGAAAACAATCATTAAAAAGCCATTGATCTTATTGTTTTGTTTTCGTGATTTTTCTTCTCCTTTCAGGATACTTACATACTCACTGGCTTTTGAAATCTGGAATATCACCAGGAAGATAAGTACAACGATCGCTATTAAAAAAAAGGTATTCATGTTACTTTATTTTATCCTCGTCCGCAAATACGGATTTTTAAAATTTACAAATACAAATCTTATAACCGGTTCAATCATTTATTTTTTCTCAAAACTTCAGACAAGCAAATGAATGGTCAATAATTGGGCAAAGGTAAGTTTTGATTCTTTGAAATTGCCACAATTAAACCCGGCGTTTATCTTTACTTCTATATTTTGTTATACAATATGAACGATACTTTCTTTAATGAAAGGATTGTTTTTTGCTGTCATTGGCACTTTTGATGCAAACCTGCTTACACCCCACATGATCAATCCTACAAATCCTAATGGAATTCCAAATTCAAACCAGCTTAAATGTGGGTGCATTCCAACCGTGCCCGGCATCACCATCTGATAAAAATCTATCCAATGGCCAAAAATGATCAGAATACACATAAATGTGACAATGAAATAATTTCTTTTTGTAGCACGTTTCATGAAAATTAAGATTGGTGCCACAAAATTCAATACAAGATTCAGATAGAATAAACCTTCATACGGTCCCTGCAAACGAACCTTAAAATAGATGGTTTCTTCAGGAATGTTACCATACCATTGCAACATAAATTGTGCAAACCACAGGTATGTCCAAAGAATAGAAAACGCGAACATATATTTTCCCAAATCCTGAATATGTTCTTTCGTTACATATTCAAGCTGGCCACGGTTTTTAAAATAAATTACAAAAAGAGTGATCAATGCGATACCGGAAACAAACTGGCTCCCAAATGTGTACCAGCTAAACATAGTACTGAACCAGTGAGCATCGATACTCATCAGCCACAACCAGGGGATCAGTGAGCCAATAGTAACTACATAAAAAACAACATAATATGCAGAAACCCCCAAGGTTTTTTTAAACCATTTTTTTGAAGTTTCATAGTCCATTGTTCCACCTTCATCAGTGCGCAAACTAAGATCTCTTAATTTTTTACCCCAATAAGACCAAAGAAAAATCGTGAGAAGCGAATAGATCAGATATACAGCAGGATTTAAAAATCCTTTTTTACCATTCAAAACATGATCATGAGCCACTGCATTTTTATCAAGCCACGGATAAATATCTCCCCTATGTCCTAATACAATGCAAAGAAATATAACCATGGCGATAGCACCCATAATGGGAACAAGTGAAGAAACCGCCTCCGTAACACGACGAAAAGCTTCCTGCCAGCCGCTCATTGCAAGAGTATTAATTACAATAAAGAATGTAGCAACATTTACAAGCATTAGCCAGAAAATACTATTCTGAAGTAAAACCGCCCAAAACCGGGTGCTGTTCACATTTTCACCATGAGCGCCGGCAATTGGATTCAAAAAAATGATTCCAAGAATAAGGGTAAGCAAGCCGACAATCATCAATCCAGCTGACCACTTTTTATATCCCGCCGGTGTTACATACTGATTGTTCATCTAAATTATTTTTTGAATTAAACTTTTATTTTGTTTTTGTTGAATCACTTTCTGTTGCAGCATTCGCTGTCGAATCACCCGCAGCAGCCGGGGCTGCGCCTGCTAACTGATGGTGTTTCACATATTGAATAACCATCCATCTTTGTTTACGGGTCAGCTGTGAGGCATAACTTCCCATATTCCCTTTTCCGTAAGTAACAGAATGAAACATAGTTCCAACAGGCATTTTTACATATTGGGCCAACGTCAGATTTGCAACAGCAGGAACTTTACCACCGGTTGCCAAAGGTCCCTGTGCGTTCATTTCCGGTCCATGGCAAATGGCGCAATTCACATTAAATAATCTTCCCGCTTCTTTCATATCATTCGAATCCAATGGTGGCAGCGGATCTTTAACTTCAGCGCTCAATCGGTAACCGTTCGAGTCATTTGCGTATGGATAAGGAAATAAATCACCTCTTCTGATAGTACCTTCGACCGGGTAAGGAACATAATTGATATTCTCCTTTGCAAGGTTATTTGGAGCGTACGCTTCATAAGCACGACTGTAAGCCATATCCGGCATATAAACTCTTCCCGGATCGCGTTTGCTGCCGCAACTATTCATTAAAGTAGCTATCGTTATAATTGTTACGAACGATAAAAGAATTTTTATTTTTTTCATATCTAAAAATCCGGTTTAGAATTTTTTTTTAAATCAATTTTTTAAAAGTGGAGTTTTAAAAATTTCGAAAAATTAATCTCCCACTCCTACTTCTTCAGCTCTGTATAATTTTTGTTCTTTGTCATATCTTCCAAACCACCAGCCTTCTTCCGCTTCCTGTGTATTGATCTCGATCGCCCCATTTTCTTTTAGAAAACCCTGAATCTCTGCTTCATTCGAATTGGCAGTACATTCAATAACCATTGTCATAAGATCATCTGTAGATCTGAGATTGAAATGATGTTTTTTTACACCAGGCATCATTTTACAAAGCCAGCAGAATGTCCAGACCATTCCAACTGCTGATAATAAAACGGTAAGCTCAAACGCGATTGGAATAAAAGCAGGTAAAGGAAAATGAGGTTTACCACCAATATTCAACGGCCAGTCAGTAGCAAAGATCCAGCCCATACCGCCTATTGCGATCGTGGTTCCTGTGATTCCATAAATAAAACCCATTGTATGCAAACTGGTCTCCCTCAAGCCCATTGCTTTATCAAGCCCATGAATGGGAAAAGGGGTGTATACATCATGAATTTTATATCCTGCCCTTCGTACATTTTTTACGGCAGAGAATAGATCTCTTTCTTCTTCGAAGGAACCTACAACAAATTTTTTAATCATATTTTTTGACCCTGCATGGGCTATTTAATTTAAAAATGTCTTTTTGTATCTCAGCTTATCAGTTCATATTCAAACCGGGAAGGATTTTTGAAAACTTCTTATTACTACTGAAAAGTTGAAATAAACCTTCTTGATTTTTAATATCGTTAATGAGCATGTTCCATTTCCTGTGTATAAAATTTACTTGTATCCATTTCCTCCAGATCCGACATTTTATCTTTGTAATTTTCTCCACTGGTTTTCAGGATCGCTTTAATTTCAGCTGCCGCAATTACCGGGAAATATTTCGCGAAAAGGAAATAACAAATAAAGAACAATCCGAAAGTTCCCATATAAAATCCTATTTCCCAAATGCTTGGACTATAATAGGTAGTCCATGATGATGGAAGATAATCTCTGTAAATAGATGTAACAATAATTACAAACCGCTCAAACCACATTCCCACATTTACCAATACCGCCATAAAGAAGGTGAATAATGGATTTCTTCTCAGCTTCCTTGACCAGAAAAGTTGTGGTGACACTACGTTACAGAAGATCATTCCATAATATGCCCAGCCATAAGGACTGAAAATATTTACCCTGTTTTCGCGGAAAGCCCACCATTCATAAGTATTCATGCTGTACCAGGCCACAAATAATTCTGATAAATAGGCACATCCCACAATTGAACCAGTGAGCACAATCACTTTGTTCATTGCTTCGATATGGCCTATGGTAATATAATCTTCGAGATATAAAACTTTCCTTGTTATGATCAGCAATGATTGAACCATCGCAAATCCGGAGAATACCGCACCTGCCACAAAATAAGGTGGGAAGATGGTAGTATGCCAGCCTGGAATTACTGATGTAGCAAAGTCAAATGACACAATTGTGTGCACAGACAATACAAGTGGAGTAGCTAAACCTGCCAGTACAAGTGCAAGGCTTTCCTGGCGTTGCCAGTGTTTGGTACTACCCGTCCATCCAAATGATGCCAGTCCATAAAACATTTTCCGGAATTTCGTTTTCGCCCTGTCGCGAACGGTAGCGAGATCCGGTAAAAGTCCCGTGTACCAAAATAATAAAGAAACGGTGAAATAAGTTGATACTGCAAATACGTCCCATAAAAGCGCCGAGTTAAAATTCGGCCAGACGGGTCCACGTGAGTTCGGATAAGGAAGTACAAAAAAGCCCATCCAAACACGTCCCATGTGGAAGATTGGAAATTGGCCGGCGCAAATTACCGCAAAGATCGTCATCGCTTCTGCCGCCCTGTTTACCCCTGTTCTCCATTTTTGTCCAAATAATAATAGAATCGCAGAGATCAATGTTCCGGCATGCCCGATTCCGATCCACCAAACAAAGTTGGTAATGTCCCAACCCCAACCAACAGTACGGTTAATATTCCATTGACCAATACCATAAACAACCTCTCTGTAAACGGAGTAAACACCAAATATTAAAAGCAAAATTGCGATAGAAAGACCAATCCACCAAAGCTTCGTAGGCTTTGTTTCAACAGGGCCAATAATATCTTCAGTAACCTGATGATAATTTTTATCTCCATCAATCAATGGCTCCCTAAGCTGCGATTCGTATTTTAATAATGACATACTGTTTTATTAGCTTTTTGTTATAGTTATCTGTAAGCTTATTCAATTATGTTCCTAAATTTTTTCTTCAGTTGATCCTACTTTCCTTTCTGTATTTCTTACCTGGGTGAGATAGTTGACATTCGGAAGCGTATGCAATTGTTCCAGTACATAAAACTTCCTGTTCTTTTGTTCATCAAATCTTAATTTGGTGATTTTGCTATCCTTATCGTTTACATTACCAAATTCAATTGCATGAGTAGGGCAAGCCTGCATACACGCTGTTTTCACTTCCTGATCTTTCAACACCCGGTTCTCCTTTTTAGCATTCAGTTTTCCCTGCTGAACACGCTGGATACAGAAAGAACATTTCTCCATTACGCCTCGTGACCGAACTGTTACATCAGGATTGAGTACCATACGGGTAAGATCATCTTCCAGATTTGTAGTTACATCCGAAATAATTCCGCGTTGGTTATCCGGAAAACTATCGGCGCCATTCCAGTCGGCCCAGTTGAAACGCCTTACTTTATATGGACAGTTGTTAGCACAATATTTTGTACCAATGCAACGGTTATAAACCATTTGGTTAATACCTTCACTACTATGGTTTGTTGCTGAAACCGGGCAAACATTTTCACATGGAGCGTTATCGCACTGCTGACATGGCATCGGTTGAAAAACAATATCGGGTTTCTTGGGATCACCGGTAAAATAGCGGTCGATCCTTATCCATTGCATGTCATGAAATCTCGAAACTTCATATTTACCAACAGTTGAAATATTATTTTCAGCAACGCAGGCAATTGTACAGGCACTGCAGCCGATACAAGTATTTAAATCAATACTCATTCCCCATTTTAATCCCGGCCGGTCAAAAGTCGGATAAAGGGTAGCATCGCGGGTAAAGTTTTCTCCATATTGATTCAATTCTTCTTCTTCCTCCTTATTCAATTGCTCGGGATGAGCAATAAATTCAGTAAGAGTAGTTTCTCTTACAACAGGACGGCCTTCTGTAAGGCTATGAGTTTGAGAAGTGGCGATTGGATAAACTTTGTCAGTTTTTTCAATCTGTACAGGAGCTGAATAAGTAATGTTTCTGCCATTAAAAACAGTAAACGGATACATGTTTTTCCCGGATCCATCTGCGGCAGCGCCAATGAATTCTCTTGTTTTAGTTTTATCATTACTTTGACGGCCATATCCAACAGCAGCAGCAATTACATCGGGATGCATGCCCGGAGTAATTAAAATAGGAAGTTCGATTGTTCTGCCGTTTGAAGTAATCTTGATAACAGGTTTATCAGGATGAACTTCGTATTTATCAGAATCATGCGGATTGAAAATATCAATTCCAAATAATTTTTTTCCTAATTCAGGGGAAACCATTGCATAATTATCCCAGGTAGCTTTTGAGATAGGATCACTTGCTTCCTGTAGCCAGGCATTACCCGCCCTTGAACCGTTTCCGATCGTAATCTTTTGGTATAATACTATCTCTGTATCTCCCCCTTTTATTGCATTGATCCCTGCAGCAGCAGCAGTAACATTTCCTGCGAAAGGAGCAGTGCCTAATGCAACAGTATTGCCGGTTACTCCTGAATTTGTTGAATCAGAAGCCGGAGTTGCAGTTTGTGCAGCAGAAGTGACAGAACCCGTTGAATCTGTTGAAGTAGCAGATGAAGAAGCGACAGCCGCAGCAGTAGCAGGTGTCAGATTAGAAACATTTACAAAACCAGGCTGAGTTCTCAACTTCATGTTTTCCATTACTCCGTCCTGCAAAAACCTTTCATAATTATCGAGGCTTCCGAGTTTTCCGGTCCAGTAATTTCTGAAATAAGTTTCGTAGTCACTTGTATTACCAGCCAGTTTCAGAAGAGATTCTTCAAACTGTCTTGTTTTAAATAATGGATGTATAAGTGGTTGGATAACTGATACAAAATCTTTTTGAGGCTCAGAATCGCCCCAGCTTTCCAACCAGTGATGAGATGGGATTACATATTTACACAGTTCAGTGGTTTCATCCATTTTTTCACTGTAGGAAAGAGTAAACGGACATTTTTTTACGCCTTCTGCAAATTTTTGTGAATCAAAATAAGAATAAACTGGGTTGGCTCCGTAAACCACTAAAGCGCCAACGTTCCCGGCGTTTAAATCATTGGTAAGAGTAACCATATCTGCATCAATTCCCTGGCGATAATTTACAGGAGTATTCCAGTCAATAGTTTTTCCCGGTGCACCGATCGCTTCATTTATTGCATTTACAACAATTTGAATATTGGCATCATTACTTCCGCAAACAACCAATCCGTTGCCTTTATTAGCCATTAACTCAGCAGCAGTCCTTTTAACTGCAGCTGCCAGGTCAGCAGGAAGATTGGCAGTAGTTCCTCCGCCCAACGCTCCCAATAATGCAAGGGCAATCGCACCGGTTTCAGAAGGTTTGTGAAGATATCTTTCATCAGCTTTTGCACCTGTCATGCTATAATAACCTTCAAACTGAATATGACGGCTCATTGAAGGATTTTTCTCGTTGATCCTTCTGCCAACCGCATACTGTTTTGCGAATACAACCGGGCTGAGCCAGTTTCCTAAAAAGTCTGCATCAAGGCTTACAATTACTTTTGCATTATCAAAACGATATGCAGGAATGGCTTTTTTGCCATAAGAAGCAAGATTCGCTTCTATCATTCCACTGCAGGAAACCGCGTCATATTGTACATGACGGCTTCCGGGGAATTTTGCTAAAACTTCGGCGATTATCTGGCGTCCGGTTACTGATGTAATTGAAGAAGTTAATAAAACCAGCGGTTTTCCTGCGTTTGCAGCTAATCCGGAAGCCACCATGTTATCTATTGCTTCAAAGGTGGCTTCTTTTCTATTGGCCATCGGGTAACGAAGGCGTGTTGTATCATATAAATCCAAAACTGATGCCTGAACCTGGGCAGATGTTCCTCCTTCGGTAATAGAGGCAAGATCATTTCCCTCAATTTTGATCGGCCTTCCTTCTCTTTGTTTTACAACTACAGGAACTGCATCGCCATCATTAATATAAGTAGAGGCGTAGTAATTGGGCACGCCGGCAATCAGGTCATCTGGCTTATGAAGAAATGGAATAGCTTTACGAACCGGCATTTCACAACTTGCAGCAATTGCAGCTGCAGCAGTACTAAATCCCATGTATTTTAGAAAATCTCTTCTTGGTGCTTTAGCATTAAAAATATTTTCATTGCCTAATTCTTCAAAAGGAAGTTCTTCCCTGAATTCATCTTTTAATGCTTTTTTATTGCTATCGCTTTGGTTCAGTTCTCCAAAGTTTTGCCAGTATTTTTTTTCACTCATATTTATTCAATCCGGTTGAGAGCGGATTATTACCTTAAATCATTAAGGAGATTTAAGAAATGAACAATTTTGTTTCTTTGTTTTTTCTCACCACTGAGAATTTGGAATATATTAATAATGACATTTTCCGCAATCAGTTCCACCAATCATCTGCACTGTTACACTATCATACTTCTTCTCTTTTATATCCTGGTGGAATTTTTCATAAAGACTATAAAATTTATTTCCGTGTCCCTTATTGTCATTGAACTGAACATTGGTTGTTCTGTGGCAATTCACACACCATCCCATACTTAAATCAGCAAATTGTTTTACTTCAGGCATATTTTGAATTTCACCATGGCATGTCTGACAGGCAATTTGTCCAACTTTTACGTGCTGTGAATGATTAAAGTAAACGAAATCCGGCAGGTTGTGAATTTTTACCCATTCAATCGGCTTGCCTGGTTTATCATAAGTTTTTGTATCCGGATTCCAACCTGCATATTGATATAACTTTTGGATTTCCTCATTCGCATTAACTTTAGTCCCATCATCACGAATGATTGGTTCACCGGTATATTCCTTCACCGCCATGTGGCAGTTCATACAAACATTTACTGA
>Ga0068855_100001124_pt1 | contig 33216 bp, 24 predicted proteins | sample KBSCornC52_FD_66592 | JGI IMG/M metagenome (GOLD analysis project Ga0068855, IMG submission 66592) | Corn rhizosphere microbial communities from Kellogg Biological Station, Michigan, USA - KBS Corn C5-2 | ecosystem: Host-associated > Plants > Roots > Rhizosphere > Soil ...
AGATTCGCGGAGCAACGCCGCGCGTTGCCGGATCGCATTCGGCCACTCGTGTTGCATGACGATGTCACGGGCCGCAAGGCGCTTTGATTGCGACTCGCAGCGCACAGGAGAACGTCATGGACCTACAGTTGAACGGGCTTACTGCGTTGGTCACCGGCGGGACCGCGGGGATCGGTGCCGCCATCGTGCGTACGTTGGCGCAGGAAGGTTGTCACGTCGCTTTCTGTTCGCGCTCGCAAGCCAACGTCGACGCGATGACGGACTCGCTTGCATCGATGCAGGTTCGCATCAATGGACGCGCCCTCGATGTAAGCGATCACTACGCCTTCGAAGCATGGCTTGCGGAACTTGGCGCATTGGATATTTTCATTCCCAATGTGAGCGCGATTTCTCCCGCTTGGGAGCCTTCGATCGCGCTCGACATCGTTGCCACTGTGAAGACGACACAAGCGGCGCTACCGTATCTCAAGAAATCACATCGGGCCGCCATTACTTACATCAGCTCTCTCATGTGCGGTTATGCGACGCCTGGAGCGATTGGATACACGGCCGCTAAAGCAGCCATGACGCACTATATGAAATCTCTGAGCAGCAGTCTCGCGAGCGACCGTATTCGGGTGAATACGGTCTCGCCCGGCATCACATTCGCCGAGGGCGGCTTTTGGGATCGGGTGAAAACCAACGCGCCGTCGATGTTCGAAGCGCAGCTCAAGAATCATCCCATGCAACGCTTTGCAACTGCGGAGGAGGTTGCGCGAGTCGTGGCCTTCATCTCGAGCCCCGCTGCGAGCTACGTCAGCGGCGCCAACTGGTTTGTCGACGGCGGCGAAACCCAACACGTACAAACTTGAGAACTCAGCGCTTCCAGTTCGCATCGCCCTTCGATTTACGAATCGTGAGCGCCTCGCGTTCGATACGCATTGCATCGGCAAGCGTGGAATACGAGCCTGCATCCAGCACGCGTTTTACGGTGCCGACGAGCTCCTGATTCTGCGACGCGATTACAGCCGCGAGCGTACGCACGTACGGCAGTAATTCTTCGTGAGGCTTTACTTCATTCGCAATACCGATGCGCAATGCCGTCGCGGCGTCGACCGGCAAGCTGGTGTAGGAGAGCTGCTTGGCCCACGCGAGACCGATGCGATACGGCAATCGTGCCGTTAGTCCGCCGCCTGCCAACGCTCCGATCTTGGTGTGAGTATCGCCAAATTTTGCTTGCTCGGAGGCAATGATGAAATCGCAGCCCAGTGCCAGCTCGAATGCGCCCGTCATGCAGGGGCCGTTGACTGCGGCGATCACAGGCTTCCGTATATAAGCCACCGAATTGATCATGGCGCCCACTTCGTGGCGCGGCGAGGATGCGTCGAGGAAGTCCTTGAGATCGAGGCCGGCACAAAAAGCAGGTTCCGTGCCCGTAACTACGGCCACTTTCACTTGATCGTCGGCATCGATGCGGGCGATTTGCTGAGCCAGCGCGCGGGTGAGCTCGATGTTGAGCGCATTGCGCGCTTTGGGCCGATTGAGCGTGAGCCACAAGACGCCGTCGCTCAATTCGGTGATCAGACAGGGTTCTTCGGACATGCCGGTTCCTCGTACTCAAGTTTTCGATGTGCGGCGCACACTACCATAGGACGTCGCTTCGCTGTTCCTTTAGGACGCGTCTGGCTGCGAGAGTAGGACTAATAGGGAATTAAAAGACTTTATTTGATGGCCCTATAACAAATAACGCTCGACTACGTAAAAATCGCCGTGTAACGACGCTGCGATCTCGTTTTGCTTCGTGTTACGCTCGATGGGAGCGTATCTTCGTAGCGGTTCGCAAATTCATATAGAACATCCGCACGCATCGAACGCTCTGCGGGGACTCTCTGATAGGGGGTCTTATGAAGTGGACTAGTCACTATAAAGTATCGATATGGACTCGACTCGCCGCGGCTGCAAGCGTGTGTGCTGCCTTGTCACTAAGCTCTATGGCATCCGCCGCAGTGCCGACGCCTGTTATCAAGTCATCTCCTGCCGGCACGCACGGATTTCCATTCCAGTCCTCCGCGCTCAATCTCGCGCAGTCGGGTTTCGTAGAGCAGGAATTTCTGATTTCCGGCACTGCGAACGCATACGTGACCGAGGGTACGTTGGGCACCAACGGGCAATGGAAAGCTAAACCCAATCCTGGCGTCACATCCGCATACACTACGCGGCTGCTGGTACGAAGACCGACTGATCCATCGCGGTTCAACGGCACCGTCGTCGTCGAGTGGCTCAATGTCAGCGGCGGTTTCGACACTGCGCCTGATTGGGCGCTCATCAGCGATGAACTGTTGCGTGAGGGCTATGCATGGGTTGGCGTCACCGTCCAGTTCGTCGGGGCATTGGCTTTGCAGCAGTGGGAGAGCGGCTCGGCCGATCGTTACGCGACGATCTTCCATCCGGGGGATTCATTTGCGTACGACATCTATTCCCAGGCCGCGCAAGCCATTCGCGTTCCCGGGGGTGTCAAACCATTGGGATCGCTCACCTCTCGCATTCGTCAAGTGCTTGCGGATGGCGAGTCGCAATCGGCGGGGGAAATGATCACGTACTACAACGCGATCCAGCCGCTCGCAAAGGTTTACGACGGCTTTCTGATTCATAGCAACGGTGCCGGAGCGCCGCTATCACAGTCGTTTGCTGGATTTTTGCCTTTCTCCGGTCAGACTCTGCCTCCGCCGGACGGTGTGCCTGCAACACCCGATATCCGAGTGCCGCCCACATCGTTTCTACGGACCGATCTCAGTGCTTCGGTCGTCTTCGTAAACACCGAGTCTGATTTGGGAGATCCGCTTGGCGGCGCGCGTAGCGTCCATCAACAACCCGACTCTCAGCACTTTCGTATGTGGGAGATTGCCGGCACCTCGCATGCCGATCAGAAACTACTTGCCAGTGCCAACGCGGACTCGGCGAAATCGGGCATGCAACAGAATCTCGATTGCGGCAATCCACCGCTCAACAACGGACCCGACAACTACGCAATGCGAGCCGCAGTCAATGCTTTGCGCGTCTGGGCCGCCACGGGAATCGCGCCCTCGATCGGGCCGCGATTCAGCGTTACGGTTCCTCCTGCGCCTCAGCCGGTCGTCCTCCATCGCGATCCAGCGACGGGGTTGGTCATCGGTGGAATTCGCTTGCCGCAAATTGCCGTGCCTATTTCGACGGAAACCGGGGTTCGGCCGGGCGGTGCAGTGAGCGCAAATCCTTTCTGCTTTCTATTCGGCGCGAGCGATTTGTGGAACGGCGATACGGATGCATGGGACGGGCAGGCCGGGTTCGATCCTTCGCCCACGCCCGAACCGGTGCTCAGCGTGTTGTATCCAACCCATGCAGACTACGAATTCAGAGTGTTGGATGCGACGGTCGATGCACTGTTGCGCGGTTTCTTACGCCCCGCTGATGCCGGCGCGATCATCTCGCAAGCGGAGCATGCGCACGTGCCGCAATGAATTTCTGAGGGTGCGATCCGTCGCGGCTCGTCGCCGTGCGGATCGCGGACATGCCTGGGCATGTTTAATAGGATGTTAAAAGACGATTTTCTTACGCCTCTTCATGAACCCATGCTAGCCTCGCGGCAAGTGTGTCGATGCGCGCTGGTATATCGCGGCTGACTTTTGATATCTATTCATAGCGCCGCGCGCATCCCAGGCGCTTGGTAAGAACATATCATCCAGGGGAATATCATGAAGATCACGAGTCGGTGTAGGACCTCGATGCGGATACCGTTTATTGCGGCGATCACTGCGTGTGCAGCTTTGACGGCGGGTGCCGACGCTGCAGTACCGATGCCCGCGGTCAAAGCGTCGCCGGCGGGCACGCACGGATTTCCGTTCAATGCTTCGGCACTCGATCTCGCGCGATTCGGTTTCGTCGAAGAGGAGTTTCTGATTTCGGGCACCGCACAGGCGTACGTCAACGAAGGTGAGTTGCGCAGCGACGGGCAATGGAAAGCCAAACCCAATCCGAAAGCCAAAGCGGCGTATACCACGCGACTGCTGGTACGTCGGCCGACCGATCCTGCAAAGTTCAATGGCGTGGTCATCGTCGAATGGCTCAACGTGAGCGGCGGTTACGATGGCGCGCCCGATTGGGCGCTGCTGAGCGATGAAATATTGCGCGAAGGATATGCGTGGGTGGGCGTAAGTGCGCAATTCGTGGGCGCAGTAGCGTTGCAACAGTGGGAGAACGGTTCGGCCAATCGCTATGCCGCGATCGTTCATCCGGGAGATTCCTTCTCTTATGACATTTATTCCCAAGCGGCGCAGGCGATTCGCACGCCCGGTGCAGTGAAACCGCTCGGTTCGCTCACGCCGAACGTACGAGAACTATTGGCGGATGGAGAGTCGCAATCGGCCGCCCGAATGGTCACTTATTACAACGCCGTTCATCCTCTAGCGAAGGTCTACAGCGGCTTCCTCATTCATAGCATCGGATTCGGCGCTCCATTGTCGCAGTCATCGGGCGGAGGCATGGCTTCGAGAATGGTGCCGCCTGTGCCGGCGCCGAAAGGCGTGCCGGTGACGTCCGATATCGCACCTGCGCCGAACTCGTTCATCCGCACGGACGTCGCTGAGCCCGTCATGTTCGTGAACACAGAAACGGATGTTGTGGTGTTGGGCGCGGCTCAGAGCGTACATCAGCAAGCCGATTCGAGAAATTTCCGTATGTGGGAAATCGCGGGCACCGCGCACGGCGATCAAAGTCTCCTCGGCAACGCCAATCTGGACGCGATCAAATCGGGCAAGGGGCAGAAGTTCGATTGCGGCAATCCGCCCATCAACAACGGTCCTGATCGATATGCAATGCCAGCTGCATTGCACGCCTTGCGTCTTTGGGCGGGCGTTGGCGTCGCTCCTTCCACGGGTCCAAGATTCAGCGTGACTATGGCAACACCTCCTGCACCCGCGGTTCTCAATCGTGATCCAGCCACCGGGCTCGTGATCGGCGGCATTCGTTTGCCGCAAATTGCGGTGCCGACATCGACCGAGACGGGCACGCGTCCGATGGGCGCTTCGACCGCAAATCAATTTTGTGCCATCTTCGGCGCCAGCGATCCGTGGAATGGAGATCGCGATCCGTGGGACAATCAGGCCGGAGTCGATCCTTCGCCGACACCTGAGCCTGTGCTCAGCGTTCTGTATCCGACGCATGACGACTATATCTTCAAGGTTTTCGCGGCAACGTCGGATTCTTTGATGCATGGCTACTTGCGTCCTACGGATGCGGTGAAGATCATTTCGCAAGCAGAGCAAGCGCACATACCGCAATAGCGTTCCTAACGTGTCCCCGAATTCACACTCAGCATCCAACAAAGCCGCAACCGATTGCGTGATCACCGAAATCATCGATGGTGTGGCGCTCATCCATATCGATTCGCCGCCGGTCAACAGCTTGAGCCACAGGGTGAGGCTCGGATTGTTCGAAGCGCTGCACCGTGCGAATGAACAAGAAACCGTGCGAGCGATCGTGTTGCACGGACGCGGCCGAGGTTTCTCGGCAGGCGGCGACATTCACGAAATGGGCACGGCCGCGGCGACTGCATGGCCGCAACTCTCACTCGATCTGCATCCGGTCATCGAAAACTCGCGTAGGCCCGTGATTGCGGCTGTGCACGGAATCACTTTCGGCGGCGGCTTCGAGACCGTGCTCGCGTGTCACTATCGCGTCGCCCATGCAGAAGCAGTGTTGGCTATGCCCGAGATCACGCTCGGCCTCATTCCACTTTCCGGCACACAACGGTTGCCGCGATTGATGGAGGTCGAAGCAGCGGTCGACTTCATCTTGCGAGGTGAGCGTGTACGAGCGGCGGATTTCGGGGGCGCGATGTTCGATGAGATCGTGACTGGCGCGCCGGACGATGTAGTGTCGGCCGCGCTCGCGTTCGCACGGCGTTTGAATCCAAATGACCTACATCGGCTCGTACGCGAGCGACCGATTTTTGGCACGGCTCCCGAGCAAAGTCTGCAGCGCGCGTATGCGAATTGGCGAGATCGAACAGTGTCGGCCGCACAGCAAGGCGCGCTCGATGCAATTGCAGCGGCGGTTACGGCGCCCGATTTTGCGGCCGGCCTGCAACGTGCGCGGGATATATATGGCACGTTGCAAGATTCCGCGGGTGCGCGTGCGGGTCGTGATTCTTTTTTAAGCTCGCGGGTCCGCGACGGTGGGGAAATGCAATGATGAATTTTCGCGGCAAGGTCGCATTGGTGACCGGTTCGACGCAGGGGTTGGGAGAGGGCATCGCCATGCGTCTCGCGCGCAGCGGTGCAACCGTAGTCGTGAACGGCCGGTCGGCGGAGAAGGGCGCGAGCGTGCTCGAGCGCATCCGTGCACTTGGCGTTCAAGCAGAATTCTTGCGTGCGGATTTGTGTGTGCAAAGCGAAGCCGAAGGACTGGTGCACGATACGGTGAAGCGATTCGGACGTATCGATATTGTCGTGAACAATGCGCAAGTCGTGCCGCCTTTGGCGCTAGCCGAAGACGTTGTCACGGACGAGCACGTGACCGTGGCATTGAAATCCGGCTTGTATGCATCTCTCTGGACCAGCCGCGCTGCATTCAATTACATGCGCGCGAACGGCGGGGGTCGCATCGTCAACTTCGCCTCCATCAACGGTGCCTATGGATCGAAGTACGGCACCGCTTATAACAGCACTAAAGAGGCGATTCGAGGTCTCACGCGCACCTTGGCAAACGAATGGGGCGGTTACGGGATCACGGTGAATGTGGTGTTGCCGTCGGGTTGGAGCCCGTCGTATGCGGCTTTCTATGGCGATGACACAAAAAAGGCCGATGCAGTGGCGCGACTCAACCCCATGCGTCGTCATGGGCGCGCAGAGGAAGATATCGGCGGGGCGGTGGCAGCGCTCGTCTCCGACCACGCAAGGTTCATCACCGGCCAGTCGTTATATCTCGACGGCGGATCGAATCTTCTCGGCTTACCGCAACTGCATACGATCAAGGAGCCGGCATGAGCGAATCACTTCTTGCCGGGCGCAACGCGCTCGTCGTAGGCATCGATGACATCGGCGCAGGCATTGCACAAGCGTTTGCAGCCGAAGGAGCACGAGTCGCGCTCGTACACGAAACTTCCTCGCAAGCGGAATCGGCGGCTCGCCGTATCACAGCGCACGGCGGGCGAGCTCACGTGGAATCTTTTTTGATGGATGAACGGAACTCGATTGCTGCTGCCGTGACCCGTGCTGCTGCGGCGCTCGGCGGATTTTCGATTCTCGTCACCAATCTGTTGCCTGACGCGAAACCTGCCGCGTTGGAACGTTGCGAGAACGAATCGTTCACACACGCCTTTGCTTGCGTGCGCACGGTCGTGCAGTTCATGCAATGCGCGCTACCTCATCTTCGAGAGAATGCGCCGGGACGCATCATCAATGTGGGCAGTCGTTACGGCGAAGGAATCAACGAAGGAATCGCAGCCTATAACGCGGCTGCTTGGAGCTTGGTCGGCGTTACACGCACGGCGGCAGTCGAGTGGGGTCAGCATCAAATCACGAGCAATCTGTTGCTGCCGTTCGCGGTGACGCAGGAGTTCCAGTCCGCGCACACGAAGCGGCCGGCATTGCTCGACATGCTCGTCAATCAAGTGCCGCTCAAGCGCTGTGGCGATCCCGTGCGCGACATCGGTGGCGCCGCTCTGTTTCTCGCGAGCGAAGAAACGGGTTTCGTGAACGGGGAAATCATTCACGCGGACGGCGGACAGCACACCGCGGGTCCGGTGTTGAATCCCGTCAAATTCGGTTGACGAGCTGCGCAAGCGCACGTCGCGTTTAGAGAAACACGGAGATCGAGATGCCGTCATCCCGTTCATTTCATTGCGATGTTCCCGCCGCCGCTATTCAGGATCTGCACGAGCGCATCGATCGTGCGCGTTGGCCGGATCAGATCAACGATGCCGAGTGGTCGTACGGCACGGATCTCGGCTATTTACGCGAGCTCGTGAAGTATTGGCGTCATGAGTTCGACTGGCGGCAAGCCGAGCGGGAGATCAACAGCTTCGATCAGTATCTGCTAGACATCGATGGGCTCGATCTGCATTTTATTCATCAACGTTCGCCCCATCCGCAAGCGACGCCGCTCCTCATCACGCACGGGTGGCCCGGCTCCATCGTCGAATTCTTCGACTTGATTCCGCGCCTCACGCAGCCCGAGAAGTTCGGCGGAGTTGTCGAGGACGCCTTTCACGTCGTCGCGCCATCATTGCAAGGCTATGGTTTCTCGCCGCCGGCTCGCGCACCGGGCATGCACACAGACAAGATTACGCAACGACACATCCGGCTCATGGCAGCGTTGGGTTACAACAGCTATATCGCACAGGGCGGTGATTGGGGCTCGAGCATCACACTCGCAACCGGAGCGCTCGATCCCGAACATTGTCGGGCAATCCACTTGAATCTCATGATGATGGGACGGCCCAAGGACGTGGCCGATCCGCAAGCGCTCGTGACGCCGAACGAACGCAAGTTACTCGAGCGCGACCAACGACATCAGCGCGAAGGCACTGCGTATATGTATCTGCAGAACACCAAGCCGCAATCGTTGGGCTACGGTCTGCACGATTCGCCCATCGGACTGTGCGCGTGGATCACTGAAAAATTTCACGATTGGAGCGATTGCCGGGGCGACATTCGCACCGTGATTTCCTGGGATCGTTTGCTCACCAATATCTCACTCTATTGGTTCACCAATTCCATCGTCTCATCGGCGCGTTTGTATCGCGAGACAGCACTTGCGTGGCAACGCGGCGAGATCAAGCGGCGAGAGGTCCGAGTACCGCTGGGGATGGCTGTCTATCCAGGCGATATCTATCACGCGCCGCGTGCATGGGTGGAGCGGAGTTTCGACGTGCGACACTGGTTCGAAGCGGAGCGCGGCGGGCATTTCGCCGCCATGGAACAACCGCAAACATTCGCTCAGGATTTGTGGCAATTCAAACGAGCACTGGCAAGCGCGTGAATGGCGCGCGCAGTGCCTGATTTACTACGCTGACACGATTTTTACTGTGGGCACGGCGTTTTGGTCTGCACTGTCGTGCTCGCCCAAATGCCGCTCGAGACAGATTCTCAACTTCTCGCGGTCGATGGGTTTAGAGATGTAGTCATCCATGCCGGCATCGAGGCACTTTTGTTCGGTGCCTTTCATGGCATCGGCTGTGAGCGCAACGATGGGCACTCGCCGTAATCCGGCTTCCAGCCGACGAATTTCGCGAGTCGTTTCGTAGCCGTCCAATTCCGGCATTTGGCAATCCATGAGGACGAGGTCGTAACGATCGACCTGCCATGCTGCAAGCGCTGCATTGCCGTCCGCGACAACGTCGACTCGATAGCCCATCTTTTCCAAGAGACGCAGTGCCACCTTCTGGTTCACGACGTTGTCTTCCGCGAGGAGGATATGGTTCCTACCCCGCGAGCGCTGCGCGCGCAGTTGATGCCGCGTCACGATGGGCTGCGATTGTTGATGCCAGGAAGCGGCGCTGTTGGCGAGCACGAGCATCAAACATTCGGTGAGGTCGCGTTGCGTCACCGGCTTCAGCAAATAACCTGCGAAGCCGATTTCGGCGAACAACTTGCCTTCGCCGCGCTGTCCCGACGAGGTCAGTAGGATGAGATGCGTGCTCTTGAATTGCGGTTCGCGGATGACGCGCCTGCCGAATTCGGCGCCGTCGCAGTCGGGCATCTGATGGTCGACGAGCACGGCCTCGAAAGGGCGCGCTGCGTCATGTGCTTGCCACATCATCATCATCGCTTCGTCAGCCGAGCTGGCGCATTGCGGATCGAGTCCACAACGCAAGAGCTGTCCCATGAGCACCTTGCGGTTGGTTGCGTTGTCGTCCACGACGAGTATGCGTTGACCTTTGAGTGCGGCTTGGGGTGCGGAGAATGCATTGGTACGTGCGACCACGTCCAAGCGCAATTCAAACCAGAACGTCGAGCCGCTGCCGAGTCCGCTGCGGACCCCGACAGTGCCGCCCATCAGATTCACCAAATGTTTGGTGATCGACAATCCGAGGCCGGTGCCGCCGAATTTACGCGTCGTCGACGAGTCCACTTGAGTGAAGGGACTGAACAGGGCGTCCAAACGATCCGCAGGAATGCCGATGCCCGTGTCGCGTACTTCGCATCGGATGAGCGCGCTTTGTGCGTCGTGCTCCTGCACCTTCAATTCCAACGCGACTTCTCCTTGCTGCGTGAACTTCACGGCGTTGCCCCCGAGATTGAGCAAGATTTGGCGAATGCGCCCGGCATCGCCGCGCATGTAGTCGGGCAGCGCAGGATCGATCTGTACCGTGATTTCCAAGCCCTTGGCATGGGCTTGGATCGCAAGCAGCCGTGCAACGTCCTCGATCGCATCGCGCAGATCCAGATCCAGTAACTCCAGTTCGAGCTTGCCGGATTCGACTTTGGAGAAGTCGAGAATGTCGTTGATGACCGTGAGCAGTGCCTGCGCGCTGTCGCGTACTGTTTCCGCGTAGTCGCGCTGCGTCACGTTGAGCGTAGTATCCAACAGCAGATCGGTCATGCCGATCACGCCGTTCATGGGCGTGCGGATCTCGTGGCTCATGTTGGCGAGAAATTCGCTCTTGGCGCGCGTTGCGGCTTCTGCCAGGTTGCGCGCGAGCTCGAGATCGTGATTCGCGGCGAGCAAGGCTCGATCGTGCTCGCTGCGGGCATTGAGAAACGCCCACACTGAGGCCACGACGAGTAACAGCAGAATCGCGAACACGCTGGTGTTTGTAATGGTCGCCAATTTCGCTGGCATGATGTTTGGAAACGTGATGCCTCCGAGGTCAAGGCCCAAGTAGACACACATCACGGCGAACGCGACTATGCCGTAGGACAAGACGCTGCGCCCGTCGAGGATGAGCCCAGCAAACAGCGGCACGATCATGAGGAATGCCATCACGATCGAATGGACTCCGCCGGTCTGCTGGATCGCCACTGTGATTGCAGCCAAGGCAGTCAGTAATTGCAGATGGGCGACCCAGCGGATCCCCGCGCCACGGCGCAAGAGCCAAATCGAGCCAGCAGATGTAGCGGTACCGCTCGCGGCGACGAGCGCAAGTGGCAGAGTTCTGTCATAGATCATGAGCAGCAACCCGAGAGTCGCCGCACAGCAATGCGTCAACGAGAACGCATTGAGCACACGCAGGCTGCGCATGAACATGCGATCGGCGAATCGTGGATCAGTGGGGCTGATTCCGCTATCCAGCAGATCGGATGTGATCGTCCTAAACCGAGACAACTTCCTTCTCCTAGTTGCGTTGCAACATGAATACGAGGTGTTTCCCTGCTGCAGTTGTCGACCATTGCGACGCCAATCTCAAGCACCTCTGTCTCAGGATGAGAAGCGGCGCTCGTTCGCCGCACTCCACATTTGGTAGGTGACGACCCGGGCCTGCGGCGCGACACTAAAAATAGGTGCGTTAGACGCTTAAACAACAAGTCAGAAGGTTGGTGCGCCTACGTAAATGACGAGTAGTCTTTTTTAGACAACTAATGCAGGGGAATATTGATGAAGAGAAGAATCCACCGGCTCACAGCCCGGGGTAGCTACAGCCTGGCCGCTGCGATTACATCCGTTTTGACCGCAGCTCCGGCAATGAGTCAGGAAGCGCGCGGAGGTCTAGAAGAGGTCATCGTTACGGCTACACGCCGCGAGCAGTCGTTGCAGGACGTGCCGCTGTCGGTGTCGGCCATCACAGCCGATAGTTTGGTTACGCGTGGAGTCAACGGACTCGCCGATCTCAATCCGGGAGCGATTCCCGGCGTCATCGTCGGTCAGTTTTCGGCTACGCCTTCGGTATTAGCCATCAGCGTGCGCGGCGTGGGCATTTCGGATCCCACTCAAGGCACGGTAGAAATGCCGGTGCCGGTCTACATCGACGGTGTATTCCTCGGACGCGCGCAAGGTCTCGGCCTCGAATTGATCGAGCCGGAGCGCGTGGAAATTCTGCGTGGCCCGCAAGGCCAATTGTTCGGACGCAACGCCGAAGGCGGCGTCGTGCAATACGTTTCTCGCAAGCCAACCGGTAAGTTGGGCGTGAACGCCCGTGTGTCGTATGGAAATTACAACGATCAGCGATATCACTTCTCGGCAGACATGCCGGAAGTCGCAGGCTTCAGTACGCAAGTCAGCGCCGTCAAAGCCAAACACGATCCCTATACGCGCAACTCGCCGCACGGCGTTTATGCAGAACAGTCTGACTACGGATTGTTGGACTCGTGGGGTGCTCGCATCGCGGTTCGCTGGAAAAACGACGCTGGTTTCACCGCCGACTACACGTACGACTACAGCAAGGCTGACGACTCCCAGCCGTATTTGACGTGGACGCCGGTCAACACGGTGTCGAGTACGGTTCAGGTCGCTCCAGGTGTATCGCTGCGATCTCTAGAACCCGAGCCGCCACGCACCGACTATCCCAGCCACACATTCGGCCCGGCGTTCAACCGGGAATTCGAAACCAAAGGTTCGGGTCATGGACTGACGCTTGCCTACGAGGTTTCGAATGAGATAACGCTGAAGTCGATCACCGCTTATCGCAAAGCCAGCCGCCACGGCGGCAGTAATTTGGCTTGGCCGTTGCCGGCCGGCTTGACGCCGGGAATATTCTTCCCGTTCGCGCAAGAAGACGTCGACCAGAATCAGACCAGTCAGGAGCTGCAGTTCATCGGCACATGGAGCCAATTCGATCTCACCGCCGGCGCCATGTACTACAACGAAAAGCCGACGGACGGGCGCCTCACCATTCTGAGCGGGCCTGGATTCGGATCCGCCATGCCTGAGCCTGCCCAAAACAAGCAGAATGCAAAAACGGATTCTTATGGTGCGTACGCTCAGGGCAGCTATCGTCCTGAAGCGGTCAAGGGTCTCGAACTCACCTTGGGATTGCGATATACAGACGATAAGAAAACGGCACAACGCACGTTCGCCTATTCCATCGCGAACGATCCCAGCGGCGGACTAAACGGACCGTACAACCAGCTCCCCGCGCCGTTGCACGCCAATTTCAAGGCATCGCGCGTCGATCCTGCTGCAACCATCAAATACAGCTGGACCGAAGGGTTTAGTACTTATCTGCGTTATGCCACGGGCTATCGTGCAGGTGGCGCTAACGTGCGTTCGTCCAACTTCACGAGCTTCAAGGAAGAAGTCAACGATGCTTGGGAACTCGGCATGAAGTCGCTGCTGGCCAACAATCGCGTCATGATGAACCTTGCTTTGTTCTACAACACCATCAAACACGAGCAACTCACGGTGCAGGAGTCGCCTGTGACCGATCCTTCGCTCACCAACACCTTCAATTCGCCGGTGGATAAGAAGGTGAAGGGTGCTGAGCTCGAAGCGACTTGGAATGCGTTGGAAGGACTGACCTTCGGTCTGAACTTCGCATACATGGACGCCGACAAGATCCATGACGTCGACAATCCATTCTCGCCGGGAAACCTAACTCGTTTCTATACGGTGCAGGTGCCGGAATACTCCGGTTCCGTGAGTGTCGATTATCAAACCCGGCCGATGCCGGCCGGTCGATTGGCCTTCCATACCGATTACTCGTATGCGAGTTCGTACTGGAATACTCCGGGAGCTCTATTGGTCTCTTCGCTGCTGCCGAATTACTCTCGGCCTACCTCGGATACGCATCAATTGGCCGCTCGATTGGCGTGGCGCGAGATCTCCGTAGGCGCGGGGCAACTCGAAGTCGCCGCATGGGGTAAGAATCTGACCAACAATTCGTCCATCGTGTACGGCTTCGACGGTTGCGCCCTCGGTACTGGTTTCTGTGCCTACCGCACGCCGCCGCGGACGTACGGCCTCGAGGTCCGATACAACTATCAATAAACCGACCTGCACTCAAAAAGGCGGCGCTGCGGCGCCGCCGTTTCTTTGGTCGTTAGAAACGCATGCAATCGCTAAGCGACCGCCTGAGATATCTCTAGCGGCTGCAACAATCGCATGACTTGGGGCGCGACGAGATCGGCCAGTTCTTCGACGTACGCGTTATTTGCTCCAGCCCGCGTCGGCCAAACACTGCGCATGATCTCATCGTAGCTCCAGCCGCTTAGTCGCCCGAGCAGCACGGAGTGATTCACGAGCACATACCGACTCTTGATGAGATACATGATGCGGCATTCCATGAGCTCGTACTGAATGTCGTTGAGTCCACTCGCACGACGGGCGACCGATTGCGAAGTCATCCATGCCTCGGCGACTTCGGGTGCCGTGCTCCAAGCCTCGGCTATTCTCCGCTCACCCTTGTGATTGCCGCCGCTCCTCCGCGATGGCGCGAAGTTGCACTTTCGAAACCTTATTGAGCAGGCCGAGGGGCAATGCTTCGATGAAGTGAACGGCATGCGGCCGCTTGAAACGCGACAATTTCGCTTCGCAGTGAGCCATGACAGCGGCACGTAGGTGCGCTTCGTCACTTGCATCCGCAGTGCGCACGACGAATACGACGGGAACTTCCTCGAGCTTGGGATCGCGCTGTGATACGACCGCAACTTGCGACACGCCCCGCACCTGTGCCACTACACTCTCCACTTCGCTCGCCGAAATATTCTCGCCGCCCACCTTGATACGGTCCTTGTCGCGATCTCGGTAATAGATCAAGCCATCTGCGTCCATTTGCATGACATCGCCCGTCTTGAACCAACCGTCCGCAGTGAATGCCTTCGCATTCGCATCCGGGTTGTTGTAATACCCGAGGAACAGTTGTACGCCGCGAATGCCGCGCACCCACAGTTCTCCGTCCTCGCCTGGGCCGCAAATTGCACCGGTGTCTTGGTTGACTAGCTTGATCTCATATCCGGGAGTAGGGCGCCCGAGGCAGCCCGGTGACCAAACATGCCATGCATTGGTGTGAATGGTGTGAACCACCGTCTCGCTCATGCCATAGGCAGCAATTGCTTGGGCACCTGCTCGCGCGGCAAACGCGTAGGGTGCAACGCCACCTTGAAACATTTTCATGCGCTGACTTGCAGGGATGGGTGCAGTGGCCAGAGTGCGTTCGATGAGGGGCATGAGACTCATGTGCGTCACGCCATGTTTGGCCACGACTTCCCAGAAGCGATTGATGGTGGGCTGCGGTAACAACAGAACCGAGCCGCCCGCTCCCAATGCGACTGCCGTCGACCAGGTTTGCGCGTTGACGTGGAAGAAGGGCATCTGCGCGAAGTGGGTGTCTTCCGGTCCAAAGTTCAACACATAGGTGCCGATGCGGCCGGCCCAGAGCAGATTGGCGTGGGTGTGCACGACTGCTTTGGGGCGGCTGGTCGTTCCGGACGTGTAGACAATGCCCAAGGGCAACATGGGTTCGCGAGGGCGAGCCGGCACTTTCTCCGGATCGCCGAGCAGCGACTCGAAAGGCTCGCCGATACTTGTCGACGTGTTCCCGTTCGGATCTTCGATCGAGTTCTCGCGCATTACGACGAGCCAATCCAACTTGCCTGCATTGGCCGACACGATCGCGGCGTAGCGCGGTTGTGTGATTGCAGCTCTGACGCCCGCGTGACCGGCTGCGTGTGCCAATTCATCGGCAACGCTGGCGGTATTGGTGGTGACGGCGATCGCACCCAAGGTCGCGCACGCATACCAGGCGAAAACCATTTCCGGACAGTTGTCGCTGTGGATGAGCACCCGATCTCCCTTGACGATGCCGCGTGCATGCAGACCCGCAGCGACGCGGCGCACTTCGGTCCATAACTGAGCATACGTCCAGCGTTGGTCGCGACCGGACTTCGGCTCCCACAGTAGAAAGGGATGATCGCCGCGATGGCGTGCCCAGTGTTCCAGCAACCAGGGAATATCCTGTCCGCCGAACTGAAAAATGGCTGCAAGCCGTTGGCTCTCGATGTCTGACATTCTCTCCCCCTGAAACTTCCGCCCGCTGTCATAGTCGCACGGGCATTGCTGATTTTAAACAGTAGTATATTGCCACGATAAAAGGTAATGGTTTAGAGCCTCTTGTCGCGGTACGTGCTCTTTGCTACTCGGTTGACTTTCGACTCGAGCTCATACAATACGCACTGCTTCGTACCGGATAAACCAATGCATCGCAAAAAGTTCGGCCGCCCCTCGAAAGAGATCGCCCAAAAACTGCGCAGTCATCTGCTGACGGTGGCCATGGACGAGTTTCTAACCAAAGGCGTCGACCGCGCCAGCATCGACGGGATCGCCAAAGCCTCGGGGGTGAGTCGCACAACGATATACAAGCTTTATGGCGACAAAGCGACACTGTTTCGCGACGTCATGACTTGTAACTCGAAGACCTACGCCGCGCAATTCAAGAGCCTGTTGGAAGATCGGCGTGCGCCGTCGGTCGTATTGAAGGAAACCGCTCGGGCGATGTATCGGCATTTCATCGACGAGCGCAACCGCAACATGCTGCGAATGTGTATCGCTTCCACTGGCAAGTTCCCACAGCTGTTCGAGAAAGTACGCGCCGATCTGCTGCATCATTCTTTCACGGCGCTCATCGCGTACTTCGAACGCTTGAGCGTGGAGGGAAGGGCCAAGATCGAAAATCCGGAACGGATGGCGACGCTCTTCAACATGATGGCCATCGGTTCGCTCAAACCTCTGCTCACCGAGACGGCCAAGTTCGATCGCAACGAAGCCAAGCGCATCGACGAGGCCGTCGACATTTTCATGCGCGGCTGTTTCAGACGGTAGTGTGCACATAAATTGACACACCTGTACACTTATGATTTTCTGGCGATCTGAACGGCGCATGCGCCCATACAGCATCGAAGTCGGGGGATACACGTGAATGCCGTCAGTGCGCAGACGCAGGCACTCGGATTTTGGCAGCATGCCGCCCAAGATCCCGGACGTCTTGCATTGGTGGACACGGAGGAGAGACGTTGGTCGCGAGCGGAGCTCGCGGCGCAAAGCAATCAAATTGCCAATGGCTTGCGCGCACTCGGATTGCAGCAGGGCGACGTTGTAGCGGCCATTCTTCCCAATTGCCGAGAGTTCATCGCACTCAATCTCGGTATCACTCAAATCGGGCTGCATCTGGTGCCGATCAACTGGCATTTAGCCGGTCCGGAAGTCGCGTACATTCTGCAAGACAGCGGCGCGCGCGTGCTGCTGACACACGAGCAGTTGGCGCCGACTGTGAACGCAGCCTTACGCGAGACTCGTCCCGAGCACTTGTTCGCGCTCGGGAACATCGAAGGCTTCTTGGATTTCAATGCTTGGGTTGCCGCGCAGAATTCCGCGATTCCATCCGCGCGCGTGGGCGGCACGATACTCAACTACACGTCGGGTACGACGGGGCGGCCGAAAGGTGTGTACCGACGAGTGCGTGCGTCGATGCCGCCCGAGCGTTGCTACGATCCGGTTATCGCAACGGCGCGGGGATTCGGCATTCGCGACGAGGCCGACAACGTTCACTGCTTGGGATCACCGCTCTATCACACCGCACCGATGCAATGGACCATGCAGTCGTTATACATGGGACATGCCGTCGTGGTGATGAACAAGTGGGAACCCGACCGCATGCTCGATCTCATCGAAAAATATCGCGTCACCACGACCCACATGGTGCCCACGCAGTTCGTCCGTTTGCTCAAGTTGCCGCAAGAGGTGAGGGCGCGTTACGACGTGAGTTCACTCAAGCACGTGGTGCATGCAGCAGCGCCCTGTCCCGTCGAAGTGAAGCGCTCGATGATGAACTGGTGGGGTCCGATTTTGCACGAGTACTACGGTGCGACTGAAGGCGGCGGCACGCTCTCGCTACCACAGGATTGGTTGCGCTATCCCGGCACGGTCGGTAAGGCCGTGGGCGATATGGAGATCAAAATCATGGACGAAGCGGGCTGCGAAGTGCCGCGTGGCGAGATCGGCGTGGTCTACATGCGACGGTTGGCGTCGACCGATTTCGAATATCGCGGCGATCCAGAAAAAACGCAACAGGCCAAGCTCGGCGATTATTTCACGGTGGGCGATGTAGGCCATTTGAACGACGCCGGATATTTGTTCTTGAGCGATCGCAAGATCGACATGATCATTTCGGGCGGAGCCAACATTTATCCGGCCGAAATCGAAAGCGAGTTGATCCTGCATCCCGCAGTGGCCGACTGCGCCGTGTTCGGCGTGCCGAACGACGATTGGGGCGAAGAGATCAAAGCCGTAGTGCAACCCGCCGACGGAATCGAAGGAACGGAGGCGCTCACGCAGGAGCTGTTGCAATACTTGAGTGCGCGTATCGGCAAAATGAAATTGCCCAAGTCCATCGACTACATGCAAGCATTGCCGCGTGACGCGAACGGCAAGTTGTACAAGCGAAGACTTCGAGATCCCTATTGGCAAGGCCGGGAGCGGCGGATTTGACGCTGCGGCCCGGAATCTCTCAAAGGTCGTAGATACCCGCGCTGCTTGCGTAGTTGATCCTCCTTTGGCCTAATTCGAGTTCGCATCGATAAGCAAGGCATCTTAGTGCCGTTGACGCAGGGCTCTGCTGATTAGCGGCATACGGGGGAACAATGGGATCGAATTCGCTCGGCGCGGTTTGCGCCCTCACGTTGTTGTTCGTGTGTACGCATGCAGTGGGAAGCGCGCTCAAAGACGACGGTCTGAATGCCGAGGAGAACGGCACTAACTGGCCGGCATACGGACGCACTTATGCTGAAAGGCACGCGAGCCCGCTGCATGAAATAACCTCGGAAAACGTGCAGCGTCTTGGATTGGCATGGTCGATGGAGTTGCCCGACGTTCATAACGGTGCGACGGTGCCGCTCGCCGTCGATGGCGTCATTTATTTCACCGTCGATCAAAGCTTGGTGCACGCGGTCGATGCGAAAAGCGGCAAATTGTTGTGGCGGTTCGATCCTCAAGTTGCCGCAGTAGCCGGTAAGAAGCTGCGTTATACATGGGGGCCGCGCGGCATTGCGTATTGGCATGGCAAGGTATTCGTCGGCACCACGGACGGACGTCTCATCGCCATCGACGCGCACACCGGCAAGCAAGTCTGGAGCCAGATGACCGTAGACTCGGACAGTCCGCGCACGATTACGGGACCGCCGCGCGTCTTCAATGGCAAGGTCATCATCGGCCACGGCGGAGCAGATTTCGCGCCGCTGCGCGGTTACGTGACTGCCTACGATACCGAATCAGGTAAGCAGCTTTGGCGCTTCTATGTGGTGCCGGGCGATCCGACAAAGGGCTTCGAAAACGAAGCGATGAAAATCGCCGCAGCCACTTGGCAGGGCGAGCAATGGAAACAGGGCGGCGGCGGCACGGTATGGAATGCGATCACGTACGATCCCGAGTTCAATCGCATTTATCTCGGCACGGGTAACGGCTTCCCATGGAATTCCGGCGTGCGCAGTCCCGGCGGCGGCGACAATTTGTTCTTGTGCTCGATCGTCGCGCTCGATGCCGACACGGGCAAGTATGTGTGGCATTACCAGACGACGCCGAGGGAATCCTGGGACTACAACTCGGCGATGGACATTACGCTCGCCACGCTGCCGATCGATGGCCGCGAACGCAAAGTGATATTGCACGCGCCGAAGAACGGCTTCTTCTATGTCATCGATCGCGAGTCGGGCAAACTCATCTCGGCCGAAAAGTACGTCAAAGTGACGTGGGCCGAACGCATCGATCTAGCGACCGGCAAACCTGTTGAACTACCCGGATCGCGCTATGAGAAGGGAACTTCGACGGTTTGGCCTAGTAATCTCGGCGGCCATAGTTGGGCGCCACAGTCGTTCAATCCTGCCACCCGGTTGGTTTACGTGCCTACGTTAGAAGTAAGCGCCACGTTTGGCGGTGAACAACTAGTCACGTACCCGGATGATCCACCGCCCGCATCTGCACTCGAAGCATGGGATCCCATCCACCAGCGTGTTGCGTGGTCGGTGAAGACGCCAGGCGTTTGGAATGGCGGTACGCTCACGACCGCCGGTAATCTCGTTTTCCAAGGACAAGGAGACGGTAATTTCAATGCGTATGCAGCCGATAGCGGCACGGCGCTCTGGTCCTTTGACGCCAAGATGGGCATTTCCGGCGCACCGATCACCTATTCTGTGCAAGGCCGCCAATATATTTCTGTCATCGCGGGTTGGGGCGGATCGGCGCCCGGATTCTTCGGCAGCCAGGTCGGACGCTACGGCTGGGATCCACGCCGACAACATCATCGTCTGCTTACGTTTGTGCTGAATGGCAAAGGTCAGCTGCCCGTTGATGTCGTTGCACCGACACGTGTGAAACTCATCGATGATGCAAGCGTCATCGTCGACAATTCAAGGGCGCAACTGGGCGCGACTGTTTATGCGCGGAATTGCGTTGCATGCCATGGCTTCGACGCGATTGCCGGAGGCTATGCGCCGGACTTACGTGCGTCGCCTGTTCCGCTCACCGCGGATGCGTTTGCTGCGGTCGTCAAAAACGGTGGGCTCGTAGCGCGCGGCATGCCGCAGTTTGGTGAATTCTCCGATACCGAACTCGAAGCATTGCGACATTATCTGCGTGCCCGTGCCCGCAAAGACCTGCAAAGCAGAAGCGCGGCACGGCCGGAGATGGCAAAGTAGGGCGGGGGGGACATCGAGACGCGAGAGGTACATATGTCAGTCAACGAGTACTACACACTAGGGCGGTCGGGCTTGCGAGTGAGCCGCTTGGCGCTCGGTACCATGACGTTCCGCAACAAGGCGTGGGGCAACGATGACGATGTCGCACGCGAATTGTTGGCACGTTATCTCGACCGCGGCGGCAACTTTATCGACACAGCCGATGTTTATGGCGGCGGCGGTAGCGAAACATTGCTCGGCGAGCTGATCGCCGAACGCCAAGTTCGCGGCAAGATCGTCCTCGCCACGAAGTTCACCCACAACGGCGATCGTGGCAATCCAAACGCGAGCGGTAACGGACGCGTGAACATTCTGCGAGCCGTGGAAGCGTCGCTGCGCCGTCTGCGCACCGACTATTTGGATTTGTATTTATTGCACAACTGGGATCTCGTTACGCCGGTGGAAGAAGTCGTGCGCACGCTCGACGATCTCGTGACGCAGGGCAAAGTACGTCACGTGGGATTGAGCGATGTTCCTGCATGGTATGCGTCACGTGGGCAAACCATCGCGGAACTGCGCGGCTACGAACCCTTTTGCACCTTGCAGCTCGAATACTCGTTATTGCAGCGTGATATCGAGCACGAGTTCACTCGGCTCGCAACCGATCACGGCATGGGCATCATGGTGTGGAGTCCGCTCGCTTCCGGAATGCTGAGCGGTAAATATCGATCCGGAGAACAAGGTGCCCAAGGTCGGCTCGCCACCATGAAGGGTGCCGGCGGCAATCTCTTCGACAAAATGCGCGAACAACATTTCGCAGTGGTAGCGGAACTCCAAAAAGTCGCGAAGGCTGCAGGCCGCAGCATGGCGCAGGTGGCGATCAATTGGATCGCAAACCGCCCTGGCGTAGGCAGTGTGGTGTTGGGCGCCACGCGCGTCGAACAACTGGAAGATACGCTGCAATCGCTCGACTTCACCCTACCTGCCGAACTAAGCAATCGCCTAGAGGAGGCGACGCGACCGCCGCCCAGGTTCCCTTACATCTTTTTTAGCGGTTCAGTGCAGGACATGATCTTGGCTGGCGCTACAGTGGGAGATAAGCCGGCGGGTTACACGGTGCCGCATTTGATCCGTCCGCCGAAGAAACAATAAGCCGCAAAGGCTGAGAGAGAATCGAGGGGGGAACTCATGAGTGCCTTGAACGGGTCGGTCGAGGGCTCGGAGAGCCGTGAGGAACTGCCGGGCGCGAAGTTGATCACCGTGCTCGGCATTGCCGTCGCCGTCTGCGCCTTGGAAATTTCCATGGTGTTTTCAGCGTTGCCCTCAATGATCCGGCAATTCGGCGATCCTGCAGCAGTGTTGTGGGTCGTCACCATTCACTATTTAGTGGCCGCGTCGTCGGGCGCGTTGTGCGGGCGACTGGGTGACTTGTTCGGCCGCAAACGCATGCTGCTCATGATTCTCGGCCTTGCAGTTTGCGGTGCATTGGTGAGCTTCATTTCCGGCTCGTTGTTGGGTGTGATCATCGGCCGTGGCATGCAAGCTGTATCTTCGGCAGCCATTCCGCTGTCGTTTGGATTGGTGCGCGAGTTGACGCCGCCTGCGCGTGCGCCGTTTCGTATCGGCATTGTCGCGAGCGTCGCTCCAGTAATCGGTGGCGTCGGCGCACTATTGGGCGGCTTACTCGTCGATCATGCCTCGTGGCGCGCATTGTTCGGCGTGAGTGCGGCGCTTTCTACTGTGGCGACATTAGCAGTGTGGACTATGTTGCCGCAGCGTACGGTTCGCGCTGCGCCGCGCAAGATCGATGTGCTCGGAGGAATCCTAATTCCTCCAGCAATCGCGGCGCCTTTGTTGGCAGTGCATTTCTCTCGCCATTGGACATGGCTCGACGCACGCACACTCGGCTTGTTGGCTGCGGGTCTTGCGCTGCTTGTCTTCTGGATTTTCTACGAGTCGCGACAGAACGATCCGCTCATCGATGTGCGTCTACTCAAACGGCGTCAAATCGGGTTGGCGAATCTCGGTATGGCGTTATTCGGATTGGGCGCGCTACAGAACGTCCAGGTGCTGTCCATGTTGTTGCAACAGCCGGCGTGGACGGGTGCGGGCCTCGGCGTTTCGGCGACGACGACGGGACTGTTGTTCGTGCCGTTCATCGTGATCAATCTCATCGGCGGCCCGTTGAGCGGGCGCGTGGCCGCGCGTTATACGAGTCGCATCGCTGCGCTCGTGGGCATGTGTTTGACGTCGGTCGGCTGGATTGCCATTGCGCTCGAGCATTCGAGCTTGGTGTTCGTCATGGCGTGCGGCTATCTACAGACACTGGGTGTCGCGATGCTGTTCGCCGCATTGCCCAATCTCGTCGTCGAAGATACGCCCCGTGACCGCACCAGCGAGGCCACGGGCGTGTTGTCGGTGGTGCGACAGTTTGCCGCGAGTATCGGCACTCAAATCGTGGGCTTCACATTGAGCACTTCTACAGTGGCGGACGAAGCCGGAGTGCACTTCCCAAGTGAGAAAGCAGTGATGCTCACACTCGGCTTCATTGCCGTGATTTCAGCATTAGCCATCGTGGCCACGATGTTGTTACCGCGGCGCGTGCCGTTGCGGGCGGGCGCTTAGGACGAGCTACCAGCGTCTACGCAGCTGCGCGCCGATTCTCCGTTTGCTGAGCGCTGCTGCGCGTTCTTGCGGCGTGATGGTGGGAATATTGGCCGGCAAATGCCGGCGAAGCTCTGCGAAAGGCACGACCTTGAGTGCCGGCGTCGGATGCGAGCTTGCCCGATACCAACGACCGATCAACATGCCTCGAGTTTCGCCTGTGGTGTCAAGCCAATTGTGGATGCCGGGATCTTGGTGAGAGAGCACGGCGCGGAATTTACCGTCGGCATCGACGCGTGCCTGCAACCCGTTCAAGCTGCTTTGGTGATGGACCAGGTCCACTTGGTTCCAAAGTCTATCGATCACTTGCACGTTCCAATAAGGACATTGCTGCGGCAGCTCGGTTTCGAGAATGAGCGCCTCGTCGGCAGCGATGTCGTACGCGCATTCGTAATAAGCTTGCGGCCAGTCGCCGCCGTTACCCAAGTCTTGAAAGGTGGTGAGGCGCATTTTGTTGACGAAGCCGGCGTCACGCGTGCGATTCACAGCGCCGATGCAAAGTTTGGAAAGGCGCTCCACATATCCTCCGAGCAAATCGCGTAGCAGCTCGTGCGTCTTTGCCACCGAGATTTGAGGTCGGACCTTGGGCGCATCCAAACATTCGATGGCCAAGCGCGCATCGCGTTCTCGACCCCAATCGTAGGAAAACTGGCGCAACAGGATGAAGCGTGCGTCCGGATGCAACGGTAGCCAGTTGCCTGAATAACCCGCAGGCCGCTCGCGGCTGAAAATCACTTCGAAAGACGAATCGTCGTTGCGTTGAAGCGCATCGACATCGAAATTACCGAAGCCCGGCCCCGGCGGATCGCCCATGCCGATCATGACTTTGCCGGTCGCGAATCCAACGACGGGCGCATTGCCACGTTCGCCCACGATGCGATACGTCCGATCGCCGCGCACGGCGGTGTAGTAGTACACAGCGTCCGGATTCGGCTGGGCCAAGAAAACGGAATTCTCGAAGGGCGCCCAATCCGGAAAATCGGGATCCGCCTGGAAATACAGGAAGTATCCCTGCGCGATGTTCATCACGAGTTGCCGATACAGCGCGGCCCGCGTGGCATCATCCTGTGGTTCCCAGATTCGCTCGATGAGAGCGTGCGCAGGCTTCAACAAATCTACGTACTGGGACCAGTCGAGCAGCGCAGCGTCGATTGTGTTCTGAGTCATGACTTGTCGTATCAGTGGGAAGGCGCCGATACGCTAACGAACGGAGGATGCAGGTGCAATCCGCAATTGGGACTTGGAAGCACTTGCACACGTTGTGCATTCGTCTTCGTCGAGGCCGAGACAACAGTAGAGTGATTACCTAAAGAATGGTAGCCTATTACTAATAGCAAAGCGGTTCGGGGGAAGCGTGGAAGAATTCGACTACATCATCGTGGGTGCGGGCTCGGCCGGATGTGTGCTCGCCAATCGCTTGTCCGAGAATCCGGCCAATACCGTTTTGCTGATCGAAGCGGGACCGGAAAACTCCAATCCCATGGTGAGTATTCCGCTCGGGATAGGCCGCACGCTCACCAATCCCGCATTGACGTGGGTTTACATGACGACGCCTGAGCCCGGTAACGGCAATCGTCCTTATGTGTGGATGCGCGGCAAGATGCTGGGCGGCTCGAGCTCGGTAAACGGGATGTTGTATTTCCGCGGCCAGCCGCAGGACTACGACGATTGGGTTGCACTCGGTTGCGGCGGTTGGGGTTGGAGCGAGATGGGTCGGTGCTTCCGCGAAATGGAAGATCATGAACTCGGCGACGACGGCGTACGAGGTGTGAAGGGCCCGTTGCATGTTTCCGTACAGAAAGAAAAGACGCCACTCACCGAGGCGTTGTTGCAGGCCGGCGCCAGCATGGGCTTGCCGGTCAAGCAGGATCTCAACAGGCCGCAGCAGGAGGGTATCGGCTACAGCCCTCGCACGATCAAAAACGGCAAGCGCGTGAGTTCGGCGGATGCGTTTCTAACGCCGGTTCGTCAGCGCAAGAATTTGATCGTGCGCACCGGTCTCTTCGTGACTCGCGTATTGATTGAAAATAAGCGTGCCGTCGGCGTGGAAACTGTCATCGATGGAGCGGCGCGCCCGATTCGGGCTCGTAAGGAAGTCGTCTTATCCGCCGGCACGCTGCAATCGCCGGTATTGCTGCAGCACTCCGGAATAGGTCCGGCGGCGCATCTGCAAAGCCTGGGTATTGCCGTCGTGCAGAATAGTCCGAGCGTCGGCGGTAATTTGCGCGAGCACAAAACCATTTCGCTCAACATGCGCCTCAAACAGCCGTACAGCTTGAATCGCGAATTGGCGGGATGGCGTTTGTACAAGAACGCGCTTCGCTATTTGGCCTTTCATTCCGGGCCGCTCGCAGCGACCTACGACGTGAACGCGTTCATTCGCACGCGACCCGGAATAGAGCGTCCGGACGCGCAGCTCACTTTCTGGGCGTTGACGATGCAGCCCGGCACGTTGCAGCCGGAAACACATCCCGGACTCATGATGATGGGGTATCCATTGCGCACGGAGAGCCAGGGCAGCGTCCTCATCAGCTCGGCAAAGCCCCAGGATCCGCCGCAAATCAAAGCCAATTTTCTAACGACCGAGTACGACCGCCGCGTCGTTGTCGATCTGTATCGATATGGACGCCGCTTGCTCGGGCAGCCGGTGTTGCAACCTTTCCTGGGCGAAATCACTCATCCTCGGGGACACGTTGAAACGGACGACGAGATCCTCTCCGCCTGTTTGGCGGCGGACACGTGTTTGCACGCGGTGGGCACTTGTCGCATGGGCGCGGATCGCGATTCTGTCGTCGACGAACGTCTGCGCGTGCGCGGCATTCAGGGCCTCAGAGTTGCAGATTGTTCGGTCATGCCGACGCAAGTCTCGGGAAACACCAACGGGCCCGTGATGGCACTCGCGTGGCGGGCTGCCGAATTGATCCAAGCTGCGGGCGATTAGGGGAGATCGATCATGCAAGGCATGGCTTCGAGTTGGCGCATGAATCATGTGCAGGTCACCGTGCCGCAAGGTGCCTTGAGCGGCAACTATTCTGCGATCAAGGAATTCTATTGCGACGCTCTGGGTTTTAGTCCGATCCAGATAAGCGCATTTCAGGACGTGCACGTGTTTTTGACTACCGATTCCAGCGGCGGCCAGTTCATCTACGTTTCCGAAAACGCGAATCCGATGGTGGTTCGCGCCGACGACCACGTCGGCTTTCATTTGCCCGCTCGCGCCGAGGTAGATCGGGTGCTGAAATTGTGTAAACGAGTCCGCGAGCGCGATCCGCGGATGGAAATCCAGGAGCTCGACGATCTGGATCTGCCGCAGACACTGACGCATTCGTTTTATTTTAGATATTTGTTACCCCTCTGGTTCGATATCCAAGTGATAGAGCCTAACTCGGGTCACGAACCCGGAAATCAGCAGCGCATTTCGTGAGGTTGTTCATGATCAATCAATTGGGTGGCATTCGGCAGATCGCACTCGTCGTGAAAGATGCCGAGCGCACGATGAAGTATTTCGCCGAGACGCTTGGCGTCGGACCGTTCTATGTCGTATCTAACATGGTGCCGGATGATTACCACTACCGTGGTAAGCCGGCGCCTGCGCCCGTCTTGACGTTGTGTTTCGCTCAGGCGGGTCCGGTGCAGATCGAAATCATTCAGCAGCACAACGATGCGCCCAGCGCTTATCGAGATTTTTTTGCGGCCGGCCACGAAGGCTGTCAGCATGTCGCGCTGTGGTTTGCAGATTCGGCGGAATACACGCGGGCGCGACAGCGCATTCTCGATGCGGGCCTCAAGCTCGTCCACGAAAACGGTGATAAGGCTGCGGTGGCGCGGTTTGCTTACTTCGAAACCGAGCTTCCCGGCGGTTTGATGTTGGAAATCGCCGAAGCCATGACGCCCAACGTACGGGGAATGTTCGAAGCCGTCGCGGAAGCTGCCAAGAACTGGAACGGCGAAAACCCCATCCGAAGTTTCGGCTAACTTATGAAACTCTACTCAGCACCTATCTCTCCCTTTGCGGCGCGCGTCCGTACTGCGCTCTACGCCAAGAATATTCCTTGCGAAGTGCTGCCGCCTCCCGCGGCGGGACTCAAATGCGCGGAGTTCCTCGCGCTCAATCCAATGGGAAAAATTCCCGTGTTGGTGTTGGATGACGGCACATGCATTCCCGAGTCCGAGACCATCTTGGAGTATTTGGAAGACGCGTATCCGGCTGTCTCACTTCGTCCAGAGGATCCCAAGGAACGGGCACTGATGCGCACTCTCATTCGCGTGACGGAAAATTACGTCAGCACGCCGATGTTTCGGCTGTTTGCGCATTTGAATCCTGCAACACGAGATGACGCCGTGGTCGCGGCAGAAACTGCGCGGGTGAAGCAGGGGTTGGAATATTTGGAGCGGTACGTAGCGGATGCTCGGTATGCGTGTGGTAATTGCCTCACGCTCGCGGACTGCTGTTTGTTTCCGAGCTTGTACTTGTGTGAAATCATCGCCCAGCAATTGGGCACTGGAAATGCGCTACAGAGTACGCCGCGACTCGCAGGTTACTTTGCGAAAGCGCAGGGTGTTACCGTACTCAAGCGGGTGTACGACGAGATTGCCGAGGCATTGGCCAAGCATTAAAAAATGAGCGGGCATTACGCCCGCTCATCGAGATTACCGTCTGTTAGAAGTGCGCCCGCACATCTACACCGACGGTTCGGGGAGCGCCTGGAAGATAGGACTGGTAGCCCACCGTCAAGAGCGTGCTCGTGCCATAAGCGGCATATTCTTTGGCGAGAACGTTCTTGCCCCACACCGACACGTCGACGTTGTGTCCGTCGATGTTGTTCCACTCGAGACGCAAGTCGAGCAGGCCATAGCCTGGGGTCTCGGCGCCCGGCTCCAAGGTGTCGGTCCATGTCATCCTGCTCTGGTGATAGAACTGCGCTTGGAAAGCAATATCGCCGAGCTCCTTCGCAATGGGCAGGGTGTAACGGCCGGTGATGCCATACACCGTTGAAGGCGTGCCCGCGAAGTCATTCGCCGAGTTGTCGAGCGTGATCACGCCCGAGCCGTCCGGATGCGCAGCGATGTCGAAAGTGAAGCTATCGTACTTCGCGTGCGTATAGTTGAGGAAGCCGGTGAATTCGAGGCTCGGTATCGGCAGGACGGTCATTTCGAATTCGCCGCCGCTGATCTTTGCCGCCGCCGCATTCAACACAGCAGCCGTAGCCGTGATTGCGCCTGGAAATTGAGCGAAGACGGTTCGCTGAATGTTTTTGTAATCCTGGTAGTACACCGACAAGTTCGTTCTTAGAGGCATCGAACCGAGTCGCCAGTCGGCTTTGAAACCGCCTTCATAGTTGGTCACCAGTTCCGGCTTGAAGGGTCCGAAGCTCGACAATGTAGAGCCGCGGAGATTCAAACCGCCTGAGCGATAACCACGGCTCACTGTCACGTAGATCATCTTGTCGTCGGTGATTTGATAATTGAGGCCGGCTGTCCAAGTCGGTTCGGAATGCTTGTACTTCGGTGGTGAGAAGGTGCAATCCGGTGCCGATCCCGCAATGAGGCAGACAAGCTGCGGGATTTGCCAGTTGGGATAGAGCGCTGGAAGCGGGGCTCCCGGGACACCTTCGAGGCCGCTGAGATACGTGCGAGCCGTGAGCGAGCGCTCATCGTGCGAATATCTAGCTCCAAGGGTCAGGGTCAGCGGATCGATGATCTTGATATCGGTCTGTGCGAACACGGATTGGCTGGTGTTCTTTGCGGTGTTGCCGCCCTGGTCCTCGGAAATGCCAAATGAACCAATGACAGTCTGCTGGTGATCCGATCCCTTCTCCTCGAAGTAATACAAACCGGCGATGTACTTGACCCGTTCATTGGCAACGTCGCCTTGCACCTGGAACTCTTCGCTGAACTGATGTTCGCGCTGACGAGTGTAAGCGTTGAAAGTGGCCAGGCCGGAAAGGGTCTTCAAGTCCGTGCCGTCGAAATTTTCGCCCGCATCCGCCTTGATGTCTCGATAACCCAGTACGTTTTTGATCGTGAGCGAAGAGCTGATGTTGTAAGTCGTGATATTCGTGTAGTTGTGCGTGTACACGTTTTGCAGATCCGGCGAGAGGTCGCTGTACGCAGTATAGAAACCGCTGTTGCGCTGGCGAGCGAGCGCAGCTTGGGCTGCTGCCGGATCGATTGCCGGAGTGTGGTTGATGAACGAATCACTGAAGTTCGAGAGAATCCAGGCGAAACCGTTGGACGAGTATCTCTGACCCGAGAAGACGAAATAAGACTGTAGGTCGCCTAAAGAGAACAACGCGCCGAAGCGCCACGCCGATGACGTTTCGTCGCCGATGTTTTGTCCGTTGTTTGCGTTCTTGACGTAGCCGTCGCGCGATGAGTAATTGACTGCGCCGCGCAAAGAGAGAATTTCGCCCACCGGAATATTGACGACGCCTGTGCCTCCGACGAGGTTGTAATTGCCTGCCGTCATATCGACTTCACCGCCGAAGTCATTGGTCGGCCGCTTTGATTGCAGCAGCACCGCGCCGCCTGAAGTATTGCGCCCGAACAGGGTGCCTTGCGGTCCACGTAGCACCTGCACGTTTTCCAAATCGAACAAGCTTTGATTGGTGCCGTGCGCGCGGGCTTGATAAACCTCATCCACATACAGACCCACCGAAGGGTCTTGAGTGATGAGAGATTCCTGCTGGCGTTGGCCGCGCACCTGATAAGCAGGGATCGCAGGGCCATAGGGACTGGGTTGGACCTGCAGCGCCGGTGCTTGGAAGCGGATGTCCTCCAACTTCTCCACGCCGCGCTGGATCAATTGATCTCCAGTGAGCGCCGTGACAGACACCGGTACGCTTTGGATTTGTTCCTCGCGCCGACGGGCTGTTACGACCACCTCGGCCAGTGCGCTCGGAGCAGCGGCCGACGTCTCGGCAGTCTGCGCATGTGCCGATGCGCTCATGACGATGAGCGCCGCAGCAGGAGTGGTCCAGGCGAACGATCCTCGATGACGTTGCAATTTCATGCTTTCCCCTTTTATAGGACCCGCTGTACATCTGTATTGATGCAAACACGGGCATATACGTTGTATGAGTAGCGCCACGCTGCTCGAATTCATTTTTCCAGCGCCGCACCAGCGACTCGCGTGGCTCTCCAGGTCGGCGTGTACGATAATGCAACACCGATCGTTAATCAATTCGGATACTGGCGGCAGTAAATGTGTCTACTATACGAAAGGCGTCGGTCGCGGCGCCGATTGCCTCGCTGACCAGCGCCTGACGTTACCCAATGCTATGCTCGGCGACAGACAAAACAGAAAACCGCAGACAAATGCGTCGCTGAATCAGAGACCATCCATGGGTGTTGTGTTTGAAAACAAACTGGCGAGCGTGATCGCAAGCCGCATTGCGCGCGACATTCTCAAGCGCGGCTGGCCGGTGGGTGAAAACTTGGGGATCGAGCAAAAGCTGCTCAAGCGGTTAGGCGTCAGCCGGGAGCCCTTTCGCGAAGCGGTGCGGATCCTTGAATGGCAGGGGATCGTTCGAGCGGAGCGCGGAGCGCGCGGCGGCTTGATCATTCAGGCGCCGGCGCTCACCGGCGCGTCCAATATCTTAAAAACATATCTCGAGCTCGCCGATGTGAGCTACGACGAAGTGCGGGAGGTCCACAGTTTGTTACTCCACTTCGCACTGCGTAGTGCGGTGATGCGTATGACCCCAGCGCACGCGAATGGAATTCGCAAGGAGCTGCAAGGGCGCCGCTCCGGCTTCCGATCACGCGATGAAGAAGGCATGGCCGTGGGCCATATCTACAACGCCATCGTAGGCATCGTCGACAATCCGAGCCTGTCTCTGTTCGAATTCGTGCTGATGAGAGTCACCGCGGACTTCGGTCATCAAGAGCGTTATCCCGCGGCCGATTGGAAGGCAATGATTGCCCCCGTGTGGGACATCGCGGAACGGATGGCCATCTGCATCGCGAAGAGCGATCTCGATGGCGCACTGCGCGCGCTGAGTGAAGAGAGACGCTTGGTGGATGACACCGTGCGTCGCCTCGAACGCTATAACTATCGCGTGTGGAATACGCGTTCATTCTTGCGCGGCGCTTATCACTCGGCGACGTTGGATCGCGCGGGTGGCGACAAAGCTGCCACCAGTCTCGTCTATCGCATTACCGCCGACGTGCGCCGCAATCAGCTCGTGCCGGGCACGACGCTCGGCGCGGAAACGAAGCTCATCAAGAAACTCAAAGTGAGCAGGGCGGTATTCAGAGAAGCGGTGCGCACCTTGGAATTTTTTGGAATTGCGACGGTGAAGCGCGGCGGTGCCGGGGGGTTGACGGTGACTGTTCCGAATCCGTCCTCGACGATCGAAACAGTGGTGCTCTATCTGCGCTACATGCAACCCGACACCACACAATTGACGACGCTGCTTTCCTATTTGGAGCGCGAGGCAATTCGTCTCGCCGCGAGTCGCGCATCGCATTCCGAACTCATGTCTTTAGTGAAAGCGGCGGAGATTGCAAGTCATTCGGACGCAAAAAATATCTACGCGTTGAGCTTGCAAGCGAAACGCCGGCTGATCGCACTCGCTGAAAATCGAGTCATGGAACTCGTCATCACGATTTTGGCGGCCGCGCTTGCGGAAGCCGCCCAAATCCCGTCGCCTAGCAACATCGCTCGGGAACGCACGGCGTTGCGTGCTATTTGCCGTAAGGTCGAACAAGTCGCTGCAGGACGCAGTCAGCAAGATTTGGACGATGCGTTATGCGAATTGCATGCGGAGTTGGTGCGAATTACTGACGCTCACTAACGCCGATCCAAAAAAAAGGCCGGCGATGAGCCGGCCTCGATGTGGCAACAAAGACATCAGTCGTGGTGGCGTCGTTACCGACGCACACCGTGGGGACTAACCCGACACGAAGTCCCGTTTCCACCAACTCTGCGGCCCGAAGGCCGATCTGACAGGGAAACTCCAAGCAGCGTAGATAGCCGAAGCTAGGGCAGACAAGGAGCAACTGCGGGCAATCATAACCGGTCTTTTCCCGTTTGTGGGCAGGAATTTATGTTTCCGTTTGATTTCTCCTAAATTCCTTCGGTAACAACTACTTACGCTATTTCGCTAGATTCTGGCGATGACCGCGTCGCCCGCCGCAGCGGTACTGGCCGCCGTCTTTCCAGCGCTGACGTCGGCGGGCAGCACGCCATCGGAGACGGCCTTTGCGACTGCTGCTTCAAGGACTTGCGCTTCTTTGGGCAGGTCCAGTGAATGGCGCAGGAGGAGCGCCGCACTGAGCATCGTGCCGTAAGGATTGGCGATCCCTTTGCCGGCGATGTCCGGCGCCGAACCGTGAATGGGTTCGTACAGCCCCAATTTGCCGGCGCCCAACGACGCGGAAGGCAGCAGTCCCATGGAGCCCGCAAGCATCGAAGCTTCATCCGTGAGAATGTCGCCGAACATGTTTTCAGTCAGCAGCACGTCGAAGCTCGCGGGGTGTTTGATCAAGTGCATTGCCGCCGAGTCGACCAGCGAATGCTCGAGTTTTACATCCGGGAATTCGTTCTGGATGACTCGCTCGACCACGCTGCGCCACAAGCGCGAGGTTTCCAAGACGTTCGCCTTATCGATGGAGACTAGATATCGACGCCGCGCTTGCGCCAATCGAGCAGCGATACGCGTGACCCGTTCGATTTCCTCGACGGTGTACGAACAAAGATCGCTCGCGGACGTTGCAGTACGAGTTTTCTCGCCGAAGTAAATACCGCCGGTGAGTTCGCGCACGACCATGATATCCGTGCCGCGCAACACTTCAGGCTTGAGCGGCGAAGCATCGAGCAGCGCTGGATGCAAAGATACGGGACGTAAGTTTGCAAACAACCCGAGCGCTTTGCGGATCGCGAGCAATCCTTGTTCGGGTCTCACCTTGGCTTGCGGTTCCGACCACTTCGGTCCGCCCACGGCACCGAGCAGCACCGCATGCGCTTCTTTGCATGCCTTCTCAGTCTCGGGAG
>Ga0068855_100001127_pt1 | contig 33183 bp, 41 predicted proteins | sample KBSCornC52_FD_66592 | JGI IMG/M metagenome (GOLD analysis project Ga0068855, IMG submission 66592) | Corn rhizosphere microbial communities from Kellogg Biological Station, Michigan, USA - KBS Corn C5-2 | ecosystem: Host-associated > Plants > Roots > Rhizosphere > Soil ...
TTAAACAAACAAATATCGTATGAAACAAAGAATTAGTCTCAATCAAATTGAACAGGCTGCAGAAACAATTAAAAATGTTGTGACGAAAACACCCTTGCAATACTCGAAGCGTTTATCGCAATTGTATGCTGCAAATATCTATATCAAACGTGAAGATTTGCAAGAAGTCCGATCATTTAAAATCCGCGGCGCATACAATAAAATCGCCTCATTGACGAAGAATGAAAAGAAAAAAGGAGTAGTCTGTGCAAGTGCAGGAAATCACGCCCAAGGAGTGGCATATAGTTGTTATGCTCAAAAAATTAACGGCGTTATTTTCATGCCAACTGTTACTCCAAATCAGAAGATTGAAAAAGTACAACAATTTGGCAAAGAATATGTTGTTATTAAATTAGTAGGCGAGACATTTGATGATGCGAATAGTGCTGCTAAAAAATATGCCGAAGAAAACAATATGGAATTAATTCCTCCGTTCAATGATCCACTGGTAATCGCTGGGCAAGGAACTATCGGCAAAGAAATTTATGAACAATTGGATGGGAAACTTGATATTGCGATAGCCTGCATTGGCGGTGGAGGATTGATTTCCGGAATCTCTAGTTACCTCAAACAAACAGATTCGAAGATTATTATTATTGGCAGTGAACCTGGAGGAGCTGCTGGCATGCATACATCGCTTAAAAATGGCAAAGTAGTCTCACTGGAATCAATTGATACGTTTGTCGATGGTGCAGCTGTAAAAACTGTCGGAAGTCTCACATTTGAAATATGTAAAGAAAATATCAAAGAGATTCTCACTGTTCCAGAAGGAAAAGTGTGTACGACAATGATTGAGTTGTATCAACAAGATGGAATCATTGCTGAACCAGCAGGAGCAGTTTCCATAAGTGCCTTGGATCAAATACGGAAAAAAATCAAAGGAAAAACAGTTGTTTGTATATTAAGCGGGGGAAATAATGATTTATTACGTTATCCCGAAATACTAGAGCGAAGTTTAGTCTATCAAGGCCGAAAACATTATTTTCTCATCGAATTTGCGCAAAAACCTGGCCAATTACGTGAATTTGTCGATAAAGCACTTGGATCAACTGATGATATTTCTCGCTTTGAATATATAAAGAAAACAAATAAAGAAAAAGGACCTGCATTGGTTGGAATTGAATTAAAAGATAAAAAAGATTATGAACCACTTTTACAACGTATGGAAACAATTGGCTTAAAATACAGAGTACTGCACACTGACGATTTACTCTATCAATATTTGGTATAATTTTGAAATAAATTTTTAAAGCCTGATTTCTAAACAAATTCTAAATATGAAAACGATACATACAAAACATGCACCTCAAGCAGTCGGACCCTACACACAAGCAATTGAAAGTAATGATTTTATTTTTTGTTCTGGACAAATTGGTTTGGATCCAATAACAGGAACACTCAGAGAGGGAATTGAAGAGCAAACCAAACAAGTTATGCAAAATATTCAGCAGGTATTAAAAGCCGCAAATTGTACATTTGATTCTGTTATAAAAACAACTATTTTCCTGACTGATATAAACGACTTTACCAAAGTGAATGACGTATATGGATCGTTCTTTTCTGAACATAAACCAGCCAGATCAACTGTAGCAGTTACAGCACTTCCCAAAGGAGCATTGGTGGAAATTGAAGTAATTGCCGTAAAATAATTATTGACAACAATAATAGTTGTCGTTACAATATAAATAACATGCGAAACAGAACATTACAATCAATTATTGCTCTTCTTCTTATCCGTTAACGCGGGTATTTTGTGTGAGCAAAATGTTACCCGCGAAAGCGGGTTTTTTTATGGAACGGAGGTGAACATATATGAATAATAGAATAGAAAATCAACGTGCAATTCCAACTTTTACAGTTAATCGCGTACCTGACATAAGAGGAACCTATTCTCCTGTGGGTCGCCAATCTATAGAAGTAAGATCAGTCGGGGACTTGGTTCGAGCTGGCATTGAAGTGCCAACACAGTCAGTAGAACAGCAGTTTGGTCCAGCGGAGGCTGCTAAATATGCTGAAGCTATGAGAAAACCTCATGGTTTTTATCGAAATAATCGATAAACGTATTTATTATAAATATTTTATTTCCTGCACGAGGACAAAGCCTTGTTTTCGTGCAGGATTTTTATGTTATAATGACCTCTAACTGGATCCATAGCTCAGTTGGCTAGAGCGTCGCATTGACATTGCGGAGGTCACAGGTTCGAGCCCTGTTGGGTCCACAAGAGAAGATACTACAGAAGTAAAAATTTATTTAAAAATCATCTGCAAAAGGGTTAAAGGGTAATATAATAATCCGATTATATAAAGCGCTAACCAATTTGAAGTAATTAAAACAGGTATTAAAAGGGCCGTACCAAAAATATCAGCAACGACATTATTTTTCGAGAATAACCATAGAGCGGTAAAACAAGAAATACCTCCGATAAGATACATTGTGAGAAATAATAATCCCCACCCATCCTTAGTCACGATAGTTTGAATTAAGACAATCATGAAACATAGCGCGAATGCTAATCCAATAATAAAGAGTATCTTGGATAAAGTGATCGGATTTCCTTTTTTAGGAGGTTGTGTCAATAAAGAAGTCGGAGTAAATTCTGAAGTGCTAGGCAATATGGATGGTTGCGATAATTTATTTTGCTCATCCATAATTTAATTAAATCGTTATTTCTTTTTTTTGTCAAATTTAGCCAATTGATATTCTTTCTTTTCTTCTATACAATCATAATTCCTTGTATGTCGAAAGCTTTTGTTGATAATTTGATTCATAACATGCGACTGGCTGGCATTGTCACGAAAGTAACTCCTTGGACGTTTGAAGGAATAGGCGACCAAGCGTTAAATGTCAGATATTTGGGAATCAAACTCGATAGTGATTGGCAAGAAATTTTTTCCCCAGGCAACAATATTCTTCTTAAATTTGTCATCGACCGTTCAACCGCAAATGTCGAATTTTATCTGGCTAATAAACCTCCATTTGTAAAAATTATCACAAGACAATTCACTGATGCTGATAAATGGGAGATTATTATTGGTGAAGTAAAAAAACGCTTAAAACGCGATAAAATTGATTTCCAAAATCATAGAGAACAAGTAGGGAATATCTATAGTAGAATAAAAGCAGATTTGAAATAATATGACTCGCGAAGAAGCCTACCACATTCTGACAAAATATATTCAAAATAAAAACTTAATTAATCATTGCCGTTCGTGTGAAGCCGCGATGCAGGCGCTTTGCAAACATCTTCATCCCGATGCAAGTGAACAAGAAGTCCAAAAATGGGGCATAACTGGATTATTGCATGACTTCGATTATGAAATAGCCCAAAAAGAAAATAAATTGGAACAACATGGCAATCTTTTATTTGCTCAAGAAACAGGAATTCCTGGAGACATCAAACATGCAATTCAAGCTCACAATTTTGAGAATACCAAAATTCTGCCTGAAAATGATATGGATTGGGCAATTGCCTGTGTCGATCAATTAACCGGTCTCATCATTGCGAGCGCACTCATAAAACCTGAAAAACGATTAGATGCAATTGATACAGAATTTGTTCTCAAGCGATTTGGCAAAAAAGATTTTGCCAGAGGCGCCAATAGAGAAGCTATCCAACGCTGTGAAACAGAATTATATATATCTCTTAAAGACTTTATTGCAATAACTCTGAAAGCTATGCAACAGATACACGCAGAATTAGGCCTCTAAAATTTAAACTCCAAAGTACAAATATCAGAATTCAAATAAATCTCAAATTCCAATGCAAAATTCAAAGTAGACATGAGTGAGAAGCTTAAATGGATTTGCTATTTGATGCTTGTTTTTGGAATTTATACAGTATCTGGCAACAATTGGCAACATCTGGTAATATATGGTAGTATCTGGCAAGATTGACTATATATTACCCTATGCAAATACCTCCATCATATCAAATAACCCATACGATGCTTGCAGACATTGCTAAAATTGAGGCCAATAAAGCTGCATTACAAGCAGTTTCTATTCCTGAAACAATCTTAGCAAATTTGCGCAGAGAAACGCTGTTGAAAAGTTCTGTTTTCTCAGCCAAAATTGAAGGGAATCCTCTCTCAATACATGACATTCCAGATAAACTTGAGAAAGATACTGAGATCGATTATGCGCATCAAGAAGTAGAGAATCTGATAAGTGCGCTTTCTTTCATGAGACAAGAGAGTATCCCCGAAATTATTGATCTTCATTATATTTTAAATCTTCATAAACTAGTCATGCATAAACTTCTCCATACTTCCCAAACCGGCATTTTGCGGCAAGAACCAAGTGCCATTTTCGATCAATCTGGGAATGTAATATACATGACACCTCCGCCTTCGCAATTGCAACCATTACTCTCCGATCTATTACAATTAATAAATCAAACGACCGATATCTTCCCTCTAATTAAAGCAAGTCTCGTCCATTTGTGCTTTGAAAAAATCCATCCGTTCTTAGATGGAAACGGGAGAGTGGGCAGATTATTATTACAAGCGTTGCTTGCTAAGCATGGCTATCATTTCCAATGGCTGTTATCTGTTGAAGAGGATCTAGAAGAAAGGAAACAAACTTATTACACCTTACTTGATCGTAATGATGCGACAATTTTCATTGAATTTATTTTATCCATTATCGTTGAAGAAACAGACAAGCTCAAACTGCATATTGCCACCTTGACTGAACCAAAACCAGAAGATTTTTTATTGCCTCGACGAAAGGAAATCCTTATCATTATTAAAGAGCAAACTATCATTTCTTTTGATCAATTACATCGACGTTTTCTCAAAATTCCAGACCGTACGTTACGTTATGATCTGCAACAACTTGAAAAGTCAGGATTTATCCGGAAAATCGGGACAACCAGAGGCGCGATGTACCAAATGAAATAAAGAGAATGTGATAAACTAAATAAGAAAAGTATGCAACCGTATCAAAAAGTAAAAGAGAGCCGGAAACAAATATTTATCAATAATATTATTGGTGGCGTAGGATGGGCAATAGGAGCAACTGTTGGCCTTGCAGTAGTTTTAGCTATTCTAGGATTTATTGCACACCAGGTTAATGTCGTACCAGTAATCGGGACATTTATATCTGCTATTCTTAATAACGTGCAGCAACAACAATATCTTCGCCATTAATCTACTTTCTTACGAAAAGAATTGCATTGGGAATATTTCTTCCCGGCCCTACTTTATACCCACCAAACCAAAGCGCAGTTGATCCGCCTTCATCTAAATTGATTGCGTTTTCCATACCAAGCGTTTGTAAAACATGCGCAGAATCTTCCATCGTCGCATTGAAAATAGTCCCAATATACACGGTGTTTCCTTTATTCGCGACAAAATCGCGTGCTCCTTTACTCCCAAACTTAGGCTCATCACTCCCATTAAATGCAACACTCTTCCCGATAACGAGTGCCGGTTGCATAGCTATTACTCCATTTGGACCAGTGTCACGTCCCCACTGCGAAGACTGTGAGACAAATCGCACATATGAATCTGCGAAGATAAATGCGGGCACAGTGCTATAGACATTATTATCTGAATTGAAATAATGTTTTTTTACATTCATTAAAAGTGTGTCAAATGATCCGGTTTTCCCTGCACAACTGGGATAGTCAACGGGACAAAAAAATGATCCGTTAATCCCAGCATATGCACCGTTTCTTGAGACATAATCAGCTAAAGGAAGTACTGGACAATTATTACTGCAATCCGAATCAGACGCACTATCCACAATTACTTTCGTAGAGGATATATCTCCTGCAATGATATCTACCACAAATGTCCCTCGATCAGTGGATACGCTTTGTTGACTAAATCCACTTCCAGGAGCAGCATTGCTTGCTGGAGCATTGACCGTTGGTGCTTGAGCGGCAGCCAATTTCTGTTGCTGAAGAGTAATTTGATTTGATAAATCACTCAGAGTCGCATCAGCTGAAGCATAATTAGTCGCAGCCAGATAGGAGAGTGATTGTGTAAAAAGTTTATCTAAAGCTGAAGTATCTTTGACACTTACTTTAAGATCAAGGAGATTTTGATAATCAGTTACTGATTTTTTATAAGTCGTTTCTATTGCAGTTATTTTTTTCTCTAAAGCTTGATTAATCGTATACTGGTTCTGACTTTTCAAATCTCTTAATGCTGCACTGGTACTGGCAAGCTGCTGTGTTTCAGTCTGCAAATTTGCCTGGAGGAGGTGAATATTTGTATTTGCTTTCGCGTTTTGATTATGAAAGGAAAAAAGGAACCATCCTAAGCCACCAATCGCGATAATACAAACAACAAGTGCATATTTACAGAGCACCAATTGCGAAATATGATGAACAATTGGATGCACCTTCATGTATTTAGCATAATCTATTTGGATCTTTATAAACAAGTATAATTCTGCTATATTCAGGCTAGATATGAAAAATGAAGAATACCTTCATAACATAAGACATACTGCATCTCATTTATTAGCAGCAACAGTTCTTAAGTTATGGCCTGATACCAAACGAGCCATCGGCCCTGCAACTGAAACTGGATTTTATTATGATTTTGATTTTTCTACTCCAATCAGTGAAGAAGATCTTTCCAAAATAGAAGATGAGATGCGAAAAATACTCCCAACCTGGACGACAACTACTCATGAAGAAGTATCGGTTGAAGAAGCAAAAAAACGATTTATAAATGAGCCTTACAAACTTGAATTAATAGAAGAATTTGCCAATGAAGGGAAAACGCTCACAATCTACAAAACAGGCGACTACGAAGATCTTTGCAAAGGTGGACATTTAGAACATCCAGATAAAGAATTAATGGCGTTCAAACTTTTATCAATAGCCGGCGCATATTGGCGTGGAGATGAGAAAAATAAAATGTTAACTCGAATTTACGGCACAGCCTTTCCTAAACAAAAAGCACTAGATGATTACTTGCATATGCTCGAAGAAGCCAAAAAACGAGACCATAAAAAACTTGGTCCCCAATTAGAGCTATTTTTCTTTGATGAAACTGCTCCAGGAATGACGTATTGGTTGCCGAAGGGATTAATTATATACAACGTGCTGTATGATTTTGCCAGAGAAAAATATAAAAAATACGGCTATCAAGAAGTTGCAACGCCGCAAGTAAATAAAAAAGAATTATTTGAGACGTCAGGGCATTGGCAACATTATCGAGATGACATGTTTATCTCACCAATGAGTTATTTACGAGGCGATACAAAAGAACCACTAGTCGGAACCGAGGTATTTGGCATAAAACCAATGAATTGTCCCAATGCTATGACAATTTTTAGACAAAAACTACGTTCATATAAAGAACTTCCATTACGTTTAGCTGAAACAACAATGTTACATCGTTTTGAACTTTCAGGAACATTAAATGGGTTATTTAGAACAAGGCAATTTCGACAAGATGATGCACATATTTTCATGACGTCTGAACATGTCAAATCCGAATTTGAAAATATTCTCCATATGATTGAAGCATTATATAGTCCATTTGGTTTAACCTATCGCTTCCGTTATGGTACACGACCAGAAAACTTTCTTGGCAAAAGTTCTGACTGGGATAAAGCTGAAGAAAACCTAAAAAGCGTTTTAGATAACTCAGGTCAAGAATACTTCGTCGCAGAAGGCGAGGGAGCATTTTATGGCCCGAAGGTCGATATTCTGATGAAGGACGTCTTAGGTCGCGAATGGCAAACAGGAACCATTCAACTCGATTTCCAACAACCAAAACGTTTCAATTTGGAATATACGACCTCTGAAGGAACGAAAGAAACACCTATCGTTTTTCATCGGGCAATCTTTGGCTCATTTGAACGGTTCTTTGGCATACTCCTTGAACATTATGCCGGCGTGTTTCCTCTTTGGCTTGCACCTGTACAAATTATGCTTTTACCTATCGCTGACCGTCATCAAGAATATGCAGAAACAATACAAAAACAGTTGTTAGATGCGGGTATTCGAAGCGAAGTCGATGGAACAGCAGAGACCCTTCAGGCGAAGATTCGGAACGCTACTTTACAAAAAGTGCCTCTTATGGGTATAATAGGGGACAAAGAAGTGCAAAATGCCAATCTTACTTTACGAAACCGTGAAGGAGAAAACCTAGGTCAAATGGATTTGCCCAACTTTCTAACTTTTATAAAAGAAAAAATTGATAAAAAAATTTAGACGAAATCAGGAACAAAAGAAGTTTTATAGAATCAATGAGCGTATTTTTGCGAATACGTTGCGTGTTTTAGACAGTGATGGTAAACAAATTGGAATCTTATCCAAATTTGAAGCACTAAAACTTGCTAAAGAAAGAAACGCCGATGTCGTAGAGGTTGTCCCACAGGCCAATCCTCCGGTTGCAAAGATTATTGACTATAAAAAATTCTTATATCAAGAGGAAAAAAAGAAGCAAGAAGAAAAGAAAAAAGCGAAAACGACCGAGACGAAAGAAATTCGACTTGGTCCTTTTATGTCTGAGAATGATCTGCAAGTCATGGTCAGACGAGGAAGAGAATTTCTCAATAACGGAGACAAAATACGAATGGTACTTCGTTTCCGAGGCAGACAAATTACTCATCCTGAATTTGGATATAATATAGTAAATAAAGCAATCACGTCGCTTTCAGACATTTCAAAAGTCGATCGCGAAGCACATATGGAAGGCAATCAGCTGGTCGCTGTGCTTTCAGTAGAAAGGAATAAAAAAAATGACAAAGAACAAGAAGAAAATAAGCAAAGCAGCATCGAAACGGTTTAAAATAACCAAGACTGGGAAAGTGATGTTCGGACATCAATATGGCAGTCATAAGAAGTTGCATAAATCAAAACGACGTATCAGACGACAAAAAGAACCAGCACAGTTAACAGGTCGTTTCGCATTTAAAATGAAGAAAATATTGGGAGCGATATAACATAATCTCAAAATTCAAAACGCAAATCTCAAATAGATATTTCAAATTTGAGATCTCGAATATAGCTTTGAGATTTAAAATCTAAGATTTGAGGTAAAACTATGCCAAGAGTAAAACGAGGGATGGTATCCCGAAGAAAACATAATAAATTACTATCATTAGCGAAAGGCTATCGTGGTGTAAAAAGCAGTTTAATCAAATCGTCGCATGATGCGATTTTACATGCGAATCAATATTCTTTTCACGGACGAAAACTCCGCAAGCGAGATTTCCGCTCACTCTGGATCACTCGAATTAGTGAAGCTGTAAAACAACAAGACATGTCCTACAGTGTTTTTATCAATAAACTAAAAAATGCTCAGATAACTATTGATCGCAAAATTTTAAGTGAACTCGTTGTCAATGATCCATCCACATTCAAACAGATTGTTGACAAAGTAAAAAGTTAATCTATATACTTATTTCTATGCATATACAACGAGTAAATTTTTGGTTTTACTTTACTTCCCAAACCGGGAGGCTTGTTAGTGCATAAAAAGCACTAACTAGGAGTAAAATCCAAAGCAGACCTCCCGAATGGGAGGTTTTTTTATGGAATAGAACTTGAAAAGCAAATTCGCCTGTCTGAAGGCGAGGTACGAAGGGAGGTGAATGATATGGAAAATAAAAATGGGCCATCAGGCCTTGATATTTTAAAAAATATTGCTCGAAAAAGACAAAGTGGTTTTGTTATTAATACCGAAGAACTTAGGAAAGCTCAAGAAAGTTTGTCTGAACGACGTACACATGCTAACCGTCCTGAGAGAAATCAAGCAAGCCGGTTAACTCAAATAGCTAGGCTTCTTCCAAAGGAGTTGAAAGAAGAAGTAAACCAGGGAATAGTAACTGTTATAGTTGATTATACCGGTAATCTTTCATTTCGACGGTAATGAAAAAAACAATTAATTGTGCTATCCTTTAGCAGAGCAGTATACATTGAGAGTGGTGCACCATTCTCAATGTAGATAACAATTTATGGAAGAGAAGTTATTACACATTAAAAATAATGCGCTTTCGATGGTGTTGCAGGCGAAGAATACCAAAGAACTCGACGAAGTGAAATTGCAGCTTCTTGGAAGAAGTGGCAGTTTAACCCAAGCATTTAAATTAATCGGCAAAGTCCCAGAAGAAGAGAAAGCTGAATATGGTCGTCTTATCAATGAAACGAAGCAAATTGTGGAAGATGCATTGCAAAGCGCATTCGATAATTTCAAAAAACAAAAAATTAAATACCAGTCAAGTTTGGATGTCACAGATCCAGCAATTTTACCCCCATTAGGACATTTGCATCCTGTCACGCAGGCAATTGAAGAAATTACAACCATATTTGAGCGCATTGGCTTCACACGCGTTCGCTATCCAGAAATTGACTATGATTGGTATGCGTTTGAAGCACTTAATTTCCCTGAAAATCATCCAGCTCGAGATGATTGGGAAACATTTTTTATAAAAGAAAAACCGGATCTCAAAAAAGGACCACAAGTGTTAATTCCACATACATCTAATGGGCAAATTCGAGAATTAGAAAAAAAAGAATTCCCCATAAAAATGTTAAATATTGCCAAAACCTACAGACGTCAAGACGATATCTCACATGTACCAATGTTTCATCAATTCGAAACATTAGTGATTGGCAAAGATATTTCAATTGTGCATCTCAAAGGAACTTTGGATTATTTTGCCAAATCATATTTTGGTCCAGATCGAGTTACTCGTATTCGTCCGTATCATTTTCAATTCACTGAACCTTCATTTGAAGTCGATATTACTTGCGACGTCTGTAAAGGCAAAGGCTGCAAATTATGTAAGGAAGGGTGGTTAGAACTTGGTGGTGCCGGTATGGTGCATCCGAATGTCTTACGAGCAACTGGTGTTGACCCAGATACATACTCAGGCTTTGCATCAGGTTTTGGGGTTGAAAGAGTACTTATGATGAAAGATGGCATCAAAATTGATGACGTACGAATAATCTATAGTCCGAAATTGGACTTTTTGGAACAATTCTAAGGAAATTATGAAGTATAAGTTATAAATTATAAATTTAAAATACAAAACTTATAATTTATAATCTGTAATTTATAACTATCAAGTATATGAATATAAAAATATTAGATTCGTGGTTGCGAGAATATTTAAAGACAGATGCAACTGCTAAGGAAATAGCCAAGGCATTGTCATTGACAAGTGTTTCGATTGAGCGCGTGGAACCTTACAAGCAGGATTGGACGTATGATATTGAAGTTACCACCAACCGTCCTGATTTGGCATCGGTTAACGGCTTAGCGCGAGAAGCAGGTGCAGTATTACCCCAACAAGAGCTCAATGCAAATTATCTGCCGCTCAAGACGAAAACCGTAACCGCTGATGGCAAAGCAAAACTACAAGTTGAGAATAATCCGAATTTGGTCAACCGAATTTGTGCAGTAGTTATGGAAGTAATCTTGCAACCCTCGCCTGAAGAGGTAAAAGATCGTTTAGAAGCTTCTGATATCCGAAGTATTAATAATCTTATTGATATCACCAATTATGTTATGCGAATTACCGGACAGCCTACTCATGTCATGGATTATGATCGACTCGGCCCACATCTTAAAATTAGAGAAGCAAGAAAGGGAGAAGAAATAACCACACTCGATAAAAAAACATATGTATTAAGTGGGGGAGATATTGTCGCGGAAAATAAAAACGGTGAAATTGTTGATTTATTGGGAATTATGGGACTAGAAAATAGCGTCGTTATTGATCAGACTAAACGAATTGTTTTCTTTATTAATAATGTTAACTCGACAAAAGTACGAAAAACATCTATGGAACAGGGCATACGAACAGAAGCAGTTCAATTGAATGAGAAACATCTCGATCCAGAACTTTGCGAAGAAGCATTATATCTAGGTATCGAACTATACAAAGAATTTGCGCAAGGAAAAGTTATCAGTGAAATTATCGATATCTATCCTAATATTCCTCAAACGAAACAAGTGACGGTACAACTTGAAAAAATCAATCGAGTTATAGGTATTGATGTACCAACCACACAATCAATTGAGATATTAACTAAACTTGGTTTCACAGTTGAACAAAAAGGAGAAACACTTATCGTCACTGTTCCAACATTTCGTTTATATGACGTTGGGCTACCAGAAGATATTATTGAAGAAATAGCCAGAGTCTATGGCTATCATAATTTACCTAGCAAATTACCCCTACTCAACACACAGCAGCCCAAACCTCTTGTCAATGTATTTTATTGGGAAACACGTGTAAAGCATGCACTCAAGTATTGGGGCTTCACTGAAGTCTATACATATTCCATGGTATCTGAAAATTTGTATGAGGGACCTCTGGAAAACGCAGTAACAATCGCAAATCCCTTAAATGAAGATCTTGTCTATCTGCGTCGTAATGTAATTCCAAGTTTATTACATGTATTAAGTGAAAATAAACAAAGAGAACATATACAAATTTTTGAAATTGCCAATGTCTATGATAAAAAAGAGAACAAATTACCAGAAGAAATTCGTTTCATAGCCGGTATAGTCAAATCACCGCATACCTCTTTTTTTACAGTAAAAGGATATATTGAACAGCTACTAAAAGACCTTGGTATCACAGATTACGAATTTAGACCATCAACTGAAAATAGTGATGGTGCAGATATCTTTTTAGCAAATAATAAAAAGGTTGGTGCAATTGAAATTCTTGATGAAAATCTCATTGATTTTGAAATGAACTTCGATTTGCTTTGCGAATTTGCAACTCTCAAAAAAATGTATATACCGGTCAGCAAGTTCCCCCCAATCTTAGAAGATATTTCGTTAGAGATCCCTGCGAAAATTCAGACAGGAGAAGTCATTGCCGAGATAAAAAAACAAAACAGTTTGATTAAAGAAGCTACACTTCTTGATCGTTATGAGCATTCTCGAACTTTTCATATCGTCTATCAAGATGAGAATAAAAATTTAACAAACGAAGAAGTGAAAGAAATTCATAATAAAATTCTTCAATCTCTGCATAATAAGTGGGGAACACGGGAGAAGTAGTATTAATTTTTAAATCCCAATTCTCAATTTACAGTGAATTGCTCAAAATTAAATGTTTTAAACATTAATTCATTGGTATTTTTATTGAAAATCGGATTTTGAAAAGTAGAAATTCTATCGCATTTACGGTGTAGGAGTAGGCGTTAATGTCGGCGTATCTGTCGGTGTCGCATTTGGCTGTGGCGTATCAGTAGGACTGCCATTTGGTGTCGGCGTTGGGGTTGGATTACCTAATAGATCAGCTGGTGGGTTCCATACTTGATCTCCCGCATGATATTGTTGGATCCAGGCATTAATACCATCTTGCCAACGATTCTTCCCATCTGTTGAAACTGGATCGTTTTCTTTAAAGACATAATAATCTTTTCCACCTTCTGATTGATAAACTGGTGATTGGCTTGTCGGTTCTGTACCCTTAATAAAATACTCTACACGAGTAGGCTGGCCTGCGTGAGGCAAGCCTCCAGCAAAAGCATCAATTGGCATCGCAATCACATCATCCGGTTTTTGTGGCTGTTCATCAGGTTTTCCTTTTAAAATATAACTCATAATGCTGTTCCAAATTGGCGCTGCACCGGTAATACCTGAAGCCAATTGTTGATTCATGGGCGTATCATCATTGTTTCCAACCCACACACCCACTACATATGAGGCAGTATAGCCGACAGTCCAGTTATCTTTTTTATTATCAGTCGTACCGGTTTTTACCGAAACTGTTTTCCCAGGAACTACTAATGATGAATACGGCCCAAACTCTGTGATACGAGCATTATTATCAAGTAAGATATGCGAGATTAAGAAGGAAACTTCGGGTGATAATATTTTCTGTCCAGTATCTTGATGATGCTGGAAGAGCACATTACCATTTGGATCAGTTACCTTTTCAATGGCATACGGGTCATGACGGACCCCTTGATCAGCGAAAACGCCATACGCGGTCGTTTCATCAAGCAGTGTTGTCTCTCGTCCTCCTAAGACAAGCGACAGACCTACATCAGCCATATTGGCCTGTGTTGGCTGCCAATTACTAATACCCATATCATAGGCATTTTGCATGACTGGTTGGATACCCACATTTGCCAACATCTTCACAGCCGGTACATTAAATGAATTACCTAATGCAAAACGAATCTGTACTGGTCCATGCCATTTGCCATCATAATTTACTGGCGTATATGGTTTGTCTTGATCTGTTGCTTGGAAATCTGTTGGAACATCCATGATCACACTTGCCGGAGTATAGCCTTTTTCAAATGCAGTTGCATACATAATTGGTTTTAAAGAAGATCCAGGTTGACGATTCGCGAGGGCTGCATTGAAATTTCCATCGTTGTTTGTATCAAAATAATCTTCACTTCCTACCATTGCCAGAATTGCGCCGGTTTTCGGATCTCGTACGACTGCTGCTCCATTGGTAACATGTAGGTTTTTCAATCCGGCAATTTGTGTCTTCACGATATCTTCAGCCTTTTGTTCAATCGTATAATCAAGTGTCGTATAGACCTGAAGACCTCCTGTTTCGACTGCTTGCTCGCCAAATTGTTGGGCAAGTAATTGTTTTATGTACATGACGAAATGCGGAGCTTTTATTGAATTGTCATGTTGGGAAAATTGATAATTTGCAATTTCTGCATATGCACTCTTTGATTGTGTAGACGTAATATACCCATCGTTCACCATTTGTGTCAACACAGCCTGCGTTCTCGCTAGATAATACTTATTCCCACTGAAGGGAGAGTATGTACTGGGACTTTGGGGCAAGCCAGCCAGAAAAGCAGATTGGGCGAGATCGAGATCTTTTACACTTTCTCCGAAATACTGTTCTGCTGCCGCCTCCACACCAACAGCTGTACCGCCATAGGGAATATTATTCAAATACATTTCCAAGATTTGATCTTTCGAATATGTCTGGTTTACTTGTACTGCCAAAATAAGTTCTTTAATTTTTCGGACCACACTTCGGCTCGAATCCTGCAATAAGACATTTTTTACTAATTGTTGACTTATAGTTGAGGCGCCCGCTAATCCTTCCCCTCGAACGTAGTTATAGAGCGCGCGAACATACCCGACCGGAGAAAAACCGCTATTTTTATAAAAGTCTTTATCTTCAATCGCGATGGCGCCATCTTGCAGATTTTTAGGTATATCTGTCAGTTTGACGTATGTCCGATTTTCGTTTTGATATACTGAATAGAGAAGTACACCATTTTTATCATAAATTCGTGTCGCGTCGTTATATTGTGAATGCACTAGGGTTCCTGGAGCAGGCAGATCACGGCTATACCAAAAGAAAAGGAGAGGAATAAGGATAATAAACGCAATAAGGCCAAAAAAAACGCACTTTGCAACTGTACTCCAAAGCGTGACATTAGAAAAGGAAAGATGCAAGAAATGAAATTGTCGGCCACCGATTCGGCGGCGACGCCGGGGAGCATAGTCAACCATACCTCTAGTATAGCAAATAATTGATAGATTGTGTTGTTTCTTTAGCCTTAAAGTGTTATACTCATCTCGTGGAAGTGTACGTTACACGACATGGTCTCACTCCTCTCAATAAAGAAAATAAAGTCAATGGTGAAGTCGATGAACCACTTGCACCAGAGGGAGTCGACCAAGCAAGATCGCTTACCATATTCCCAAGTATTACTCATATTTATACTTCACCGCTTCTCAGAACCAGACAAACAGCCCAAATTATTAATGCACAACATAATCTACCGCTCATTGTAGAAGAGGGCTTGACGGAAATTCGTATGGGGTCACTTGCAGGAAAATCTTGGGAAGAAATGGAAAATGGGCTAGAATTAAAAAAGAAGCATCGTTCAGTCCAATATGATTATCGTACTTATGGAGGAGAATCCGTAGAACAAGTAAGAAAAAGACTATTAAAAGTTTTCAAAAAAATTAATAATACATACAAGAATCATGAAGTATTAATTGTCACTCATGGAGGCATTATTCGTTTTATGCACTTTCTCGAACAAAGAACAGTCATCGAAGATACAGTAAAAAATGCCTCGATTTATACATATAACCTTGATAAAATATTAAAATCCACCTTTCCATAATTTGATATAGATTATTCTATTCTTCTTTTGCTATACTCAGGAGTAGTATGAGTGATACTAATGAATTACTGACGCGTGGCGTTGTCAATATTATTCCCCATAAAAATGACTTACAGAAAAAACTGGAGAGCGGAGAGAAATTAAATATCTATTTAGGTATTGATCCAACAGCGACACATATTCATCTTGGCCATGCGGTACCCCTACGCAAATTGCAAGCCTTTGCTCAAGCAGGCCATCATGTCACGTTTCTTATTGGTGATTTTACTGCATTAATAGGGGACACTGCTGATAAAGATACAGAACGACCCGTACTGACAAAAGAAGAAATTGAAGCCAATTTTCACACCTATAAAGAACAAGCTCAAAGAGTACTCGATTTTTCTCTAATTGATGTAAAATATAATAGTGAATGGTTGCATAAACTCACATTTGAAGAAATTATCAAACTTTGTCATCATTTTTCAGCGGGAGAATTCAATAGTCGAGAACTTATTCGCAAACGACTAGATGAAGGGAAAAGAGTTGGTTTGCATGAATTCTTGTATCCTGTGATGCAGGGCTATGATAGTTATCATATGAATACAGATTTACAAATCGGTGGAGCTGATCAAACCTTCAGCATGCAAGCTGGAAGAACATTAATTAAGGATCTACGAAACAAAGAATCTTTTGTTCTCGCTACTGACTTTTTACTCGGAACTGATGGACGTAAAATGAGTAAATCATGGGGAAATGCGATTTGGCTCGATGACTCACCTGTTGATATGTATGCGAAAATTATGGCAATCAACGACGACTTAATTATTCAGTATTACACGTTAGCAACAGAAGTAGCACTTGATGAAATTGAAAAAATAAAAGCAAGACTACCTCATGAAAATCCCATGGTGATAAAGAAAAATCTTGCCTATCAAATCGTGGCTGAATTATATGATGAAGAACAAGCAAAAATAGGTCAAGAGACTTTTGAAAAAAGAGTACAGGGAAAAGAAATGCCAGAAGAAGTTATTGAAATTCCCATGAGAAAGAGTGAAATAAGCTCGCTTTCTTTAATGGAAGTGTTGGTCAAACTTGAGCTAGCACCAAGCAATTCGGAAGCCAAAAACCTTATCAAAGCTGGTGGAGTAAAAATTAATAATGAAACGATAGCATTTGCACATATACCAATCCAGGAATTCGCTAGCGGACATGAGATATTTTTACAAGTTGGAAAGTTTAAATTTAGAAAAATTATAGTAGAATAGTAATGCTATATCATTGCGAGCAAAATGATTCAATGGCTCTTGTTTGTTATGTAGTAATTGTCAATTAATTAGTATTTAAAAATTATTGATACTATGGAAAATATTCGTAAACATAAAAAAGTTTGGACAGTGATAGCAATTGTTGCGTCAATTGCCCTTATTATTTCATCATTTTTACCCTTCCTGACACTTATCCAACAGTAGTATAATAACCACGGACAAAATTTCTCATTATTAATTTCTAATTTCTAATCAATGACTAATATTTAATTACTATAAATAATTTAAGAATTCATTGAGAATTTGATAGTATTTCTGAAATCTTATGAATATCACATTAACTACTAAAATTGCAGATGCTGGAAGCATTTATAAAAAGTATGCACCTCGTTTAGAAAAGTTGGGTATTTTTACATTTGAAGATTTTCTTTATCATACCCCCTCACGTTACGATGACTTCTCACAAATAACCAAAATAGGTGAAGCAGAAAATGGAAAAGCAGTTTCTATAAGAGGGACTGTTTTAAGTATGACTAACACCTACACCAGAAGCCGCATGGTCATTCAAAAAGCAGTTGTTACAGACGGAACAGGGACTGTTGATGTTACGTGGTTTAACCAGCCATTTCTCACCAGACAAATAAAAACCAACGATATTATTTCCCTTGCGGGTACAATTGAACAAACTGGCGTAAAACGAACAATGCTTTCTCCTGAGTTCGAGATACTCGTAAACGAAGAACAAGACACTATTCATACCACAGGTTTAGTACCTGTATATCATACAACACAAGGTATTTCTTCCAAATGGGTACGGCGGCAAGTACATATGTTATTAAAGGACTTTTTTTTTCATCATTCTGAAGAGCTGAAAGCGACTTCAGAATCAACAGCCCAACAGGATTCTGGACATCATAGCTCTCCAGAAACGGCGCAAACGAGAGCGACAATACTCCATGACCATCTTCCCGAATCAGTCCGCCAACAATATAACTTTATTGATTTGCAGTCTGCTTTACAAAAAATTCATTTCCCTAATGATTATGAAGAAATTGGAAAAGCAAAAGAACGGCTCGCGTTTGATGAACTTTTTTTACTGCAATTACAATCACTCCATCGTCGACACATATGGAAAGAATCAATCCAAACCCAAGCATTATCTATTGACCAAAAGAAAATCGATCAACTGGTAGGTGCTCTTCCATTTCAATTAACCGATGCGCAAAAACGAGCTGTAACAACAATTTTCCAAGACCTCCAGCAAACAAAACCCATGAATAGATTATTACAAGGCGACGTGGGAAGTGGCAAAACAATTGTTGCAACGATAGCAATGTATATTGCTGTGTTAAATAACAAACAAGCTGTGCTGATGGCACCCACTGAAATTCTGGCAGAACAACATTATAAATCAATCAAAAACCTCCTTGATCCGTTGGGAGTCAAAATAGAATTAGTGACTGGAAGCACAAAAAGAATTAAGAATACAAAATCAAGAATTAAGGAAAAAACGAAGCAGACTTCCCATAATTCATCATTCATCATTCATCATTCTAACGTTCTCATCGGCACCCATGCGTTATTGTATTCAAAAGCTGACTTTTCCAATGCCGGCTTAGTTGTCATCGATGAACAACAACGTTTCGGTGTTGAACAGCGGGCAATCATTCGCGAAAAAGGAAATAACCCACATATTCTTACTATGACTGCCACACCAATACCTAGAACTATGGCATTAACAGTATATGGCGATTTAGATGTATCGTATCTCGACCAAATGCCCCAGGGAAGAAAATATATTAAAACCTGGTTAGTCCCGCCAGAAAAACGTGAAGGAGCATATGAATGGATGCAGAAACAAATTACAGAGACCGACTCACAGGCCTTTATCATTTGTCCCTTTATTGAAGAGTCAGAAAATATGCAAACGATTAAAGCTGCTAAAGTTGAATATGAACGACTTCAAAAAGATATATTTCCGAATTTGCGGCTCGGCTTACTTCACGGGAAAATGAAAGCCAAAGAAAAAGATGATGTTCTTGTAGAATTTAAAGATAAAAAATATGATATCCTCGTCGCCACACCAGTCGTTGAAGTTGGCATTGATATACGTAATGCAACTATCATTCTCATTGAAGCAAGTGAACGGTTTGGCTTAAGCCAGTTACACCAACTTCGCGGCCGAGTGGGCAGAGGAGATAAGCAGTCGTATTGTCTCCTTTTTACAGAATCTCAGAATAGCGAAACAATTACAAGATTAAAAGCTATGGAAACTCTCCATGAGGGAGCAAAACTTGCTGAACTTGATTTGAAACTACGTGGTTCAGGAGATCTATACGGAACCATGCAAAGTGGCTATCGTATGCTTAAGATTGCTTCTTTTTCAGACGTACATTTGATTGAGAAAGCCAGAGCATCTGCGAGAAATGTTTATAACAAAATTGATGAATTCCCAGATCTTAAAAACCTTATTATTGAGAAGACGAAGAAGAAAATATCGCAGGACTAACAATAGTCATTGTGAGAAGAGACCTGCCGTCAAGGCAGGAACGACGCGAGCCTTCGGGGAAGCAATCTACCTGAGTACACTAGATTGCTACGTCCGTCAGCCGACGGACTCGCAATGATGAAAATTATATCAACTCTTCTAGTGTGTGGATTGTTTTAATATCCGAAAGTTCTTCATCAGAGTCACGGTTTATCCAAATAGCTTCAATGTTTGCTTGCACTAAAGCGAGAACTACTTCTTTCTGATTATCAATAATTACACTGTTTTTTGAAAGTGTATTAATATTCTCCTCAAGTAACTTTCGTCGAAAAATGTGAATATAGGCCGGATCAAAAAATGGCCATAAGCCCGAATGTGTCAATTTTTGCTTTTGATGCGCTTTATTCCCTTCTGAAAAAATACCTAGAGTAATATTTCTTTTTTGTAACTCATGAAGGAGAGGTAGAGTGTCTGGAAAAACTGACTCCTCATATGCTACCTTTTCATTCCATAGTTGCACTAATTGCTTAACTGGCACATCAATTTTATCCGAAAGAAAATGAAGAAATTCATTCGGATCAAAATCACTTCCTTTTTCTAACTGAGAACGATGGACTTTCTTTAATTTTAGGAGTACCTGTTCATCAAGGGAAAATCGTTGAGCAAATGTATGAAAAACATTTTTAATTAATGCAGAAGAATCAAAAAGTGTCCCGTCGATATCAAAAAGGTATATTTTTTTATTTTCCATTTCCATATTGTAGCAGAAGCAACGATACTTACAGCTTTCTTACTGTGTTTTGTTCTGATTTTAATGACTCTCCTCTAAAGTTAATTTATTAAGATAGGAGGTGAAGAATATTATGGCTGATGATAAGAGGGGGTTTGCAGCTATGGACCCCAAGAAACAACACAACATCGCGAGTAAAGGTGGACAAGCAAGTTCCAGAAAACAAGATATGAGCGAGTTAGGACACAAAGGTGGCCAAGCAGCTCAGAAGAGCGGGCATGCCCACCAGCTAACAAACGAGGAGCGAAGTGAGGGCGGTAAAGCTGCACATGAAAGCGGTAATGCTCATGAGTTCACCTCAGAAGAAGCTAAAAGGGCCGGGAAAAAAGGAGGATCACGATAATATTCCCGTTTCTTGATTCTTTTTCTACCAAGCAAACTGATGCTGATAATACGTCAGTTTGCTCAGTTATAGATGGAACTTGATATATTTTTTGTTTCTAAAATAAGATGTAATAGTTGTATACTCTTTTCTAATGCTGTTAAGATCAGTTCTTTTTCATCCCAACCTGCATCTATGATAATATGGAAAGTACCTTTGGGATCTTCAATCCAATTCCAATTAGTTACTCCATTAAATACAGCTTCTTCATAACCCATATTCATTCTTTCTATACATAAATATTCTAAAAGGATATGTTCAAATAAATGTCCAATTTCCGTATTTTTTACTTCTTGAGTAAATGCATACTTATTATCATTAAAACACTGTGAAGTAAAAATAGAGGGCAAAATTTTCTGTAATATCGTATATGTTGCTGGTAGATCGCAAGTATGAAAAATAGGCGTCGACATCTTCAACGTCATTTTTAATTCATACGCAGTAGGAGAGAGTCTGAGAGAAAAATGTTCAGAACTGATAGATTGTGATAAAGGCTGGATTGGGATAATTTGTTTCATAGATAAATTCTTACATTTTTATTACAAATTTAGCATACAAAAAATAAAGTGATTATGTCAAGGTGAACAGAAGCAACTTTTGCTCTTCAAAAGTCTTCTCCTTGCAAGAAGGCACGAAATAAAGTAAAATAGCACTATATGTCACATGAACCGAAACGACGTCATTCAAAACAACGCAAAGGCAAGCGCCGAGCAAGTATCTCATTACAGCTTAGCCAGGCGATTGTTTGTGCAAATTGTGGTGCCAGACATGTCTCACATATTATTTGTCCTGAATGTGGTTTTTATAAAGGACAACAAGTAATCGCGCAAAAACCCGCACTCGTCAAAGCAGCATGAGAACCGCAGATGATCCACGCCATAAGAGGCGTCAAGAACTTGTCCAAGCACTATTTAAAGTAGACTTCCACAAACAACCAATTATTGCTGAAGCTCAAAAAATCATGGGTCATGTTGGAATGATTGATGAAGCAATCAGAGGCGCTGCCAAAGAATATCCTATTGAAAAAATTAATAAGATTGATTTGGCAATTTTGCGTTTGGCAGTGTATGAAATGATTATTGCCAAAAAAGAACCAACAAATGTTATTATAGATGAAGCCATTGAGTTAGCGAAAGAATTTGCCGGACCGACAAGCCCAAGCTTCATTAACGGAGCATTGGGAAATATTATCACTCATGAAAACGTATCCAAAATATCATAACCAACAGCTTTTTGAACAAGCATTCACTCATCGATCCTATTTAAATGAGTCACATAAAAAAATTGAATCGAATGAGCGTCTCGAGTTTTTAGGAGATAGTATTCTTTCTTTCGTTGTGTCCGACTATTTGTATAAAACATATCCTGAGTTTAATGAAGGTATTCTGACTAATTTGCGATCTCTTATCGTAAACACGAAAAGCCTCGCACAACAGTCGAAAGAATTAGAATTCGGAAAATTACTGAAATTATCTAGAGGCGAAGAAGAATCCAAAGGACGGGAGAATGAATCACTTTTAGCTAATTGTTTTGAATCCTATTTAGGTGGGCTTTACTTCGACCAGGGGCTTGAAGCAGTACGCGCTTTCATCGCAGACCAACTTTTTCCTAAGATTGCGGATTATGTTGAACGAAAGGCATTTAAAGATCCTAAAAGTATGTTACAGGAACATGTTCAAGCACAAAAATATACCTCACCTCTCTATAAAGTACTTCATGAAGAAGGACCACCACACGCGAAGATATTTACAATAGGTGTTTATGTCAATGAACAGCTTGCTGGAGAGGGAATGGGAAAATCCAAACAAGAGGCTGAAGAACAAGCTGCAGAAAAAGCACTTGAGAAACTCAAGAAGCATTAGAGGTAGACACATAGGCTAAAATTTGCTAGAATAGCACAATATGTCATTAGTTATTCGACTTTCCCGAACAGGAAAAAAAGGTGAACGAAAATTTCGTATTGTCGTAAAAGAAAAACGTAGTCGTCGTGATGGCGATAATGTAGAAATGCTTGGCTGGTATGAAAAAGGGGAAAGTGGCCAAAAGCAGCTTAATACTGAGCGTATCCAATATTGGATAACCCAAGGTGCAATCCCTAGTCCAACTGTTTCTGGATTACTTAAATAATTATCATGAAAGATACACTCCACTATATCGTCTCCGCAATTGTCGAAAATCCTGACGAAGTACATATTGACGAAGCAGACGTGGAAGGAATACTTACCTTTACTATTCATGTACATCAAGATGATATGGGGAAAATTATAGGTAAAGAAGGAAAAGTAATCCGTAGTGTGAGAAACGTCATGAAAATAGCTGCCATGAAAAATAACCAACGAATTAATGTCGTATTAGCAGAGCAATCTCAGCCCGGCACGGAAACAAGTAAAGAATAAAACATTTATTTTTTACATTTTACGTTTTAAATTCTACACTCACCTATGGTCATATCCATCCTCACTCTTTTTCCAGAGATGTTCCAAGGTCCATTTGCACATTCTATTATAAAACATGCGCAGGAAAAAAAATTGGTGACCATCAACTTGATCAATATCCGCGACTTTGGAATAGGAAGTCATAAAATAGTTGATGACACACCATATGGGGGGGGCGTAGGTATGGTCATGCGGGTTGATGTCATTCATGCAGCTATACAACATGCGCTACAAACAGTTCCAACCCAGAATCATCTCGTTGTGCTGACGAGCGCAAAAGGAGTAACCTATGCTCAATCTATTGCCCGTTCTTTTGCCAATCTTGATCATCTCATTATAGTCTGCGGGCATTATGAAGGAGTCGATGAACGCGTGCTTCAATATATTGATCAAGAAATTGCAATAGGAGAATACGTGCTCACTGGTGGTGAAATCCCCGCTATGGTCATTACTGATAGCGTTACCCGGCTTGTGAAAGGTGTTTTGAAACCTGAAGCAACAGCAGATGAATCTTTTTCTTTTACCTCATTGGAGCCAGGGACAAAGGCAGACGTTGACCAATCTCAATGCAAAGAATATCCTCACTACACGCGTCCGCAAACGTATCAAAACCAAGCAGTACCTGAGGTGCTCCTGTCAGGAGATCATAAAAAAATAGCTGAGTGGCGTTCTTCAAAACGGCGGTAAATTACTTGACGCTGAGGATGAAGCCACCTCGAGATTCATTACAGATTGGCTCTTCCAATACGCGGCATTCTGAAGTAGCGAGAAAGACGACTCAGGAGGAGCGAGTAACGTCTGCTCCAGATCAATCTTTTTTTCAACATATGGCTGATAGGCAACGTGAATTTGCACTGTCGCAGTGCCTTGGTTAAGGTTAAAATTTTCTACATTCATCAGTGGAACTCTACTATCGAGTGCTTGGAGAAAATCGACGAAGCTATCTGTTGTTCCTTGCAATAAGAGTGTCATATCCATTTCATCGGTTTGATTTGTACTTTTTGTATTTCCTTTCACTCCTCCTATTGTAAATGTGAGGTTCCCAATCGTCGCACTTGCGCTCGCAGCCGCAGAATTTATCGCTTGTATCGCGTCATTAAAATCTTTCGATTTAGGAAAAAGAGCATTGGCCAACTGTACATTCTGATCAGTATCACTATCTGATAATGATGAGAGATAGGTAATGTTTTGATTTAATATATTTATGCGTTGATGCTCCTGATCTACTGACTTATTCATGGCAAATAAATTCTCTGTAAGAGGAATAATGACAAAATAAATAAGCAGTAAGCATGAAATAATAATACTTCCATGAAAAAAGAACGGATAATATCTCGACTCTCGAAATTGAAATAGCGCCAATTTATAATTTACTTGTTTACGATTATGACGATTGTTATTCATGTATTGATGCTTGTAATGTCATTTGATAATTATTATCTTCAGGTGCCAATTGTATTGCCTGAAAAGCAATTTTTTGTAAGAGCTGTGTAGATTTAGGAACTGCTAGAAGATTCGCTTGATATGTTTGTAAGGATGTAAGTGACGTGCTTGTGACTGAAAGTATCACTGCTTCTTTTTGTATACTGACAGAATTAATAAGCACATCTGTGGGCAACTGAAGTACCATTTCCCGTAAAGCCTTTCCATAGATACTTCGTTGACTTATAAACTGCTCACTAAGCGTTGTCCGATCATTAATAAATGAGATAGCCGAGACTCTCTTTCCCAATGTATTTGCTTTTGTCAACAACATATTTTCTTGCTGCTGTAAAGCAGTTTGAGGAGAAAAGAATATAAACAGAAAAATAATAACAGCCCCTGTAGGAACGATAAACAAAAGTAATAAGGAAACTAATCGTATCCATCTAATTTCCTTCGTGAGCTTTTGTGGGCTATTTGCTGATGTGTGCTGAAATAAATTGATGTCATTGCTCATAATCTTTCAACGCAAGACCAACTGCAAGGCTATAGTCTGTGGACGTATTCATAACATTTTCAGGAACATTCCCGATATTACACATCTTCCAAGGATTTGCAGTCACCGTTTCAATTCCCAATGACTGCACAAAAAAGAGATCAATCCCTGGTAACACACCGGTAGGCCCAGCAAGAATAACTTGCTGGATGTCAATAGGCGTGGGATATTTCCCGTTATAGAAAGCAACTGCTTTTCTCATTTCAGTACTCATGGATTGTAGAATTGGCTCTATGGCGTGGGCAATTTTCCCACCAACTTGCTTATCTGCAACTCCGTAGACACGTTTGTATTCTTCTGCCTGTTGGTCCGAAAATCCAAACTCTGTACTAATTGCTCTATTAATTGCCATACCCCCAAGAGGAATTGCGTAGGTAAAAACGAGCAATCCTTTCTGAACTATAGCCAGCGCAGTGCTAAAACCACTAATATTCGCTATAAGCGTCGTAGGCGAATTCGGAGTAAGTCCAAGCGAACGGACAACCGAAATAATTTCAGTTTCGAGCGAAAGGGGAGTAAGACCAGCCATCTCGAGCACATTCTGATATTTCTTTACGAGATTAGTTGGCGCTCCCACAAGAAATACATCCATAAGGGAATCTGTCGCTGTCTCTCGTTTACGAAGCATTTGCCAGGACAAGGTTATCGTGGCTAAAGGAGCGGGAATGTTTTGCTCAGCTTCCCAATAAATAGCAGCCTGAAGATCTTTATCGGACAACTGAGGGATCTCAACAACTTTTGTATAAACACTGCTATCAGGTAAGGCTGTATGGACATTATTCGTATTAATATTGGCATCATTGACGAGTTTACGTATAGTCTGCGCTACTTCTTCTAAATCAAACGATGATTCAGAAACCATACCACTTCCCGGCAAAGGAACTGACAAACATGATCGCAGTGATACATTTTTTCCATCTTTGCTCAACTGCACCACTTTAATATATTGCGTTCCAATATCCAGACCAAATGAATTGAATGCTGCCATATAATTAATTAGGATTTACAAAATATATATACTGAAATAACTCTGCCGGTAAGGATGCATATCCTTGAAAATACTGGAGCTTGCGTTGTATTGTGCCAGTTCCTGTAGCTGCTCCTGGACCTGCCGAACCAGTCGACGTAATTGTTGATCCTTGTAGAGGAATTGTAGATCCCACAGATTCGATTCCAATATAGGAGTTATAATACAACGGAATAACTCGCATTAGTAAGCCGTTTGTAACTGGAATTGTTAACTTATAGAAAAATGTTTGCGTCTGTGACCCAATTATGATTGTCTTTGGAGGAATAGTAGAAAAATTTGCGGCATTGCTAATAAAATTATTTCCCGATGAGCCATTGCGACCCCCACAGAGATCCGCAACATAATGATTTGAAACCGCACTCGCGGCATTTGATCCTGACAAGAGAATTACTTCAATTGCTGCATTAGAGCACGGTAAGTTGGTATTTCCCCAATAAACTGTCACTGACGTACCTGGCCATGGAACAGAATAATTTGCTGTTCCGTCAGCATTATGATTTACTAACCAAACATCCGTTCCTTGATCTGCTTGTACAGTTTCCTCGCCATTATTTACGAGTAATTGCGTAGTACCACCCACATCTGTTTGTGTTGTCGCTACTTGTGAGTTATTACCAAATGATAAGGATACAATACTTGAACCATTAGTCAAAGTCTGTTGGATACCTGCTTCTGCAGCTGAGAACGCACGTTGGGAATTTTCATCTTCCGTTGTAGTCCGGCTATTCGTCACACTTCTGGTTACTGCTGACAATCCAACTGTCAAAGAAATAACTATAACAAGCACGACTAGCAAAAGTGCTTGACCTTTTTGTAGATCAGAAGCAAACAAATATTTTCTCATTACCTCCATCGTAACAAGCACCGATAACGTCTGTCAATTACCTGATCTTCTAGTTATTAATATTACGCATTAATGTGCTTGTACTGAATTGTAAATTCACATTATTTTCCGGCAAAGGAGTTACGCCTGGTGAAGTAACTTGAGAAAGATTGAAGCTTATACCAATCGTAGGCGGGGCACCAGCCCCTGATTGACTACAGGTAATAGAACAACTTGAACTAGGAACAGTAACTGCACTGGTGTCAATAAGAGAGGAAAATCCATCAGGAGAATAGTTGAGATCAGTAGTCAACTGATAAGAAATTGTATGAGCAGTTGCATCGCAATAAAAAATTCTTTCCTTATCGTCTGCTGAAGTCGTGAAAGCAATCGATTGAGATGTTACTGGCGTTGAACAATCTTGTGTATAGGTGGTAGCATCTCCTGGATCTAAAGAACCTAGATTATCAGCATTGCCCATTTTAAATTGAGTTGCATACCTAGCAGTGTCGGAGATCTGTTCTAGCACATAATTTCCTGACTGACGAATATCTCCTGCCAATGTTGTATTCTTGGAACTTCGGAGTACAGTCGAAATCATAGCAACAGTTACCGTCCCGATAATAGTCATTAAGGCGATCGAAATGAGTAATTCAACTAATGTAAAACCTTTTTTCATAATGCAGGCTCATAACACGATACAAGTTGTGAGTTATGACAATATTGATTACTACACGTTGGACTATTAATTGGACAACAATCTTTATCGTTCCATTGCACTGTTACAGTAACTTGCGTATTCCCTGAACAACTTCCACCAGATACCAGATCAATACTACGAATATATTTAGCACCGTTAGCAGTAGTAATATTAGGGTGTAAACCACTCACACAATCCGTACTGCCATTATCCTGTGTGAAATCTGGGGGAGTATTATCATCAAGACAAAACTTTTTGCCAATATCTCCTGAAAAAGTCGCGTAATCGGTGTCATGAAGATTACCAATATACGCCATACCCTGTTGGGCATACGAGGACGCATTGACCTGATTCTCGCTAAAATCCACATTGGTAAATGAAGAAGCAATCAGTTTCGTTACTCCAACCAGAATAAGACTACAGAGTACGATTGCTACAATAACTTCTATAAGTGTTTGTCCTTTTTCGTTATACTTACACATATGTTTATTTTAACAACTGCTCAATGTGAATATTTAATATTCCCCAACGAATCAACATCTATCGTCTGCGTGTGACTGGATTGGTCTTGAATAGTAATCGTGCCGCCTGTTGTGACAAGTCCATGCATGATAGGGAAAATGATTGTATTGGATCCTCCAAATGACAATGTTCCGGGAAGATTTTTCCCTGATACTTGGCTTACAGTTGCTGGTGAACAAGCAACATCCAATTCATATGCTCGGGGAGGGGTGATTTTCACTTCATACTTTTGTAATGTTGTCGAACATGGATTAACTTGCGATTCAGCTTCCGATTTCGCTTGTTGTAGCATATTCACCACACCAAGTTGAGCAGTCTGGAGTGCCTGCGATTTATTAAATGACAAAAAGGAAGAAATACTCACACTCATCACAATTCCCATAAGTGCAACAACTATGATAAGCTCGATGAGAGTAAATCCTCTTTGCACATCTTTACTGATTAGTAACCACATAGTATTTAGTGCTAGTACAACTTCCAGTAGCTGCAGGGAGAGTCCCGGGGAAACTCTGTGCGTCTGCATCAGACGCATTTTCTAAACAGGCTAGAAGAGTATAGGTAGTACCATCAGCACTAAGATAATAATAATAATTTCCGCCATTAAACGTTGTAGCTGAAGGATCACAAGGAATTTTTGTCATATAGGTTACACTACCTGATGCCAAACTTGAGGAAGGAGCACATGCTGTTAGATTTAAGCGATTCGATGCTGGAGGTGTAGGGTATGCACTTTGATCATGACGATATTGCTCAAGAGCTGTCTGAATGCTTGAAATATCAGACTTACGTTTGAAATCCCGTCCCTTTTGCACCTGCTGTGCTGGATTAATGGTAAGCAATACAGCACCAGCTAAAATACCAAGAATGCCAATCACCACAAGCAATTCTACTAATGTAATTCCTGAAAAACCTTTCCTTTTCATAGCTCTATATTTAGACTAACATGCCAAAGATAATAGTTCAAGTAGTCTGTTTCGTCTGACTGTCATTCTGGGAGGCAACGACTTCTCCAGAATCCGGATGCTGGACAAGCCAGCATGACGAAGATACTTCCCAAAATGTCAACGAACAAAAGTGTGCTAATGCTACAATTTTAATAGAGCTCTAAAAGCTGGGCATAAATTGAGAATAAAATGCTAGAAATGGTTGAGAAAAGAAAAGCGCGATATATGTTCCCAGTACCAGAAACGGACCAAACGGAATAGTTGTCCCTTTTAATTTCTTTTTCGATATGAATATGTAAAGTAGGCCAACTATTGCTCCGATGATAAACGCCAGATAAAGTCCGACAATAATTCTTGGATAATCTAAAATGCTACCCATAAGAAATGCATACACCACGTCTCCAAATCCCATACCTTTTCCCTGAGTAAGGAAAAAAAGTATTAAGAAAAAGACCATCACGCCAAAGGCACTAATTAAAGTTGAAAACAAAAGACCAGGAGTAAAAATAAAAATATGCAGATATACAAGAATACAGAGGGGAATAACGATAACAAAAGGGATAAGTGTATATTTCAAGTCAGTAAAAAAAATAACGATAAGCGAACTCACTATAATAAGATAATAAAAAATATTTATGATGCTTTTATCGGGAAGCACTAAATAGGTCAAAACAAACAAAAATGCAGTGCATATCTCCAAGAAGGGGTAGTAATATGAAAGCCTCTTATGACAGTACCGGCATTTTCCCTGTAATAAAAGAAATGAAAAGAGGGGAATGAGATCATACCAGGAAAGCGTATGTTTACAATAATCACAATGTGATCTTCCTTTCCAAAATTGTTCACCATTTGTAATCCGATCAATTAATACATTAAGAAAACTCCCGAAGAAAAGCCCAAAGAGAGTTAACCAGATAATAAACATCATAACATTAATTTCTATTATAAACAGAAAGAGTTAAGAGAAGTAAAGTATCACAAACATAAGACTTATATTTATAAGTTAAAAAAAAACTCCCGAAGGAGTTTTTTAAATACAAATAATACTAGTACTTATGGGGCACACGCTCCAGTAGTATTTGCAGGAACTGTAGTCAAAGCAATTTGACCAGTAGCAGATCGATAGCACCAATAATCTCCATTTACTACTAAAGTTCCATTAAATGTCGATCCATCATTTACAGCCTTGCCACTAATAGCGATCTGTAAACAAGGATTAGGACCAGTGGATGGACAACTTGCGGGAGAAGTAAAATAAGCATATGCAGCACCAGTACCATCTCTTACTCCAGCCGGAACACTCCAAGCACTCGTAGCAGCTGCACCTGTTGTCTGATCATACCCTGTTCCTCCAAACGCCGGCGGATAGGTACTAAAATCAGTTGAATAGATTCCAGCTGAACTGCCGAAACTAGCTAAATCACTCTTAGTTCTTGCATTATCAGAAGCAGCAATTCTTTGTGCTGGATTAATTGCGACGATGACTGCGACTGCTAAAATTGCGAGGATAACGATAACGACTAAAAGCTCAACTAATGTGAAACCAGAAGAGAGAACATTTGTTCGGGAAACTTGAGAAAGTTTGTTTAGTTTTAATTGTGTGTTCAACATATTTTTGTTATTTAGATCTTCCTGTTGAGTTGATCTATATCTATTAATACATACCCAATAATCCTTGTCAATAGATCAAACTATACCAATATTAAATCTGTGAATGCACGAGGCTTACTTTCGCTCCATTACCCACTACACTGTACTTCAATTTGTCTTCCTCGTTAAATACCCGCAAAGTAAATGTAAAGGTCGCGCCCTTTCCGTGCCCCTCAGATGTGGCTGCAATAGTTCCTTTATGCATCTCAATGATGGCCCTACAAATATACAACCCGAGTCCTGTGCCTTGTACCGGTTGATTGGCAGTGTATGAACCCTCAAGCATGGCAAACTTTTGGAATAACTTCGGCAAATCCGCAGGATCAACGCCATTCCCGGTATCCACAATCTTGGTCTCTACCATATCGCCTTGTTGCGTTAACTGAATATGAATATTCCCCCCCTTCGGCGTAAACTTCAGCGAATTACCAACCAGATTAATAAAGACTTCTTTTATCTTATCGCTGTCTGCCAAAACAGGAGGCAGAGGAGAGGGAAGTGGATCAAGTATCACAGCTACGCCTACTTCTTGAGATTTTGGTGTTACTTCCTCCACAATTTCCTGCGCAAGCTTATAGAGATCAACTGCATCCATAGCTACTGACAAACGACCTGATTCAATGCGCGAGATATTTAACATGTCATTGACTAAATTGATCAGTCGATCTGTCGACATATAGGCACGACTTAAATAGTACTTCAATTTTTCATTCAGCTCTCCCCCTCGACCATCAAGCGCCATCCAAATATAAGCTTTAATCGCTGTCATAGGCGTACGCAATTCGTGCGATGCTAAAGAAACAAACTCATCTTTCAACTTATCTAGCGCCTGCAATTTAGCATTTGCTTCTTGTACTTGCTTATACAGCAATGCATTATCCATCGCGATACCGATAACGATATGCAGACGGGCCAAAAGATCTTTTTGATATTCAGAAAGATCTTCGACTGTCTCATTCACACTAATAAAAAAGGCTCCAATTGCCACGTCTCTGACGATAAGAGGATACACAATTGTTGCTTTTACTTCGGAAGACTCCTGAATTTTTTTCGCTCCATCTTCTGTAACAAGCGTGTCATACATAATCACATCAGCAAGATCGGTCGTTTGCTTAATCTCTTTATCTCGTATCGCTTCAATAAGTAAATTATTTTTCAGATGGGGTGCAGCCATAGAAGTTGAATTAACTGCTTTTAATTCTTTTTCACCCATAAGGTATGTACTCTCACTTACATACACGGAAAGTCTCCTCAATCCATCTCCATCATCAATAATGTAAATACCTGCTATACGAAACTCAGCTTCATCAACCAATAATTTTGTTACTGCTTTTGCAATCTCTTGCGTTTCTGTGACAGAGCTCAAAATAATTTCGTCAATTTTCCGAAGGACTGACAGCATTTTATTCTTTTCGGAAAGTTCGAAATTCTTCTTATACATTTCCTGGGTAACATGTGTTAAATCATCTGATACTGCAGAGGAGGAAGGGGATACTTGAGCTGAAGCTCCGGAAGCAGCTATTTCAGTCTTTTGATTTGCCACTGGAAAAAAAAGATCTGTTAGACCCATATACTTCAGTATATATTGAATGAAGGAAAAAATACAAATCTGGATTTATATGGTGAACTGTGCCATAGTAGAATTGTGCAGATGTGCCTATTTCACCAGTAGGGGAGGCATCTGGCCTGCAGGGACTTGACCGATAATACTTTTTACTGCTTCACGGCAGACTTCAACTGATGCATTACCGAAAAAGTCCCGATATTTCTCAATGAGTTGTTCGACAGCTTTCTGTTCATCTCCTTGAATCTTCACTTCTTTTTTCTGCCAATCAACTTCTATCCCAGGGACTTTCTTTGCTTGTTCCAACGCAATCGGCCCGATAATAGTCTCTTGTTCTTGAATAATACGCTCAGCAAGCTGAGCAAAAATATCCATATATTTATGCTTTTACGTTAAGCTTATTAAATATAGTATTAAGCTGTAAGATAGCTATAGCCATGATAAAGTAAGAAATATTATACATATAATCATTAATTTGTCCCACTTGCCATGTACCCTGATTCGACTGATAAAGAAAGGTATAATCTGAA
>Ga0068855_100001129_pt1 | contig 33148 bp, 25 predicted proteins | sample KBSCornC52_FD_66592 | JGI IMG/M metagenome (GOLD analysis project Ga0068855, IMG submission 66592) | Corn rhizosphere microbial communities from Kellogg Biological Station, Michigan, USA - KBS Corn C5-2 | ecosystem: Host-associated > Plants > Roots > Rhizosphere > Soil ...
CCTGGTTGACCCACCTGTTCAGCCTGATCGGCACGTTCGCTTTTTACGGCACGTACGCGGTGATGGCCCTCGCCGCCGCCACTGCGCGCATCACGCTCGGTAATTTGACGCTGTACGTGGTGTCGCTGCGGCAAGGTCAACAATCGTTTCAATCGGTGCTGAGCGGGATCGGCAATTTGTACGAGCACAATTTGTACATGTCGAATCTGTTCAGCTACATCGAGCTCGCGGAACAAAGCGACCGCACCGCGCAGGAACGCGCGTCGCGGCGGGCCACCGCGCAGATCAGTGCGGGCGCTGGTATTCGTTTCGAGGATGTCGGGTTTCGCTATCCAGGCAAAGACGCTTGGGCATTGCGCCATCTCAGTCTCGAGATCGCTCCCGGCGACAGCATCGCGCTAGTCGGCGAAAATGGTGCAGGGAAGACCACGTTCGTGAAACTGCTCGCCGGCCTGTACGAGCCGAGCGAAGGCCGCATCGTACTCGACGGTCGCGAGCTCTCGGCCTGGGATCCGAACGAGCTCCGCAATCGCTTCGGCGTGCTCTTCCAAGATTTCAACAAGTACCAACTGAAGTTGCGCGAGAACATCGGCCTCGGCAGCGTCGAGCACCTCGACGATCAACCGCGCATCGAGCGCGCCGCCGAACGCGGCGGTGCGGCCGAGCTCGTCAGCGGTTTGCCCGGCGGGCTCGACGCCGCGCTCGGGCACTGGTTCGAGAAGGGCAGCGAGCTGTCCGGTGGGCAATGGCAAAAGGTGGCGCTCGCCCGCGCCTTCATGCGCGAGGATGCCGATATCTTGGTGCTCGACGAGCCCACCGCCGCGCTCGACGCGCAGTCGGAGCACGCGGTGTTCGAGCGCTTTCGCGAGCTCGCCAAGGGCCGCACCACGATCGTCATCTCGCACCGCTTCCCGACCGTGCGCATGGCCAAGAACATCATTGTGCTCGAGCAGGGCCAAATCGTCGAACGAGGCTCGCACGAAGCCCTGCTCGCCGAAGACGGCAAGTACGCTCGCATGTTCAGATTGCAGGCCCAGGGCTATCAGTGAGGACGGGCGCCGAACGCGCGCGGAGGTTCGCCCTCGAGCTCGCGCGTAGGTGGAGAGATCTGGCAGGGAAGCGAGCTGAAGTGTGTGAGGCGCACGGTAAGGTGTGTGCGGTAGTGTGTGTAAAGAGCGGTGAGTGCCGCTCGCGCGGTCCCGGCCGCCATGTTAAGTTTGTATGTTGTGGCAGCACGCGCGGAAGTCGACGACCGTGGACAGGCGAGACGCCGAGTCGGTCGTTACGCCGTATTCGGAGAAATCGCCTCCGGAGGAATGGCCTCGGTTTACTTCGGGCGCCTCGTGGGCGCGGTGGGCTTTTCACGCTCCGTTGCGATTAAACAGTTACACCCGCAGTTCGCGCGCTCGCCCGAGTTCGTCGCGCAATTTCTCGATGAAGCACAGCTGACCGCGCGCATCCGTCACCCGAACGTGGTGTCGGTGCTCGACGTCGTGGCTCGCGAGGGCGAGCTGTTCGTGATCATGGAGTTCGTCGAGGGCGAACCGTTATCGCGGCTCGTCCGCTTCGCTCGCGACCCGATTCCGCTCGGCATCGCCAGCGCGATTCTGGTGCAGGTCTTGCTCGGCTTGCACGCCGCGCACGAAGCTACGACCGAAAACGGCGAGCCGCTCGAGATCGTGCACCGCGATGTGTCGCCGCAGAACATGCTGGTCGGCATCGACGGCACTTCCCACATTTTGGACTTCGGCGTGGCCAAAGCGGCATCCCGCGTGCATACGACCGAGAACGGCCAGATCAAGGGCAAGCTCTCGTACATGGCTCCCGAGCAGCTCCGGGGCGCGGACATCGACCGTCGCGTCGACGTCTTTGCCGCCGGCATCGTGCTTTGGGAGCTGCTCGCGGGTCAGCGCTTGTTCGCGCGCAGCGATCCGGGCGCGACGGTCACGGCGGTATTGACGGGCCAGATCCCTCCGCCCAGTCGCTTTCGGCCCGAAGTTTCGGCCGCGCTGGATGCGTTGGTGCTCAAAGCGCTCGCCCCTGCGGTCGGCGATCGCTTTGCCACCGCGCGCGACATGGCCGTCGCGCTCGAGAACTGCATCGCGCCTGCGAGCAGTCTGAAGGTCGGCGCATGGGTCGAGAGCGTCGCAGGCGACTCGTTGAAGGAACGCGCGCAGCGTTTGCGAGAGGCCGAAGAGAGCACCGGCGTCAACACCGTCTTCGACGTCGAGGGCCTGCAGAAACGACTCGCAGACGCCCAGCTCTCCTTCTCCTCGCGAGATTCGGACGGGCGGATCTCGCTTGCCGCGCGCGAACCACGGCTCGCGATCGCCGGTGAGACCGCGACGCAAACGGTGGCTCATTCGAACTGGGTGCGCCGCGAGCGCCGCTCGCGCTGGTTCGCGGTCAGCGCTGCGCTCAGCGTATTATTCGTCGCCCTCGCGCTGCTTTTGGTGCTGCGGCCGCGCCACGAGCCAGCGCCTGCACGCGAGCTGCCTAGCGCACCGTTCCGAGCTCCGCCGCCAGCGCCGACCCCTGCCCCCGAGCCCGGTCAGCAGCTGATCGTCGAACCAGCGGATTTACCGCAAGAACCGCCCGCACAACGCGCGCCTGCGCCAAGCGCGGTGAGCGCACCGAGCGCGCCGCGCATGACGCGTCGGGCCCCCAAGAGCCGAACGCCAGCCAATTGCGTGCCGCCGTACGTGCTCGATGCGCAGGGTCACAAACGGTTCAAGCCGGAGTGCTTCTGAAGATGTCCACGCGCGTTGTCGGCTTCCTTTGGCTGGTCACGGCAATCTGCGCGACGAGCCCGGCGCTTGCCGACGCCAAGCGTTGTGTGGCCCAAAACAACGACGGCGTGCAGAAGCGGGACGAGCACCAGTTGCTCGCGGCACGCACGGCTTATCGCGCGTGCGTCGCGGAGCGCGAGTGTCCGGAGTTGGTCCGCGCCGAGTGCGACGCCGCGCTCGCCGAAATGAAGACGGCCATTCCGACCCTGCTGGTCGCCGTGCTCGACGCGCAGCACCACGATTTGGCCGGCGCCACGCTGACCTTGGACGGAAAACCCGTGCCGCTCGACGGCTCGGCGTTGGAAGTGGATCCCGGCGCGCATGAGCTCGTCGCACAGAGCGGTGAGCTCAGCGCGCATTTGCAGGTCATCGCCATCGAGAGTGATCTCAATCGTCGGGTCGAGATCGTGCTGGCACAACCGCACGCAGATCCGCCACCCGTGCACACCCTGCCGCCCCGAGTCGAGTCACGCTCGCTCGTGCCAGCGTACGTGCTCGGGGGTGTGGCCGTGGTCGGCGCGGCGAGCTTCAGCTACTTCGCGCTGAGCGGTCACGCCGAGATGGGCCCCCTCGATCGCTGTAAGCCGTACTGCAACCCAGATGATGTGCGCAGCGTGCGCACGAAGTACCTGCTCGCGGACATCTCGCTCGGTGTTTCGCTGCTCGCGTTGGCCGGAGCGGGCTACTGGCTGCTGGCTGAGCCGAAGGAGCCGCAAGCCCGAAAGGAAGCGCCCTTTTCGTTTGGCCTGACGGCTCGGCCCGGCGAAGCGCGTTTGAGCGTGCGCTGGCGCAATTAGCCTCACTTTTCTCCGTCGCGCGCGTTGCGGTCCAGGCCTGAATCAGTGCGCGCCGCTTGCCAGTTGAGCCCGCGCCGAAGGCCGCTCATGCTCTGGCCGTGACCGGAACCGCCGAGAGTTCGAGCACACCGCCCGCGATCCAAACCGAGTGCTGCATTGCCGGCGGCGGCCCCGCGGGCATGATGCTCGGCTATCTCTTGGCTCGGGCCGGCATCGCGGTCGTCGTGCTCGAGAAGCATCGCGATTTTTTGCGCGACTTCCGCGGCGACACCGTGCACCCGTCGACCCTGCGCACGATGCAAGAGCTCGGCCTGCTGCAAGATTTTTTGAAGCTGCCGCATCAGCGGCTTGCGCACTTGGACGGCGTGTTCGGCAGCGAACGCGTGCGCATCGCCGAGCTCACCGGGTTACCGCCGAGCTACGGCTTCATCGCCTTCATGCCACAGTGGGATTTTCTGCAATTTCTTGCGGAAAAGGCCCAGAAGTATCCGCATTTTCAGCTGCGCATGGGCGCGCGAGTCAGCGCGCTCGTGCAGGACGGCGCGCGCGTGCTCGGCGCGCGCGCCGTCAGCGACGAAGGCGAGCTCGAGATCCGCGCTCCGCTCACCGTGGCAGCGGACGGCCGGCGTTCGACCGTACGCGAGCTCGCGGGCCTCCGTTCGCGCGATCTGGGCGCGCCGATCGACGTGTTGTGGTTCCGCATCGCGACCAAGGGCGAAAAGATCGAGCCGGTCTTCGCGCACGTCGGACAAGGCCACGTTTTGGTGACGCTCGACCGCGGCGATTATTATCAATGCGCGTACGTGATCGCGAAAGGTGCGGCAGAGCAAATCAAGGCGCGCGGCATGGCGCGCTTTCACGCCGAGATTGCACGCATCGTCCCGGCCTTTGCCCGGCCCCTCTCGGAGCTCCAAAGTTGGGACGACGTGAAGCTGCTCACCGTCACGGTGGATCGGCTCGAGCGCTGGAGCAAAGACGGCGTGCTCTGTATCGGCGACGCCGCGCACGCCATGTCGCCGGTCGGCGGCGTGGGCATCAATTTGGCGATTCAAGACGCCGTCGCCAGCGCAAACCTGCTGAGCGAGCCGCTCCGCGCAGGCCGGCTCACGCCGGCCGATCTCGCGCGTGTCGAAGCGCGTCGCGAGCTGCCGACGCGCATCACGCAAGCCCTACAAATTCAGGCCCACGAGCGGCTGCTCGCGCCTGCGCTCCGCGAAACTCGCGAGGCGCAACGCCCGCCGCTCTTGTTTCGGTTCGCCACGCGTTCGCACGCGCTGCGCCGTCTGCTCGGCCGCGTGATCGGCATCGGCATCCGGTCCGAGCACGTGCGCTCTCCGGAGCTGCCGCCGAACGCGCGCCAGCACTGACGTGCTCCGCCACGCAGCAGCTTGCCCGCGCCGCCGCGCGTGCTCGGCTCGGTCGCAACCCGCCCACGCCCCCCAAGCTCGATCGACGAGCGTCGTGGAGGTGTTTTTGGATTGATGGTCACGCGGCGCGAGCGCAGCCAAGCCCAGCCTTCGGCGTCGTGTGTCGACTGCTCGCGCGCGGCGCTACTTGTCGAATCGCGAACGCGCCCAGGCGACGAGCGGTCCGCCCGCGCGGTGCGGCAAGGCCGGCTGAAAGCGCTTGCGCCAATCACCGTGCGCGAGCCGGCGCTTTCCGCGCACCGGATCGGCCTGCATCATGTACGTCTCGGCGTCGCTGCCGTCGGCCAGGCGAATCGTCACGCGCTGGAACAGGATCGGCACTTGACGCGCGACATCGATGGCGCGCCGCGTTTGCAGATCGAGCGCGTAGAGCTCACCGTGCACTGCGACTTTGCCGTCCGCGACTAGCGCCGCATACACGCCCAAATCGACGAGCTGAAACTTGGGCTCGGTCGTCGCGGGTCCGAGCAACTCCGCGGACGCGAGCAGCGCGTGCTCGCGCTCGGTCGGCAAGAGCGTGCCGTACACGAACAAGCGACACGACTTGGGCAGATTCACGCGCCCGAGCCTACAACGCTTCGCCTGCGAACGGGCTCGAATCTCGAGCTTTGCCGCAGCAAACCCGAGCGCGTGCGGCGGCGACGAGAGTTTGCGACTTCGTCCGTGTCAGCGCGGCTCGAAGTTTCCAAAAGCACGGGCTCGCGTTCGCGAGCAGCCGCGCGCGACGCGACTTCGGGAAGCCTCTGGCAACGAGGTCCGGGACCGGCGTACGCTCCGCTCTGCCCGCGATGACCGCCGCCAATTCGACCGCCCAACCCGAAGCTCGCTGGGGCAGCGCTGCCATCGATCCGCGCGGCTTCAACCTGCCGGCATTGAAGGTCAGCTACCTGCTCTCGCGCTTGCCGGAGACCGGCGCGGTCCTCGAAGTCGGCTCGGGTGACGGCAAAATGCTGCGCACGGTGCTGAACGAGCGGCCCGGTTTGACCCTGCACGGTTGCGACGTGCGCGACTCGAGCTTGCGCCCCAAACAAACGGAATTTCGCGTGATGACGCGCGATCTACCGTATCCGAGTGAAACCTTCGACGCGGTGTTCGTGGCCGACGTGCTCGAGCACGTGAGCGAGCCCGCGCACCTCGTGGCCGAGATTGCGCGCGTGCTAAAACCGCAGGGGCGCTTCGTCGGCTTCGTGCCGATCGAAGGCGAACAGCGCTCGGCTTACGCGCTGTACCGCAAATTACTCGGCGCGGATTTGTACGAGCGAACCAAGCACCACGTGCAAGCTTACACGCGCGCCGACATCCGGCGCTTGCTTGCGGCAGAGTTCGAGCTCACGGACATGCGCTTTGCGTACCACGCGCTCGGGCACGTGCTCGACGCGAGCTTCTTCGCGCTGGCGAGCCTGCGGCGCATCGAGCGTTTCTGGTGGAGCGAAAACAAATACTACGCGCCCGAGCGCAGTCGCGAGAGCCCGCTCGGCTTCCTCCTGAACCGCCTGCTCGAGCTCGGCAACGCGCTCGCCTACTTCGAGTCGCGCGTGCTCGAGCAGAGCTCGTTCGCAGCCGCCGGGGTGCTGTTCGACGCCCGCCGCGCCGCGCTGCCCGCGCCCTGACGCAGCGGCGGCTTGCCTGTAGCGAGCGCCTGACCGCTCGGGCTAGGGTGCGGGGCGAATGGCAGCCCTTGCGCGCTTGAGAAGACACCTGACCGCGCTCGTCGATTACGCGAAAAAGGAGCCATTTGCTTTCGGCAGCGGCGTGTTCGGGTTCTGCCTCGTGCTCTTTTCGATCCTGCGCGCCACGAGCCCAATCTTCGCCGATCTCTCGACTTTGGGCGGGCACGATTGGGATGAGATCAGCGCGCACCGCTATTTGGCGATCAAGTCGCTGCGCGAGTTCGGACAATTTCCGTTTTGGAACCCGTACGCGTGCGGCGGCTATTCCGAGTGGGCCAACGTGCAGGGCGGCAGCAACCTCGTTTCACCGTGGTTCCCCGTCTATCTGTTGGCGGATTTGCGCTACGCGCTGCGCCTCGAGGTGGTGGGCACGGCGCTGCTCTCGGCGGTCGGAACCTGGCTCTGGGCCTCGGTCTTCACGCGCAGCGCGGCCGCACGGGCGCTTGCTTGTTTGGTGTTCGTGGTCAACGGCCGCTGGGCGCTGCAAACCACGACCGGGCACGCTTGGCACTTCTACTACGCGTGGGTGCCCTGGACATTTTGGTGCTACGAGCGCGCGCTCGCCAGTCAGTCGCGGGCTCGCTTTTGCTACACGCTGCTCGGCGCGGCCACGATCTCGCTCATGATCTACGAGGGCGGGATCTATCCGTTTCCGCACGCGGTCGTGCTGCTCGGCGTGTACTGCCTGGCGCGAGCCGCTTTTGCGCGTTCGCTCGCGCCGCTCTGGATCGGCGCGGCCTTCGTGCTCGCCGCGTTCGGGCTCACTGGCCCGAAAATCATGCCCACGCTGTTCGATTTCAGCGAGCGCCCGCGGCTCGTCGAGTCGACCGAATTCATCGATTTGAATGCCTTCATCCAGGCGCTGGTCGTGCGCGGTCAGCTGCCGAGCTCGCGGCCGGCGCACGTGCCGCGCTGGGGCTGGCACGAGTACGGGATGTACATCGGCTGGTTCGCGTTCTTGCTGCTGCTCGTCACGACGGCTCTGGCGCGCACCGAGCGCGAGCGGGCGCTGCGCGTCACCGGCATCTGTGCGTTGCTGCTCGGCTTCGGCGCGTTCCACGAGTATGCGCCGTGGACACTGCTCCACCAGGTGTCGATTTTTCGCTCGCAACACGTGCCCACGCGCTGGCTGTATCCAGCCGTGCTTTTGTTCGGGATTCTTTCGGCCGCGGTGATCGAACGCTATCTGCTCCGCTGCGGTAACAAGCGCAAATCAGTCGAGCTGGCGCTGCTCGCTGCAATGGCATTTCTGGCGCTCGACATTGGCACCGAATCGAGCGGGCCGATGCAGCACGCGTTTTGGATGAAGCCGCCCCAAGTGATGCCGCTCGCGGCGTTCCATCAGGAAGCCAAAGTGCCCCGCTGGCTGCAATACCAGGAGCGGGATTACGCGCCCGAGGCGCTGCCCGCCATGCACGCGGGCGTCGGCGTGATCGAGTGCACGATGAGCGGCGCGCTCAACATCTGGGCGCCAAAAGATGAAAATGGGCACATTCCCGGCATTGGTGCGCGTGGCCGCGGCGCGCCGGATTATCACGGCGAAGCCTACACGCTGAGCGGCGCCGGCCACGCCGAGCTCACGAAATTCACGCCCAATGAGCTGGTCGTGCGCGTCACGGGCGGGAATCCGGGCGACACGCTGGTCGTGAATCAAAACTACGATCCCGGTTGGCGCGTCGACGGCAGCCCCGCAGCCAGCCACGCCGAGGCTTTGGCCGCGCCGCTACGGGGCGGCGATCAAGTGCTGCACTTTCGCTTTCGTCCACGCGGGCTGCTGGGCGGTTTCGTGCTGCTACTCGCGACGCTTGCAGCCTGCGTCTGGTGCTATCGCCGATTACCGAGCGCGGTGGCCGAGAGCGAGCAGGTTGAGCCCGTAGGGCACGTGTAAGCGTTTTTCAATCGCCGCAAACACTGGAAATAGGCGATCGAACAGGGCATGGCTCTCACTGCCGAGCGCCTGACGCTTGAGCACCCGCCCGGCCACGAGCCAAGGCAGCACACCGACCAAGTTGCAGTAGCGGAGCTCGTCCAGCAAAAACCCGGCGTCGACGAGCTTGCGCCCGAGCTCGCGCGCGCCGTAACGCCGGAGGTGGCCCACGCTTTCGTCCAGGCTGCCAAATAGCTCGCTCCGGGCCGGCACGTACACGCCGAGGCGCCCACCGGGTGTGAGCAGCCCGTGAATCGCACGCAGGCAACCCGCGTCGTCCGCGATGTGCTCGAGCACGTTGGAGGTGACGACCGTATCGATCGAGTTCGGACCGGCGTGCGCCAGGTACTCGTCGGCCGTGCCCTGAAACACGACGACGCGCGGCTCGCCCGAAAATCGCCGTCGCAATAGCGCACACAGCTCCTGGTCCGGTTCGAGCGCGACCAGCTCGCGCACGCCGCTCTGGAGCAGCGCGGCGGCCAGGGTGCCCGAGCCGGCGCCGTGGTCGAGCACCTTGCCCGAGGCCGCGAACTGCCGAGCCTGCCAAGAAAAGTAGTTCTGGATCGCGTCGCGATGCGAGAGCCCAAAGGGCAGCTCTCGGCTGGGCTCCGCCGCCGCTTTCTGGAACGCCGAGGCAGTCGTTGGCATCGCGCGGAGTCTAACTCGTAGGCGGGGCTAGCGACGAGCGCCGGGGATGATACGCTCGCGCCGTGCTCGAGCCCGACCCGCCCAACGGGCAAAACAGGCGGCGTTACACGTTCGAACCGACAGCGGCGGTCGCAGCTTCGCGAGCGCGCCCAAGCTACGTGAGCTGCCCCGTGTGCGATGAGAGTCGCGCCGAGTACCTGTTCAATCGCGTCGGGGTGCGCTTCGTGCGCTGCCCGGCGTGCGGGCTCGTCTATACCAGCCCGGTCGGCGGCGCGGGTCCCAACTATTTCGACATCGCGCGTGCGACGCCCTTCGCCACGGCGCAGGACCGCGCGCTGTGCGTCGAGGATTTCGAGCACTTCCTGGCTGAGCTCGCGCAGCGCATCCGAGCGCAGGGCCGCAGCACTCCGAAACGCAGCGTGCTGCTCGGCCGATCATTGCCCGAGTTTTCCGAGACCAAGACCGCGCGTGAGCTCGGGCTCGCCGCGCCGGCGGTGGACGACCGAGCGTTTGCTGAGCTCGCGCTCCACGGCTCGCTGGCGTTCGCACAGGCTCCACTCGAGGCCGAGCCGGAGCTGGTGATTTTCCACGAGCTCTTGGAGGCGTGCGCCCATCCGAGCGCGGTGTTGGCAGAGCTGATGCGCTCTTTGTCGCCCTCGGCGCTGCTGGTCGTCACCTATTCGAACGTGGATTCGATGCCGGCGCGCTTCTTGCGTCGCTATTGGCCGGGCTTCTTCGAAGCCAAGCGCGTATTTTTCTCGACCGCGAACTTGTCGCAGTTGCTGGCTGGCGTGGGCTTCGGTTTGCGCAGCCAATTCAGCTACCCGGAGCGGCGCACCGCGAGCTACGTCGCCGGCCGCGCGGGTCACGACCGGGCCGGTCACTGGCTCGCGCGCTCGCCGTTGGGCGCGCTTTCTTTGCCGCTGAAGACCGGACATCGCGTGGCCTTGTTCGAACGCAGCGCGGCCCCGAGCGCGAGCACGGAGAAGCTGTCCGTGATTTTGCCGGTCTTCAACGAGGCGCGCTACGCGGCCGACGTGATCGACGCCTTGTTGCGCAAGGAGCTCGCGATCGACAAGGAGCTAATCATCGTCGAGAGCAATAGCACCGACGGCACGCGCGAGGTCGTCCGCCGCTACGAGGGACGGGAAGGGGTGCGCGTGCTGTACGAAGAACGCCCGCGCGGCAAAGGCCACGCGGTGCGCACCGGCCTTGCGGCGGCAACCGGCAGCATCCTGCTCATCCAAGATGCGGATTTCGAATACGACATCGACGACTACGACGCGCTGCTGCAGCCGATTTTGCAGCGCCGCACGAGCTTCGTGCTCGGCTCACGCTCGCTCGGTCTCGGCGACTGGAAGGTGCGTCGCTTTTCACGCGGCGCGTTTCAGGGCTTTTTGATGAACGCGGCGCAGGTCGGGTTCGCGCACACGTTCAACTTCTTGTATCAGCAACGCACGACGGACGTGAACACGATGTTCAAGGTCTTTCGACGCGAGTGTTTGCAGGAGCTCGTGCTCGAGAGCAATGGCTTCGATCTCGACATCGAGCTCGTGTGTAAATTGGTGAAAAACGGACATGCGCCGATCGAGGTGCCGGTCAACTACGTCTCGCGAGATTTCGCCGAGGGCAAGAAGATCAGCTTCGTGCGCGACGCGCTGCCCTCGTATTGGGCATTTTTCCGGCACCGCATCGGCTGAGCGGGCCGAGCGCGCGGCGTCGGTTGTTATTTGCGAAGCGCAGCGCTAGCGTCCGCCCGCGGAAAAGCCGAGGATTTCAGCAGAGTGACGACCGTCTTCCATTCGTTCGCCGACAAACGCGTGCTCGTCACCGGCGGCGCCGGTTTCGTCGGCAGCCACGTGGTGGACGCTTTGCTCGAGCGCGGCGCGCGCGTGACCGTCATCGACGACTTGTCGACCGGTTTCGAGGAATTCGTGCCGAAGGCGCCGCGAGTCGAGCTCGTGCGCGGCAACCTGCTCGACCAACCGCTGCTCGATCGCCTGTGTCAGGGGCAAGATCTGGTCTTTCACTTTGCGGCCAACGCCGACGTGCGCGAGGGCCTGCTCCACCCCCGCCGTGACGTCGAGCAGAACCTGCTCGCGACGCAAAACGTGCTCGAGGCCATGCGCAAGCACGGCGTGAAGGACATCGCCTTCTCGTCCACCGGCGCTATTTACGGGGATTGCGCGGTGCTGCCGACGCCCGAGGATGCGCCCTTTCCGATTCAGACGTCGCTCTACGGCGCGTCCAAAGTCGCGAGTGAAGGCCTGCTCACGGCGTATGCCTTCGGCTACGGCTTCAACGTCTGGTTGTTCCGCTTCGTGTCCTTGCTCGGCCCGCGCTACACGCACGGCCACGTCTTCGACTTCTGGCGCAAGCTGCGCAGCGACCCGACACGGCTCGAGATCCTCGGCAACGGTGAGCAGAAGAAATCATACATTCACGTCGCCGATTGCGTGGCTGGGATGCTCACGGCCATCGAACGCGCGGATGGGCCGATCAACATCTTGAATCTCGGCCACGACGAGTGGCTCGAGGTCAACGAGAGCGTGCGCATCATTTGCGGCGAGCTCGGCCTCAGCCCCAAGCTCTCGTACACCGGCGGCGAGCGCGGCTGGGTCGGCGATGCGCCGAAGTTGCTGCTCGATACCAGCCGAATCCGCGCGCTCGGCTGGAAACCGACGCGCAGCATCCAGTCGTCGATCATCGACACCGTGCGCTTCTTGGAAGAAAATCCGTATTGCGCCGAGCGCCGCTGAGGCGGCCCATTTTCGGCGGAGCGCGAGTCAGCGCGGCGTATGCTCGCGTAAGAATGAGCGCACGCGCGCGACTGCGCGCGCCATGTCGTCTCCCGTCTTCCAACTCCGGATCAGCTCCGCGCGCGGGGCAATGCGCGCGATTTCCTCGGACACCGCCGCCGGGTGATATTGGTCGTCGCCGCGCAGGACGAGCAGCGGGACGCTGCAGCGTGCCACTTGCTCGCGCGTCACGCTGAACGCAAAATCGCGATCGTACAAATTCGATTCCAAGCTCGTGAGGACTTCGGCGCTCAGCTCCGGTCGTGCGCCGAGCAGCTCCTCGGCCCAACCCTGAACTAGGTCGTGAAACGTCTCGCGGTTGCTGTCGCTCCTGCCGATCGGTTGCTGGAGCACGGCGGCGCTCACCCGCGTCGGGGCTCGGTCGATCAAGGCCAAAGCGAACGCGCCACCGATGCAGCCGCCGAACAGATGACAGCGCTCGATGCCGAGCTCGTCCAGGAGCGCCAACTGGTCCTCTGCGTACGTGTGCCAACCGTCGGTCGCGTGCACCGGCGCGCGCGACGCACCGGCGTTCCGCTGATCCATGGCAATCACCTGGAAATGCTCGCAGAGTTCCAGCGTCGGATCGAAGGGCGTGCGTTGCCAGAAGCTCCTGTTCGAGCGCATGCCGCCTGGAGCAAGCAAGAGCACGGGGTAGCCCGCGCCGTGAACTTCATACGCGATTCGGGTTTCTCCGCGGGAAAAGCTGGGCATCGTCGGGTCCTCCGGGCGAAGATTACACCGCCCCGCGCGATCAGAGCGCGAACTTCTCGACCCCCGCGGTCAGTCGAAGGTGCCCTGGATCAGCTGCACGAGCTCATCCGCGCTCAGGCTGCCCGCGGCTTCGCCACCGTCGAGCAAGGTTTCGGCAATGCGGCGCTTCTTCACGTGGAGCTTCACGATACTTTCTTCGATCGTGTCGCGCGTGATCAAGCGATAGACGGTGACCGGCCGCTCCTGGCCGATGCGGTGGGCGCGATCGCTGGCCTGCGCTTCGACCGCGGGGTTCCACCAGGGGTCGAGGTGAATCACGTAGTCGGCAGCGGTCAGATTGAGCCCGAAACCGCCCGCCTTCAGGCTGATCAAGAACAAGCTCGCGCTGCCGGATTGGAACGCCGAGACACGCTTTTGGCGATCGGCCTGCGGCGTGGAGCCGTCCAGATACTCGTAGCTGATGCGGCGCTCATCCAAGCGCTCCCGCGCCAAGCTCAAGAGATCCACGAATTGGCTGAACACCAGCGCGCGATGCTCATTTTGACGCAACTCTTCCACCAATTCCAAAAACGCTTCGAGCTTCGAGCTCTCACTCGGCGCGTCGGGGAAGACCAGCGTTTGGTGGCAACAGAAGCGACGAAGGCGCATAATCTCCGCCAGCACCTCGATTTTCGTGAAGCGCTTGCCGTGGGACGTATAGAGCTTGTCGTGGATCTGCCGGCGTAACGCGGCGTAACGCAGCGCCTCGTCGTCGGACAGCACCACATCGTGCTGCACTTCGGTGATGGGCGGCAAGTACGGCAGCACATCGCGCTTCAAGCGCCGCAGCACGAACGGTCGCACCAGCTTCTGCAAGCTCTCGGTCGCTTCGCGACTGCCATCTCGTTCGACCGGCATCAGGAACGTACGGCGAAAGTGCGGCCAATCGCCGAGCAGCCCCGGGTTCAGGAACTGAAAGATGCTCCACAAATCGCCCAGGTGATTTTCGACCGGAGTGCCCGTGGCGACGATCCGCTGCTTGGCCGAGAGCGAGTAGGCCGCTCGCGCCCGGAGCGATTGCGAGTTCTTGATGAATTGGGCTTCGTCCAGCACCACCGTGCCAAAGGACAAGGCCGAAAGCTCGGCACGATCTTGCTGCAGCAGCGTATAGCTGCACACGAGCACACAAGCGCCGCCCTCGGGCTGGCCCAGCGTGGCCAATGACCGTGCGCGATCTTTGCCGGCGTATTCGAGCGCTTTCAGTGTGGGCGCGAAGCGGGCGATCTCGAGCAACCAATTGCCGCAGACCGAGGTCGGCGCAACGACCAGCGCCGGGCCCTCGCCGCTCTCGGCGCGCGCCACGAGCAGCGCCAAAATCTGCACCGTCTTGCCGAGGCCCATGTCGTCGGCCAAACACGCGCCAAGGCCGAGCTCACTCAAATAGCTGAGCCAGCGGAAGCCCTCGACTTGATACGGCCGGAGCGTGGCGCGAAGTGCCGCGGGCACCTGAAAGTCGCGGGTCGAGAGCTGCGCCACGCGGTCGAGAAATGCGCGGCCCTCGCCGTCGATTTCGAAGCCGGCTCCGTCGGCGAGCTCCGACAGCGTCGTGAACGCGCTCTTCGGCAAGCGCAGCGCGCCCCCGCGTTTGACGGATTCTGCCGCCTTCAGCGCGGCGATCACGCGCCGAATGCGCGCCTCGACCTCGATGTAGTCGCCGTTCGGCAGGCGCAGAAAGCGCCCACCCCCGATCGCCGGCGCTTGCGTCAGCGCGCTCAGCGCGATCTCGGTGACCTCATCGACGCGCAGCCCGCCCGTCACCAAGTACCAGCCCTTGTCGACACGTAGCCGGCCGTGCAGGGCGCTGGCCCGGGCGTGCGCGCTGAGCCTGAGGCCACCGGACTCCGGCCATTCGAGCGCGCACGGCCGGTTCGCCTGCGCGAGCTCGCTCAATAGCGCGAGCACGCCTTCTTCGCTCAAGGTCCAACTGTCGGGCGCGTCGAACGGCGAGCGCTCTTCGGCGGGGAGCTCGCTGGCCAAGGTCGGGCACGCCCGACGAAGGTCGAGGTTCTGCGCGCGCTCGCGCGCGAGATCGCGCTCGCAGCGCAAACGTTGACCTCCGACGAAGGCGCTCAGACTGGCGCGACCGCTGCCGGCCAAGAAGAAGCGGCCCCGCTCGCCGAATGGACGCACCCCGAGCTGCACGAGCCAAGCACCCGCGTGCGGTGCAAAGCGCACACAGGGTGTCGCGTCGGCCTCTACCGCGCGTTCGCTGCCGAGCTCGGGGCTGTGCACCTCTACGCTCTCGGACAGCTTGGCGAGCACCTCGAGCAGTTCGCGCTCGTGGCTCTTCGGGATGCGCGTGCCCGGGCGTAGCGCGCCGATCACCTGGTGCATGGCCGGCGAAACGCGGTACACGGCGAGCTGGCGCTCGCCTTGTGGCACGACGTTCACGCCGAGCTCGGCGCCGGCGGGTTCGACGAGCAGCGAGAGATAGCCGCGCTCTTCGCGCGTCTCGAGCCGGCACGTGCCGCGCACGACTTCGACCGGCGTGCGGCGTTGGCCGTTCAGCACGCGCGGATGACCGATCAACGCCTCGGCTGCGTCCGGGCCGAACTCGCGCGCGCCGTTCGCGAGCTCACGGGTGCAGTCGAGCACTCGTTGATCCTCGCTGGGCAGGTCGGCATAGAGCGGCCACAACTCGGCGAGCGAGACCCGACGCCCGTCACTAAAACCGGTGGTGCCGCGAAATTCTTGCAACGCGGGGCGGCTCAGCGTGCCATGCGTCATATCGACGAACCAGGCCACGCGTCGATTCTGCGCGCGCTCGTCCGCGACCTGCTCGGAGATCTGCGATAGCGCATCGAGTGTCTTTTGCCACTCGGGTTTGGTCGAAAACAGATCCCAGAGCACGAGCTCTTTCGGCGAGCGCTCGCGCGCAAAGCTTACTTCGAGCCGCGCCACTTCCAGCGAAAAGTGCGAGTCGTCGAGCATTTCCGCGAGCAGCAGCGCCTGGCGCGCGAGCCAAGCGTAGCCAGCGCGCTGCCACACCGCCGCCCGCCGCACGAGCAGCTGGCACCAGTTGGCGCGTGCCCATTTGTCGACCGATGACAAGTGCACGGTCAACGCCAGAATGGAAATCTCCCACGCTCCCACGTCGGGCGGCAGCTGGTGAACGTCGAGCCGACGCTGTTCCTCGGGCGCTTGGGCGAGATGTTTGAACAGGGTGCGTAGCGCGCGCGCGGCGCCGCGATTCACGTCACCCGAGCCCGCACTCAGTAGGCGCTTGGCCGCACCGCGGTTGGTCTCGTCGTCGCGAGCACACAAGATCAGCGCCAACAGCGGCCCGAGCGCGCCCGTGTCCGGCAGTGCTCCCGGCTTACTCGAGCGAGTCGCAAGCAGCTGGTCCAGGCGCTGGTACGCATCCGCCAAGTTTCCCTCCGCGCAGCGCATGGCCGCGGAAAACGCGAGATTTTCCGGGGCCGGCAAGTCCCGAACCAGCTCGGGCACCCGCTCGAACTCGCCGCGCAGGATGGCATGCTGACAAAGCGCGCCATTGAGCCGCGCCCGATCGAGCGCATCGCCCGCGTTTGCGCGTTGCTCGTCGAGCCAGGCGTATAGCTCGTCGCAAGCCGAAGGCTCGCACAAGCACTCGCTCAGCACGAGTGCTGCAACGGCGAGCGCGTCCCCGCCCCAGACTCGCGCCAGCCACTCCGGATCGAACGGCTCACACAGCGAACGGCGCAGCCACTCGGCGCGATTGCTCGGGCCGAGCTCCGGCGGGCGCTTGCGCGCGGCAAAGCGCTCTTGAAATTTGGCCAAATTTCCGGACTGCAGCGCGAGCGTCAGATCGCTGACCGAGCGCAGCGTGAGCAGCGCGCGCGTGACCCGTGCGATCGCCTCGAGCTCACCGCGCTCGGCCAAGCGGCGCAGCACGAGCTCCCGATAATCGGGGTGAACCGCAAAGTGCGGCTTCAGCGACCCCGTGCGAAGCGGCCCCGCACTCACCACCCAGCCCTCGCTTTGCATGCGCTTCAGCCACGCCGCCGCCGAGAGCGCGGGCTTCGGGCACAGCGTTTCGAGCACGCCGAGCGGTAACGCCTGCTCGCAAGCCAGGGCGCCGAGCAAAGTGAAATCCTGCTCGCCGAAGCTCGAGCTCGCGGCTCGAAATCGTTGCAACAGGTCCGAAACGGGCACGCGCTAGGCGCTACCGCTCAGCGCCGGGTGCCACAAGGGCTTGTGGCAAGCACGGCGATTTTGCGCCCTATCTGCCTGAAAGATTAGTCGCTGAATTGCACCGGGTAGCCGCCCTCGCTGGGCAACTTGCCGTCCACGCGGATCACCCGCACGTCGCGGCTGACTTGCGCGGGCCTCGCGTACCCGATGCCGCCCGAGCTGCGCGCGACCAGGCGCAAGAGTTGGGACAGCGAATCGACCGCGCGCGGCGGACCGGGAAGGCCTCGGATCTTGCGGTCGATCCAGAACCGGCTCACCTCGTCCGGATTCATGCGCAGCACGGTTTGGTCGAAACCGATGCGATCGGTCGAGTGGGCGGGGTGGTTGAACGGCACGCTGCGTTGACCGGAAAATGCGCTGTCGTCCGCGTTCATGAAAATGCGGCGCAGCTCGTTCATCGTCAGATTTTGCAGCGCAGAATCCTTCGCCACGAACACCGCGAGGATCATGCGATCCGCAGCGCGCGCCTTGCGCTCGCTGCTCGGCAGCGCCAAGAAAAAGAACAGCGTGCTGGCCAGCGTCACGAGCAACGCAAAGCGACGACCGTTACGGAGCCGAGGGAAGACCCGCATCTCAGAATGCCCACGCCACCTGGGAAGCCAGAATTCTCAGCGGATGCGCGCCGAGCCCTATCGCACCCGGGCCGCTCAAGTGCCAATCCTGATATTCGAGCTTGACCACGACCGCGGCGGTGGGGCGCAAGTTGAAGCCGAGCTCGTAACCCGTAGCGGGCGGAATGTTCGGCTGATCGGGCTCATTCACGTGCTGCACCATCACGTACGGCATGAGCGGCACCATCGGCAAGCGATAGCCGACCATGCCGTACGCACCCCAACGCCGATAGTCTGCCTGAAAGCCCTGCGGCGGACGGATTACCGACTGCCGCGGGCGGTCGCCCTGCGCGTAGTGGGCTTCGTTGCTGAGCGCTTCGCCCTGCACGAGCCACGAGTGGTACTCCCACTTTACATCCGCCGCGAGCGACAGCTCCTGATACTTGGCGGTCGTCGTGTAGGCTTGATCGACGCTCTTGCCGTCCGCGCTCACCACGTAGCGCGCCGAGCGATCGTAGTATCCACCGCGATAAAACGAGGCGCCAACGGTCAGCGTGCCGATCGCGTCGGTCTTCGCATACAGTCGACCGCCGAACGCCTTGTCGTCACTGAAATCCTCGTATTCCACCGGACCGCGGCCGTTCGACAGCGTCAAATCGTAGCCAATTTCGACCGGATCCAAAAAGCCGCTGCCGTACAAATGCAAGCCCGTTTGCTGCTCCGGAAAGAGCTGCGCCGCGACCACGACCGGCTTCTTGATGCCGACGATCGTGGGCGATCCGTGATCCACGTTCCAGATCCCGTACGGCGTCAGGAACTCTCCCGCTTGAATCTGAAACAGCCCGCTGAACTCGTGCTCGATGTACACGCGCTCGATGCGAATGCCGCCCCAGCGGATCGGCTCCTCGAAGCCGGCGTAGTCGAGCACGGTGGTATCGGTGCGAATCGCGTTGCCGCTCGCGTCGGTGTGCGTCGTCCCGTTCGGCAGGTACAAAAAGCGAACCTCGGCCAGCGCACGCCACGAATCACCGAGGTTACTGCTGAGGTAGACGTTGAAGTTGCCGACCGCGAACGAGTTCACGCCCGGATAGGTCCGATTCCAAACGTTCGACGCGGGCAGCAGCAGGCGCTGATAGGTAAAATCCGCGAAGCCGTAGATGTCGAGCCGATGCTGGGTGTCGCCCTCGCTGCCCTCTTCGCTGCTGGACGTGAAGCTGTCGCTGCTCGCCGCGGTGTCGGCCGCGCTGTCTGCGCTGACCTTCGCGGCCGTTGGTCCCGGCTCGGGCGCGGGCTTGAGTTCGGCTGCAGCGGGCGCGGCTTGGGCCTCTTGAGGAGCTGCGGGCGTCGGCGCTGACGGCGAGTCCGCGGGCTCCGCGGCTCGAGCAACTGACGGCAGCGCGAGCGCGAGCGCGGCCAAGGCCCAGCTTCGCCGTCGGCGGCGCCGGCTCACCGGTGACACGTCCCGGACGGAACACACAACGGCTGCTTAATCACACCGAACGACAGACTCGGCAAATCACAGCACTCCCAGCCTGAAAAACAATCGCTGCCGCCGAGCGAGCACTGGACGAAACAAGCGTTGGCCATGATCGTCAAACAGTACGAGGCCTCGTAGCCGGCGCAGTCAGCGCTCGATTGGCAAGCCATCGTTTGGCCCGTCGGCGGCCGCTGACAATAAGACGGAGTCGTCGTGAGGTTGCAGGCGTAGCCGCCGGCGCAGTCATCGTCGCTGGCGCAACCGCCATTCGTGCAATAACCCGAATCCCCGCTCGGATGGCAGACGTTGAAGGCAGGGTTCGTCGCGCAGTCCTGGTCGGCCGTGCAAGCGTCGCCGAGGCCGTCGGGAATGATCTCGCAGCTGGTACCGCCGCTCGGCTTTTGATAGCCCGGCTCGCAAACACAAGCATCGTTCTGCGCGAGCTCGTGCTTGCCGCAAGGCACGCAGCCGTGGTCACCCGTCACGCTGTTGCTCGCTTTCGAACACACGCACAGCCCCGAACTCGGATCGTAACTTTGACCTGGGTCGCAGCGGTTGCCCGAGTCATACAAACAGCCGGACGCGCCGCCGACCCCAACGAAGCCGAGCAGTAGGCTGACCGCCGAAATTCTGGGCAAGCTGAGCATGCCGGCTAGGTACGACAAGAACTCGCCCCTTCTTAACTCGAGCGAGCAGCAGCAAGCCGCTGACGGCCAGGAAATAGCGCGCGAAAACTACATGTCGCTCGCCCGCTGGCTCGGCCGCTGCGAACGTCCGGCCGAGCCGTTGGCACGCGCTGCTCAGCCACTACCGGCGGCCGAACGACTCCGTCCGCGCCGCACGAACTCCGGCTTGCCAGCCGCAATGACACGAACCGCAGGCGCTTCCGGTCCGCCCGCACGCGAGCTGCCGCGCTTATTTTTTTGGGGGCACACCAAGAAACGGGCGCGCGGGCCGTGCTGCAAGGCAGTGGGCAACGGCGTTCGGCGCGCGCCATCTTGGCAGCCACGCCAGCCCGGCACTGCGTACGAGCTCGGAATGGGTCCCGCGGGCCTCGTACGGCCCGCTGAGCTCGCTCGAAACCGCGCGCACGGAGCGGCGGATCGACCGCCGCTCCAGCGCGGGTTGTGGCGTTACTGGCAGGCCGGAAACTGCTTACCGGTGTCCTGATCCGAGGTCGACGAGTTCACCGGGATGGACAGCGTGCGACCGCTGGAGTCGGTGAGCACGAGCGTCGTGCCCGCCGCGTTGCTCGGCAATTGCCAGGCGCCGTAGGAGAGTCGCGTCGCTTGGCCACCATTTTGGCTCACACTCTGAATCGGGAGCCGCTCGTTCTCGATGTACACCTGGTTGGCGTTGCCGGATTTGACGCGCACTTTGACGTTGCCAGAGACATTGCACGGCACGACCTTCCAGCTCACTCCCGAGCTCGGGTTGCCCACCGAGAAGCCGAGCGCGTCGAACGCAGTCTTGCTCACGTCCAAGTGCCCCGCCGTCGCGCACGCCGGGTTACTATCGATCGGGCATTCGTCGGTCACGGTCGCGGTCACCGAGCGGCCGTTGTTCGTGTTCGTGATCTGCACGCACGCACCGCAATAGTTCGAATTGGTGAAATTCGAGCTGCTCGCGCCGGGGATGGCCACGAAGTAGTCGTTCGGCGCCGCGATGTTCGAGACCGGATCGTCGGTGCCGCTCTCGGTGCCGAGGTAGCCACACGCAGTCTGATATTGGCTGCCGTTCTTGAACGTACCCTGCCCGAAGTAGTACCAGGTGAGCGATTGCTGGCCCGCGCCGAGCGCCGGAAGCACCGAGCAGCTGGTCGTGCCCCCGCCCGTAGAACCGCCGGTCGAACTACCGCCGGTCGAGCCGCCGCTGCTCGAACCACCGCTGCTCGAACCACCGCTGCTCGAGCCACCCGTCGAACCGCCTCCCGTGGAACCACCGCCGACGCAACTGACGCTGAATTTGTCGACGATCAGGTTGCGATCTTCCGTGCCGATCAGGGCATCATTCGTAAATTCGACGCTCACGGTCTGGCTGCCCGCCGAAGCGCTGAACGTGAACGGATAAGTCGTGTACGAGGCGCTGTTCACGGTCGCGCTGCCGACCTGCGCGCCGTTCACCTTCACGACCATGTTCGGCCACACGCCGCCGGCCGACGTGCCTTTGGCGGTCACGACGATCGTGGTGCTACCGCCGCCGAGGTTGACGCTGGTCGAGACGCTGCCGTTCGACCAAATGTCCCAGCCACCGTCCTGCGCACCGCCCGTGGAGTGCGTGATGGATTCGGCCTCGAAGGTCTGCGGCGTGCAACTGCCGCCCGACGTCGCGCCGCCGGTCGTGCTGCCGCCAGTGCTCGACGAACCGCCGGTAGTGCTGCCACCGGTGCTCGATGTGCCGCCCGCGCTGCTGGTGCCACTCGAGCCACCGGTGCCTCCGCCCGTCGTCGTGCCGCCCGATGAACCGCTCTGGGTCACCGAAACGAGCTGCGCTTCGTTACTTGCGCCGCCCGGCGAGGCGTTGAAGCCGAAGCTCACCGATTGATGCGGCGCGATCGCCGCGTTCCATGAAAGCGGCGTGAACGTCACGGTGCTGCCGCTGATCAGGCTGGTCGCGTTCCAGGCCTGAGAAACCACGGAAGTGCGGGAATTGATCACCACTGACCAAGTCGTGGTCGGCGTATTGCCGTTGTTGGTGACCGTCACGTTTCCGGTGTAGCCACTGCCCCAATCGTTGAAGCTGAGCGTCGCGCTCACCGAGCCGTCCGAGGACGCGAGCGCCTCGCTGACGGTGGAAGCGCCATCCGCCGCGCCGGCGCCGCAGGCACCTGCGAACAAACCAAGCAACGAAAGAGCAATCAAGCTGCGCCGAATTCGGAACTTCATCTCGTGCGTTCTCCTTTACCGAAGCGACTGCTTCGAAGTCGAACTCACCATAAGTAAATTTACATAGAGATGACCAGAATATCCAAACCTGTGCGGTCGCTTTCCGAGGAGCCGCCAGAATTTTACGAATGCACCTGCGATCCACCGCAGCAGAGCGGAACATTCCGTGTGAAACGCAGCTCGCGAGGTAAAGCACTTCCCTTTACGAACCACGGTATCGAGCTTGCCAATACCGGATCTGGTCGCCTGCATTTGCGCCACGCGCCCACGCCAAAAAATAAATCACTCCTAGGGGTGATACACTCACGCGCCAGGGTTTGTCGCGTTCGTCGCGCAGCGCGGCGCACGCGTCGGCGCACGGCTTGACCGCACTCAGTGCCTGCGCCCGGCACGACTGAACCCAAAGCGGGCCGCGCGAGAGTCGGATACGGGCCCCTTCTTTCGCAAAGCCCGGAGGTGCCGCGTTCAGCGCGGACAACGGCGTTGCCGAGCCCAAACATCGAGTTTCCTCACAGAACCTGCACTCGATTCAGCGAAAGCCGTGCGCACGTCGTGCTCCGCCAGCTCGCTCCGTCTGTCGGCGCCAGGCCCACGGGCAGAATCGGCCGCCGTGCCAGTCCCCGAGGGGGCGGGCCCCGCGAGAGAGCGGCGTGAAGCAAGCCCGCCCCTGAGCGACGGCGTGAAGCAAGCCCGACCCAGGATGAGGCCGCGCCGTCGCGCGCATCACCGGAAGTGGCTGAATTCAAAGAATTTTCTTCATAGTCCCCAGAAAACGGAACCAACCCACGGGGCGACCCGGGATGAGGCCGCGCCCCACAGGATGAGGCCGCGCCCCAAAAACCGGAGCACGAGTAAGGCGGCGGGGCGCGCTTTGGGCGGGCGGGGCGAGGGCGAGGGTGACAGAGTCACGCGCGCGATGGGTACGGAGAATCAGTGCACGCCCGGGTCTCAGACCAGCGCCCACAGCGCGCGCTTCTATCGCTTCGAGGACGCCCAAGGGCGCTTGCACCTGGTCGACTCGATCGACTCAGTGCCGCAGGCGTTGCGCGCGCACGCCGCGTGCATCGAGTACCGCGCGGACGCGACTGATTTCAGCCGCCAGATCACTCAGGCGGGTCCGAACGCGGCGCGGATTTTCGGGTTGGGCGCCCTGGCCGCGCTGCTGGTGCTGCTCGTGTTTTGGCGGGTCCCCGCCACGCGTCGCTTGGCCGTGCGGCTAGCGATCTTGGCGGGTGTGGTAGCGCTCTTGGGCGGCGCGTACTTCGCGTGGCTGCGGCGCAACGCGGGGCTGTCGAGCGACGCGCTCGCCACGCCCAGCGCGCTGATCGACGACGCCAAAGCGGCGGTCGCGAAGATGAACGCGCGCACGCAGGCCGAGCAGAACGAACTCAAGGAGACCGAGCGGGCGAAGTGAGCGCACCTGGGCGCGGCGTGCTCTCTCTCTTGAGTTTCGCGCTCAGACGGAAGCTTTCGCAGCGGTCGAGGAACGCGCGCGTGCTCTTCGGCATCGGCACGCGCGCGCGCGCCATCGACGAGACGAGCACGGCGCTCGCGCGCAGGAGCTCGCTGAACTGAGCGCACAGCGCGGCGTCGGCTCCCACTGCGGTAGGCTGAAACTCGCACAGCGTTTCACTCGCGACCACGAACGAGGACCAGACTTCGAACACGTCCGGGTCCGTGCGCAGCGTTTCGCTCTTCGATTTGGCCGCCGCAATGAATTCGTCGACGACCGGCTGCAAGCTGGCAAACGGCGGCAATACGCCGATCGTGCTCTTCAGCGCGTCGCCGATCGAGTCGATGGCGCGCATCGTGAGTGCGATCTTGACGTAGCGGCTGCGATAAAATTCTTCGATCGGAAACGCAAACGCTTTGAACGGCTCACCCCACAGCTCGTCGATCCCTTCCTCGCCGCTGCGGTGCAATACCATTTGTCCGAGGGCGAGCGACTCTTGCAGGTGTTCACCGCACTGGCGCATGAGCGCGTTGTCGGGCTGGATCTCGACGCCGCAGGCTTGCAGCTCGACGAGCTTGGTGAAGATGTCGGTCGCGCGGTTGAAGAGCGCGCCGGCGAGCATGCCGCCTTTGACGCGCTTCTTGGCTTGGTTCGTTTCGTCGAGGAACGCGCGGCGCGCTTCGGCGAGGCGCGTGCCCGGCACGTTCAGGCCGTACTCCACGTGATTGAACAAACGCCGCGTGAGCGCCTCGATCAGCCGCTTCTTGGCGAGCAGGGTGTCCGCGGGCACTTCGTAGGCTTTGATCCAATAGCCGTCGTAGAAAACGCGCTGCTTGCCGTTGATCACGCGCTTTTCGCCGTGCGGAATTTCCACGTCCGTCATCTGTCTGACCCCCTACGCCAACGCCAAGATCATCGCCAGCTCATGATCGCAAAAGATTCAGCGACTGGGAACACCCTGATGAGTGAGTCGCAAACCTTGCGTGCGTGCGGCGCGCGCAAAGCCCGCGCAAGGTTTGCGTTGGCATGCGCGCGAAACGTTCTCGAATCAATCCGACTCGCGCCCGACGGCGCTCGCCGCAACGGCGCGTGGAGCGCGCGTCGTCACTCGCGATCGAAGCGCGCGGCATTGGTCAAGCCATTCCGCGAGTCGGATCGAGATCCATGTGAACGGAATACTACCGTCACATAACTCGAACTGAGGCAGGCTTGCCGAACAGGCCAGAAAAAGAGCCTGTTTCGTCTTGTTCAGCAGCGCACATGATTTGCGTCGCTCGAACATCGGGCTATGCCATGCGGGCGATGACAGGGAAACGGGATTCAAATCCGCCGGCGCCTGCGCGCGACGACGAAGAAAAACTGCTGCTACCTCCACCCGGACCGCCGCCGCCGCCTGTGCGCCACCGCGCCACGCCGCCGCCGCCGCCAAAGCGCGCGGCCAATGCGGCACCCAAAGCGGTACCGCTCGAGGAACTCGCGCGCGCGACGCGCCAACCGCCGCCGCTCCAAGCCGCCGCGCGTGCGCCGCGCCAGCCGCCACCTCCTCCGAAGCGCACGCGCTCGGCAGCGCCGCCCAATCCAGTTCGAGTTGCCACCGGCGCACCGCCGCCTCCGTCCATGCGGAGCGCACCGCCAAAAGCGCCAAGCGCGCCGCCCCCTTCCGCGAGCGTGCAGCCGCCACCGTTGCCAAGTGCTCACGCTTTGCCAAGTGCTCACGCGGCGCCTTCGCCGAGCGCGCCGCTTCCTTCCGCAAGCGTGCAGCCGCCGCCGTTGCCGAGCGAGCCGCCCGCCGTCACCGCCAGCGTCCAGCCGCCGCCACTCCCGCCATCACCGAGCGCGCAGGCCGCGCCCTCACCGAGCGAGCCGCCGCCCGCTGTCACCGCCAGCGTCCCGCCGCCGCCACTCCCGCCATCACCGAGCGCGCAAGCCGCGCCCGCACCGAGCGAGCCGCCGCCCGCCGTCACCGCCAGCGTCCCGCCGCCGCCACTGCCGCCACCCGCGGTCATCAGCAGCGCGTCGCCGCCAGTCGTGACGAGCGCGCCGACGCCGCCCATGCCGGCACCTGCTTCACCCGCGCCGCGCGCGCCCTTCGTCTCCACTGGCTCGGAAATGCCGGTGGTCATCACCACGCCGCCACCGCGCATGCGGCCGAGCGTCGTAGCTCGTGCACGGCGCGCCGCGGAGCGCGCGTGGAGCGCGCGGCTCGGTCTGATTCGCCGCGCGCGGGCTGCGCTTCCGGTCGTCAAAGAGCTCGGCACGCGAGCGGCTGAGCGCGTGCAGCGCGGAGCCACGCGGCTCTTGCCGCAGGCCAAAACCGTGGGCTCGCGCGCCGCTCAGCTATTGCCGCGCGCTCAGCGCCTGCTCCCAAACGCGAAGCGGCTCGCGCGCCCCGTCCGGCGCGCGCTGCCGCGGGCCGGGCGCTGGGCCCGGAACACGGTGCGCTCCGCGCCACGCTCACTGTTGATCGCGGCGCCGTTCGTGCTGCTGATCGCGATCTGGATCGCGCACAGCGTCCCCTCACGTCATCGGCATCCGGCGGAGCTCGCACTCACCGCCCCCACCGCAGCGCACACCAGCGCCGCACCCGCGGCCGTTCACGTAGGCAGCGCGCCAAGCGAACCCGCGCCCGTCTCAGCGACGGTCCTCACGCCCACCGCAACGGTCACTCCGCCCACTGCGCCTGCCCAGGCCGACGACGCCGAGCTGCGGCTGGCGGTTGCTCAAGGCTTGCCGGCGATGGCCGCGCTGGCCGCCAAATATGCCGCCGATCCGCAGGTGCTGCTGGCGCTGGCCAGTGCCGAAGCCCAGGCACAACGCTACGACTCCGCAGTGGCCAGCATCGAGCGCGCGCTCGACGCCGCGCCGAGCGCCGCCCAAAACGGCAAGTTGATGGGCATTCTCTGGCGCGCAGCGCAGTCGTCCGCGGCGGAAGAGAGCTTTGCCTGTATGCGCCGGCTCGGCGCACGCGGCAGCGACATCGAATTCGATCTGGCGACGACCGCAGGCGTGCGCGAGAGCGTGCGTGAACGCGCCAAGACCGAGCTCTCGAACAACCTGGCGCTCGACGCCAGCGCCGACACACGCGCCGCCACCGCCCTCTTGCTTGCGCCCGATTGCGTGAGCAGAAAAGCGCTCCTCCCCCGCGCCGAGCGCGACGGCGGCAAGCGCACGCTTGCCATGCTGGAGCGTTTTTCGAGCGGAGCTGGCTGCAGCTCGAGCTCGGACGGCGCGTGCAACGCCTGTTTGCTGGGCAGCGCGGCGCTGGCACAAGCCATCAGCAAGATTTCTGCAGGAACCAAACCATGACCAACGTTTCGCGCGGCGCGCTCGCCGCTCTCTGCTTGCACACGCTGAACGGCTGCGCCCTGGCCGGCTCGATGAACGTCGAGCCGGTGGCCGTGAGCACGCAAAAGCCAGGCAATGTCGCGCTGTTCGTGGCCGTGAGCCAACACGGCGCGGGCGTGGCAGGGCTCGACAAGCAAGCCTTCAAAATCTACGAGAACGGCGTCGCGCTCGACAACCAGCAGATCCAGCTCACGCTCCTGCCCACTGCCAGCGCAGCGAGCCAGCGCGCCGCCGTGCTCGTCGACATGAGCAAGATGGTCGGCGCGGAAGACAAAAAGGCGCTCAGCGCCGCGCTGCGCTCGTTCATCGTGCGCCTACGCCAGCGCGAGGCCGTGAGCCTGTACGCTTTCGACGGCTCGCCGAAGGTGCACTTGGTCGCCGAGTACGCCAAGGACGCGCGCGCCGAGCCCGACGAAAAAGACACCAGCATGGATCGCCTGCTCGCATTCAGCCGGCGCGACTCGTCATCGAGCCTATACACGGCGGTGATGGATGGCGCAGAGAAGCTGAGCGCGTCGCTCCAGGCCGAAGGGCGCCCAATCGAAAACGGCACGCTGATCGTGATCGCCTTGAACCCGGATCTCGCCGGTCGCGTCGATGACGGCAAGCTGCGCGAGTTCATCGCGAGCTCACCGCACCACTACTTTTTGATGACGGTCGGGCCCTGGGCGACGAGCGCGGACGTTTCCTTCATCGGCAAGAACGGCAGCACGCGCGCGGCCTCGCTCAACACCATGACCACACCGCTCGACACGGTCGCCAACGCGGTCGACGACGACTATTTTCGCAACTACTTGGTTTCATACTGCTCGCCGGCGCGTGCAGGGAAGCGCCAGCTACGGCTGGAGGTCGCGACCACCGACGAGCAGGGCCATAAGAGCGTGGGGCGCTACGACACCGAGTTCGACGCCACCGGCTTTGGGCCGGGTTGTAACTCGCAGGCCTTTCCGCACTTCGTGATCGCCAAACCGAAGGACAGCGGCGCGCACGTCGCTTCGAGCAATCCGAACCCCTCCAACGCCAAAGCCGGGACCAAGGCCGCGCCGCCGAGCGCCGCGCCGGACAACGGCGTCAAAATTTCGTCGGCCACGACGCCCCCACCCAAGCCCAGCGCTTCGGCCGCGGCGCCGATCGCAGAGCCGCCGAGCGGGCTCGGTTACGAGTGAGCTCCCCGCCCCCGCTCAATAATGCGGGGGCTTTTCGTTCTCCATCGGCTCGCCCATACCCGTCACTCGCGTGCGCAAAGCGACCAGCTGCTGCTGCAAGAGCTCGATCGTCTTTTGTTGCTCGAACACGACCTGGTTCAGCTCGGCGAGCTGCTTTTCCAGATGGGAATAGCGAATTTCCAGGTCGACGACGCGCGGCTCCATGGGCCTTGCCTAGCACGGCCGCGCACGCGCGCGACGAGCAAACCGGAATGAGCGCCTGAGCGCGCGCTTCAGCGCGCGGCTGTTTTCGGTGCTACGGTCGCGCGCTCTTCGAGCTCGCGCTCGCCCTGACCGGCGGGGCAGCGCCGAGGATTGCGCATGGAATTCGAGGTCGTCAGCGCGTTCGAGCGCGTACAAAGCACGCTTGCACCAGTGCTCGACATCGTCGCCGAGCGTGTCGACGACGCGAGCGTCCCCGGCTGGTGCGCGCGGCGCGGCTGGCAAGATTTCTTGTTGAGCTTGAAGGATGAGCAGCTCGCACTTTGCGAAGCGGAAGGGCTGGCGTTCGCTTGCCCGCTGCTCGCCGCGGCACCCCAAGATCTGGCGGAGCTTGCGCGGAGCGTGCGGCAAAGTTGCGCGCTCGAGGCGCTCGAATCCGTACTGGTAGCTCAAAGCAACGAAGATTATCGCGGGGTATCGTCACGCAAACGCGCGCAAGTGGCGAGCCTGCTCGCCACCCTGGGCACGCTGGTCGACGGCGCCGAGCGGATCGTGGACGTGGGCTCCGGCAGCGGCCATTTCACGCGCCTGGCAGCGCATCATTTCGGCCGTGCCACGCTGGGGCTCGAGCGGAACCCTGAGCGGGTGCGGAGCGCCAACGCGCGGCTCTCCGCCCGTTCCGGCGAGGCGTCTCCGTGCGCTCCGCAATTCGCCGTGGTCGACGCCTTGCGTGAGCCTCTGTCGCTGCGCGCGAACGATTTGGCGATCGGCCTGCACGCTTGTGGTGAGCTCGGCGACACGCTCGTGACCGCGGTCGCGGACAGCGGCGCCGATCTGGCGCTCATCTCGTGCTGCTTGCAAAAAATTCGCGCGGAAGAGCGAGCGCCTTTGACCCGCTCCGCGAGCGGGCTCGCGCTGTCGAAGAAAACGCTCGGGCTGAGCAATCTGACCTCGCGCGTGCTCGGCGTGGAAGCCGACGTGGCGCACATGCTCGCGGCCCGCCAAGCTCGACTGGCCCTGCGCAGCCTGCTTTTGGAGCGCGGGCTATCCGTGCCCTCCGGCGCCGAAATGAGCGGGATCAATCGCCGGCGCGCGCAAGCCGGGCTTTCGGATCTCGCCGATCGCGCGCTCGCGCAGCGCGGTCTTCAGCCCGCGAGCGCCGCCGAAATTGCACGCCACGAGCACAACGCCGCCCGAGATTTTGCGCGCGTCCGCCGGCTGTCTTTGCCGCGCAACATGCTCTCTCGCTTAGTCGAGCTGAGCGTCGTCCTCGACCGCGCCATGAAGCTTCACGAAGCGGGCCACGCCGTGCGCGTCGCCACCGTATTCGAACCCGACGTGACCCCGCGAAACATCGGCCTGTTTGCCAGCCGAGACGCCGCGCGTTTGCCCGCCACTGCACGACTTCCCAAGCCTTGAGTTTGGGTTGGGGCCACGCGGGAACGGGCGCGCTGTGCGTGCAACTCGACACCCGGCAACGCGCTCAGGCGCAGGCCGTCCGTGCAGCCGCGCCGGCCCTCACTGCCTACGAGTTCGGAGCGCGGGTTGCACCGCTCGAACCCACCGTAGCCACGCCGGCAATCCGGATCACGCGGCTGCCGTCCGCGTCATGGCTCGAATAGCCATTGCGAGGGGCGCCCGCGCGGTCGGGGCCCCGACGCTGGCGGCCTCTATCAGGCCGCCAGCGAGCCCAAACGCAACCAGAGACGACGGGCGCAGAAGCCCACATGCTAGCGTCCCGACCGAATGCCGCCCGCGTCGACTGCTCGAGACTATTGGCGTTTTGCCACGCCGGCAGTCGTCGCGCTGGGCGCGCTCTTGCGTGGCGCGCACTTGTTCGCGCTGGCGCGCTCGCCGCTCTTCGATCTGCTGCAATGGGACGCCGGTAGTTACGATCGCTGGGCGCAGGAGATCGCGGGCGGAAAGCTCATCGGCAGCGGCGCTTTCTGGCAAGACCCGCTATACGCGTACGTACTCGGCCTCTCGTACCGAGTCTTCGGTCATCATTTGATCGTACCGCGTGTGCTGGCGCTCGCGTGCGGGCTGGTCACGATCCTGTGCACCGCGCGCATCGCCGAACGCGTCTGGCAGAGGCCGGGCGCAACGCTCGCGGCCGCCCTGTTCGCCAGCTGCTATTTGCCCGAGATCTACTACGAGGGCATCGTCGGCAAGACCGCACTTTCGGTTTGTCTGCTGGCGGGCGCGCTCGATGCCTTCACGATCGGCAGCAAGCGGTCGTTCGTGGCCGCGGGCGCACTGCTCGCCCTCGGTGCGCTCGCACGCGGCAACGTGCTCTTGCTCTTGCCGCTCGCTCTACTCGTGGTTTACCGCGGTTGGCAGCGCGACCCGAACCCCGACACGCCGCGCGATGAAGGGCCGCGGAATGCGCTGCGCGTGCTCCTCGGCGCGGTGCCCTGTTTGGCGCTCGCCACCTTGCATAACGGCCTGGCGGCTCACGAGTTCGTGCCGCTCACCACCAATCTCGGCATCAACCTGTATTTAGCCAATCACGACGGCAACGAGTACGGCTACTACACGCCGCCGCCATTTTTGCCAGTCGACAATCAAAACGAGGTGGCAAGCTTTCGCGCCGAAGCCGAGCGCCGAACCGGTGCAAGCTTCAGCGACCGCGAACTTTCGAGCTATTGGACCGACCAAACGCTGGCCGCGATCAGCGCGAGCCCCGGTCACGCGGCAATCCTCACCTGGCACAAGCTGCGCTTGCTATTGCACGATGACGAAATCACTGACGCGATCAGCGTAGAGCTGTTTTCAGAGTGGTCGCCTGTGCTCAAGTTGCCGCTGGTCACTTGGGGCGTGCTTTTTCCGCTCGCCATTCTGGGCGGCGTCGTCGGCTTTGGTCGTCGCTCGGTTCGGCTGATCGTGGGCGTCGCACTCGGCTATTTTCTGAGCCTATTGCCGTTTTTCGTGCTCGGGCGCTTGCGCGTCCAGCTGCTCGCGCCGTTCGGGGTGCTCGCGGGCGGTGGCCTAGTTTGGCTGCTCGACGCGGCTCGCGCGCGGCGGGGTCGCGCGCTTTTGGTCGCCAGCGCGGGCCTCTTGCCTTGCCTGGTGTTCGCTTCCTACCGCGCGGATTGGATGGATCGCATCCGCCACGCCGCCCTGGCCGTCAATTGGAACAACTTCGCCAGCGCGCTCGCCGATTCGGGCCAACAAGACGCCGCGATCGACGCCTATCGACGCGCGGTCGCCATTGACGCGCGAGCTGTGCCTGCCGCCCTGCGCGCCCTGGGCGCCCTGTACGAACAACGCGGCAACGACAAAGCGGCGCTCGACATTTACCAACGCTTGCTCGAGCTCAGACCAGAGAGCCCGTCGGCGCAGGCCGCGCTGCGGCGCGTGCAGAACCGCATTTCGACTGCCCCGCCGGAAGCGCTCGCCGGACCGCGCGTGGAGACGGTCGAGCAATCGCCGGCAGCCGCGCCCACGCCCAACCTGGAGGCGCAGAATGCGGCGGTCGGCGGCTGGGTGCTCGCGCCCGCGGCCCGGGCGGCGCTGATCGCGCGGCTCGCCTCTGAGCCCGCGGGCTCAGAGACTTGGATCGCCTTCGATGGCCGGGACCCGGGCGCGCGCGCGTTCGCGCAAGACTTGGGGCGCGCGTTCGAGCAGGCACACTGGCGCGTGCGCGCCCTCACCGAAGCGCCGATCGCACTCCGCGCAGGACTCTCACTCTTCGCGAGCGGCGACGCCACTCCCGCCTACAACGCCGTGAGCGACGCTCTGCGAGCAGCAGGATTGGAAGCCCACAGCGCAACTGGCTACCTCGATTTCCTGCGCGATCGCCAGGCGCGCGATCCGAACTATCGCGGCCTCACCTTCAGCACCGGCCAGGCCTTCGTCCTCGTGATTGGTCGTCACGGTTAGTCGCACCTTTATGCGCCACCCTAGGTCGGCTAGAGTAGCGTCCTCAAACGGGTTCGTTACGCCCGCGTCGGGGCGTGTTTCCAGGCGTGGCACGGCTCGTGCGTAGCGGTGAGGCATGAATTCCAATGCTTGGTCAGACGCGCCTTCATCTGGGCATTGCTCCCCCTACCCCCGCGTGCTGACATCCCGGTGTGTCTCAGCTTCACGCTCGCGCGCGCGATGTGGCGCTGCCAGCACGGTCGCCCAGCACGTCGGTGCCGTGATGCGGCGGGTCAGATTCGTTTTGAGTCCATGGTCCGTCGCGGGCGCGCTGCTCACAATGGCGCCGTACCTCCAAGCCCAGGAAACGAAATCTTCGATTGCGATCCCAGAAACTAAAAGAGCGCCAGCCGGTGCTGTCCGCGTGGTCGTCACCACACCTGAAGACGACCTACTGCTCACCGTTGCGCAGCCGGGAAAGCAGCAGGCCATCGTGAGCTGTTACTACCAGTGCACGTTTTGGGGCGTGCCGGGGCGCTACTCGCTGTGGGCGACGAGCCCTGCACGAAACATCCACTACAAGACGACTCTGGACGTCGGCCTGCATACTGAGTTCCAAGTGAGCGCAGGGCACACTGCAGCGCGAACCGCCGGGCTAGTTGCCGGCGTTCTCAGCCCCATAGTGGCCGGAGTTGGATTGTTCTTGGTGACGGACGGAGTGGGCGCGACTCAGTGCGACGACTGCGCGGGCCGCAGGGACGCGGAGGTTCAGGCAGGGCTCGTAATGTTCTGGGGCGGGCTCCTGGCGACGCCGATCAGTTGGCTGGTTTTCGCCACGAGCAGTGAAATGCGGGTCGACCCATTCGATGACAAGCCGACTCCAGTACGCGCACCACGGCTCCAGTTAGGCGTCCAGCCGCTTCCGCACGGAGGCTGGGGCGCCGGACTCTCAACCGTATTCTGACATCCAAGAAATGAACGCAATGGCAACGCGCAGCGCGTGTAATCGATCCCAAAAGAGACTTGCTCGATAGGCTGCGCCACAGCGACGCGTAACTCTATTCTTGCGCCGCCTCCGGGTCGGCGCAGGTGCGCGCTCGCGCCATTTCGACGCGCACGCTGCAGCGCTCGCACTCTCAGCTACGGAGCGCGACAGGCATCCGTCGTGAGGAAGACGGTGCAGGTGGGCGCCTCGCCAAGCGTGGCGCACGGGTTCGCGTAGAGCGC
>Ga0068855_100001130_pt1 | contig 33123 bp, 26 predicted proteins | sample KBSCornC52_FD_66592 | JGI IMG/M metagenome (GOLD analysis project Ga0068855, IMG submission 66592) | Corn rhizosphere microbial communities from Kellogg Biological Station, Michigan, USA - KBS Corn C5-2 | ecosystem: Host-associated > Plants > Roots > Rhizosphere > Soil ...
GAGCAGAAGGTTGCATTGCAGCAGAGCCAGGACGTCGCCACCGACATCGAAGAACAACTGGACGACATCCGGCGCAGGCAACAGGCCCTTCGGGAGACGGTCGGCGAGGTTGCCGAAAAGCGGCGGGTCACCGAGCCGGTATTCGCCGAAATCAAGGATCGCCAGCGTCAGCTCGAGAGGTCGCTGGCTAAACTCGAGGTCGACGACAACAACCACAATCTGGCCGATCGCCTGCAGGAAATCGGCGCGGAGGTGCTGGCGATACAGAAGCGGCTGAACCTGCTGCAGGAGTCGCTGGTGACGCTGAACCGGTTCAAGGACGATCTCGACAAGACCGGAGCCGAGCTGGCGCCGCTGCAGGCACAGGGCAGCGGCATCTACGCGGTGATCGACGAACTGCGCCCGGCCTATGAACGATTGACCAAGTCGATCGAGGAATTCGACCTCAAGGACGGCGAACGGATCAGTTCGCGCGTCGAAGCGCTGTCCAGGAGCAAGGTCGATATCGAACAGAAAGTCGCGAGCCTCGACGACTGTTTCCATATCCTGGATTCGCTGCGGCTGGACTTCGACGAACTCAGGGACCGCCAGGCCCATCTGGAGCGTTCGATCGCCGCCGTCGAGACCGACGCCAACGGCAGAAGCCTCGCCGATCGACAGCATGCGCTCAATGAATTTGTGATCCAGTCCCGGCTGCGCCTCAGCACCCTGGAGTCCTCGTTCACGACATTGCACCGGTTCAAGGAAGAATTGGCGAAATCGCAGACCGATCTGATGCCGCTGCAGGCGCCGGTATTCGGGATCGAAGCCTTGATCGCCGACGTGCATACGACACGCGAACTGGTGCTGAAAACCCTGAGCGAAATCGAGTTGAACGGCGACAGTCCGCTCGGCTCGCGCGTCGAGGAGCTTGCCGTCAGCAAGCGCGAGATCGACGAGCGACTTGCGCAAGTATTCGAACACTTCGGCAAGCTGGATTCCATCCGAAAGGATATTGGCGGAATCTTCATGGCGATCAGGGGCGCCTTGACCAAGGTTGGATGAGCGGGGCCTGCGATCATGAAATTCTGGCAAGTCGCGCGCGAATGGTCGATCGACGGTATGGAGCTGTCTGAACGGCCTGTGCCGGAACCGTGTGCCGGAGAAGTCGCGGTGCGGATGCGCGCGGCGTCGCTCAACTACCGTGACCTGCTGACGGTGCAGGGGCGGGGCGGCGCCTACAAGCTGCCGCTCATTCCGTTCTCGGACGGTGCAGGAGAAGTGATCGCCGTCGGCGATGGCGTTACCCGGGCGGCGGTCGGCGACCGGGTCTGCCCGCTGTTCTTCCAGTCTTGGTTCGACGGCGGGCCGTCGGCGGTCAACCGGCGTCTGGCGCTGGGCGGAACGCGTCCGGGCGTGCTGCAGGAAGTGATGGTGCTGGACGCCGAAGGCATCAGCCGTATTCCACCGCATCTGAGTTTTATGGAAGCAGCAACGCTGCCGTGCGCCGGGCTGACCGCATGGCGTGCGCTGTTCGAGGAAGCGCAGCTTCGCCCGGGCCAAACCGTGCTCGTGCAGGGCACCGGCGGGGTGTCGATCTTCGCCTTGCAGTTCGCAAAACTCGCTGGCGCGACCGTGATCGTGACCTCGTCGAGCGACGAGAAACTCGAACGCGCGAAAGCACTCGGCGCCGACCATACCATCAACTACCGCGCGGTTTCCGAATGGGGCAAAGCTGCCGCCGACTGGACGGGCGGCGGCATCGACCACGTCGTCGAGGTCGGCGGCAAGGACACGTTTCGTCAGTCGATCGAGGCTGCGCGGGTCGGGGGCACCATCCTGGTGATCGGCGTGCTGTCGGGCTTCGCACAGGAGATCGCCATTCCCAGCATCTTCAGCAAGAACCTGCATGTCATCGGCCTGTCGGTCGGCAGCCGCAAGATGTTCGAGGGCATGGCTTCAGCCATTGAGCGCAGCGGCATCAGGCCGGTGATCGACCGGACGTTTGATTTCGGCGATGTGCCGGAGGCGCTGCGGCTCATGGAGCGGGGCGGCCATTTCGGCAAGATCGCGATCGAGTTCCCGCCAACCTGAGAACACAACCTCAACAAAAACGTTGGCCAACGTGTCGGCTTGCGTCGCCGCCGTTCGTCCTCGGAAGGATCGGTTCTGCACGGCAGGAGTTGATCGACATCGTTGCAACGCCCACGGAGATCCATCCATCATGACCTCGATCACGCCCTTCCTCTGGTTCGACAACAACGTTCCCGAGGCCGTCGCGTTCTATAAATCGGTTTTTCCCAATGCCAGGGTCGAGGTCGTCAACGACTTCATGGCGAGTTTCGAGCTCGAAGGACAGAAATTCAACGCGCTCAACGGCGGCCCCAAGTACAAATTCAACGAGGCGGTCTCGTTCTTCATCAGCGTAGATACCCAGCAGGAAGTCGACTATTTCTGGGACAAATTGACGGCCGACGGCGGCGAGGAATCCAAATGCGGTTGGCTGAAGGATAAATTCGGCCTGTCCTGGCAGGTGGTCCCGAAGGCGCTCGGCCGCTGTCTCGGCGATCCCGATCGCGCCAAGGCCGGTCGGGCCGTGGAGGCGATGCTGAAGATGCAAAAGATCGTCATTGCCGATCTCGAGAAGGCGTTCGCCGGCTGAGCCGTCTACACCCTCAAAAAGGTTCGGGCGCGGCTGGTGTCAGCCGCGCCCGAACGTTGTTTGGCCGGATCAGGCAACGATGTCGAAACGATCCGCGTTCATCACCTTGGTCCAGGCGGCGACGAAGTCACGCACGAACGACGCCTTGGAGTCGCTGCAGGCATAGACTTCCGCAAACGCGCGGAGCTGGGAGTGCGAACCGAAGATCAGATCGACACGGGTGCCGGTCCACTTCACGGCGCCGGTCTTGCGATCGCGTCCCTCGAACACGTCCTGGGTGTCGGAGATCGGCTTCCACACCGTGCCCATGTCGAGCAGGTTGACGAAGAAGTCGTTGCTCAGCGTTCCCGGCTTTTTCGTGAAAACGCCGTGCTTGGACTGGCCGGCGTTGACATCGAGCACGCGCAGGCCGCCGAGCAGGGCGGTCATCTCGGGGGCCGTGAGCGTCAGCAACTGCGCCTTGTCGACCAGTTGCTCTTCGGCGGACACCCGCTGCTTGCCGCGACTGTAGTTGCGGAAACCATCGGCGGTCGGCTCGAGCGGTGCGAACGAATGCGCGTCGGTCTTCTCTTGTGAGGCATCCATGCGGCCCGGCGTGAACGGCACCTTGACGTCGTTACCGCCGTCCTTGGCGGCCTTCTCGATCGCGGCGGAGCCGCCGAGCACGATCAGGTCGGCCAGCGAGACCTTCTTGCCGCCCGCGTTGAACTCCTTCTGGATCGCTTCGAGCTTTGAAAGCACCTTGGCGAGCTGGGCCGGCTGGTTGACCTCCCAGTCCTTCTGCGGCGCGAGGCGCACGCGCGCGCCGTTGGCGCCGCCGCGCTTGTCGGAGCCGCGGAACGTCGAGGCCGACGCCCAGGCGGTCGAGACCAGTTCGGACACTGAAAGCCCGGACGCGAGGATCTTCGCCTTCAGCGCGGCAATATCCGCTTCGCCGATCAGTTCATGGTTGACCGCCGGAATCGGGTCCTGCCACAGCAGTTCTTCCTTCGGCACCAGCGGGCCGAGGTAGCGCGCGATCGGGCCCATGTCGCGGTGGGTCAGCTTGTACCAGGCGCGGGCGAACGCGTCGGCAAACTGGTCCGGATGCTCGTGGAAGCGCCGCGCGATCTTTTCGTAGGCCGGGTCGAACCGCAGCGCGAGGTCGGTCGTCAGCATCGACGGTGCGTGACGCTTCGACTTGTCGTGCGCGTCCGGCACGGTACCTGCGCCGCCGCCGTTCTTCGGCGTCCATTGGTGCGCGCCGGCCGGGCTCTTGGTCAATTCCCATTCGAAGCCGAACAGGTTGTCGAAGAAGTTGTTGCTCCACTTGGTCGGCGTCGTGGTCCAGGTTACCTCGATGCCGCTGGAGATGGTGTCAGCGCCCACGCCCTTGCCGTAGGAGCTGGCCCAGCCAAGACCCTGCTGCTCGATGCTGCCGCCTTCCGGTTCCGGGCCGACCAGCGTCGCGTCGCCGGCGCCATGGGTTTTGCCGAAGCTATGACCGCCGGCGATCAGGGCCAGGGTTTCCTCGTCGTTCATCGCCATCCGCGCGAAGGTCTCGCGGATATCGCGGGCCGCGGCGAGCGGATCGGGCTTGCCGTTGGGTCCTTCCGGGTTGACGTAGATCAGGCCCATCTGCACGGCGCCGAGCGGGCTCTCGAGATCGCGATCGCCGCTGTAGCGCTTGTCATCCAGCCACTTGCCTTCGGGACCCCAGTAGATGTCCTCCTCGGGTTCCCAGACATCGGCGCGGCCACCCGCAAAGCCAAAGGTCTTGAAGCCCATCGACTCCAGCGCGACGTTGCCGGCGAGGATCATCAGGTCGGCCCACGAGATCTTCTTGCCGTACTTCTGCTTGATCGGCCACAGCAGCCGGCGCGCCTTGTCGAGGTTGACGTTGTCGGGCCAGCTGTTGAGCGGCGCAAAGCGCTGCTGTCCGGCGCCGGCGCCGCCGCGGCCGTCACCGATGCGATAGGTGCCCGCACTGTGCCAGGCCATGCGGATGAACAGCGGCCCGTAATGGCCGAAGTCGGCCGGCCACCATTCCTGCGAGTCCGTCATCAGCGCGTGGAGGTCCTTCCGCAGCGCCTCGAGATCGAGCTTCTTGAATTCTTCCGCGTAGTTGAACTTCTCGCCCATCGGATTGGAGAGGGCGGAGTGCTGATGGAGAACGCTGAGGTTTAGCTGGTTCGGCCACCAGTCGCGGTTGGTGTGTTTGTTGCTTGCCCCATGCATGACCGGGCATTTGCCGGCGTTCTTGCCATCATTTCCGTCCATATATCTCTCCCGACCTTACTTCGTTGAATCTTGGCTTCGTTGACTGCGCTGCAGTGTGTGGACGGTGCCCGTGACGCCGGGGTGGCGTCGGCGACCCGTCCCCAATTTGAAGGGTTCTAGCACGGTCACTTCATCAGTTTAAGTGTGATTTACTGATTGCCGTGATAAGCTGTCATTATGAACAATCTCACCTTCAAGCAACTGCGGTACTTCGAGGCGCTGGCGCGGCATGGCCATTTCGGCCGCGCCGCGGACGCCTGCGCGATCTCGCAACCGGCGCTGTCGATGCAGATCAAGGAACTGGAGGGCGAACTTGGCGCGGCGCTGTTCGAACGCGGCGCGCGACAGGTCCGCCTGACCGGTTTTGGCGAAGCGTTCGGCTTGCGGGTTCGCGACATCCTGCGCTCGGTCGACGAGCTGCAGGATCTCGCGCGGGTCTCGCAGGACGGGCTGGTCGGGCGGCTGCGCATCGGCGTGATCCCGACGGTGGCGCCGTATCTGCTGCCGGCCATCATCGGCAACCTCACGAACGCTTATCCCGGCCTCGACCTTCACGTCCGCGAGACCGTGACGGGCACGCTGATCGGCGAACTGGCCGAGGGACGGATCGACGCCGCCATTGTCGCGCTGCCGGTGTCGGAGCCTTCGTTTGCCGAGGTGGCGCTGTTTGCCGAGGATTTCGTGCTGGTCCGTCCGGGCGAGGACGAGGGCAAGCCGGTCCCCAACGGCGAAACCCTCAGCAAGATGCGGTTGCTGCTGCTGGAGGAGGGGCACTGTTTCCGCGATCAGGCGCTGTCGTTCTGCAACCGGCATTCGGCGCTGCCGCGGGAGCTGTTGGACGGCAGCTCGCTGTCGACGCTGGTGCAAATGGTCAGCGCCGGTATCGGCGTCACTTTGATTCCGGAAATGGCGGTTGCGGTCGAGACGCGCTCGGCGTCGGTTTCCGTCGCGCGGTTCGAGAATCCAAAACCGTCGCGAACCATCGGCATGATCTGGCGCAGGACCAGCCCGCTCGCCAATCAGCTGCTGCAGATTTCCGAAGTCGTACGTCGCTCCGCCGCCGCGTTGCGCGAGCAACAGAAGCCGCAAGGGAAGTCAATGGCATCGCCGCGCAGAGCCTGAGGAACGGATCGCGGGTCTCGGATCCTCGTATCGTTTACGAGGCCTGTGCAACATCGGCCTGTGGACCCTGATTTTCCTCGGCCAACAGCGCATCGAGATCGACAAGCAGCGGATCGTCATGCGCGGGTTCGCCATCGGGCGCTTCGCTGCCATGAAGATGCATCAAGGTCTGCACCCGCCGTGCGTTGAGATAGTCGACATGGTGATGTCGCAACGCGACCGGCAGCAGCAGCTTTGGCAGCCTGACCATCGCGAACGCCGGCACCCTGCGTGTCTCGCTGCCCTCCCGCCAAAGCAGGGGATGCAGGGTGTAGATCATCTGCCGCTCGATCTCGGCCGGCGGCGGCTGCTCCAGGACGGAGGGATCGAGACCCGCCATGTTCGCGTTGCCGGCGCGGGTGCGCACCGCGGCGGATCGCAGCTCCCAGCAGATCAGGTCGGTTGCCGAAAGCACCTCGCGACGCACGGCCTCCACGCTGGTCGAGAACCTGGTTGCTTCCGGCATCGATGCCGAGCTCTTGGTGACGGCTTCGATCAACGCGGCCGCACCGGCTTGAAATCCCGGAGCCGCCCGTTCGATGGCCGCAGCCATGGTCTCGATCTGGTCAGCGATCGCGTTGCGGTCGTGCTGTGCCTGGGCCTCCGCCAAAGCGCGCTCGGAGGAGGCTACCTGTTCGTCAAGCTCCGCCAATGCGGCGCGCATGGTCTTGGTGCGATCTTCGACGGCACGCATGTTGGCTTCGGCGCGATCGAGCCGGGCATTGGCGGCGCCGGCCACCGCCAGCCGTTCAGCCAAGGTGCGTTTTTCTTCGAGTTCCTTTTCAGAGACGCTCAACCGTGCTGCCAGTTTTTGCCGCGCCGCCAGCTTGTCCTTCAACACGCTCTCGAAGCGTTCGACCGGACCAAGCTCGCGCTTGAAAAATGCCATGGCAGTCACCCCGTGCTTTGCAATCAACAGCCGAATCAGACGACGGATTTGTTACGCGCGAGAGCTAGTTGGAAACTTGGATAACATTGCGGCCCGAGTCGGTGCAGTCCTTTTTGTCAACGCGCCGTGCAATGAGCCCGGTCGAGCGCTGATATTAGCTGTTGCGGGCAAATAGGACAAAAAGACTGTCCTTTGCTGTCGGCCACAATTAGACGCTCTTTAATTTTTAGACTTTAGCGAATTGATTCGAAGTCGCGGCGGCGTCTGTCTGATTTTAGTTCAGGACGGAGCGACTCCATGCGCGTTGCGTTTTTTGTTGCGACGTTTTTTGTCGTGTCGATATCAGCGTTGACGGCGCCTTCGCGAGGCTCGAGCTCCTGCATGAGCCAGAGCGAAGCACGCCAGCATTATGGCTCGGTGCATCTTTACTGGCATGGACCGGATCATTGCTGGGACGCGACGCCGGGCCGGCATCGTCTGGTCCGTAAAAATCAGTCAGATATCAATCGAGGGGTTCCGCCAGGACGCAACCGTTCCGACTGGCGTCAGGCCATGTCGGAAATGCTGCCTGACGAGGCCCCCGTTCGGGCGCCCGACGCACGCGCGGCTTCCGTGAACTGGCTGGATCGCTGGATCGATATCAGGCAGGTCATACCGCACCCTCGAACCGAACGTCAGTCCGAGCCCACGAATACGTCGCCGGTTCTCGCGGCCGAGCCCGAATCCGGCGGCATGCCTCACTTTGTCGTCATCCTGGCGTTCTTCGCCTTCCTGCTGATCTTTGCAACCGTCGAAATTCTGCTCCGCAACGACGAGCAGCAGAAGTAGAGATCACGCACGCGCGATCTTCCTGCGCCATCTGGTCCGCCGCTGCGGCGGGGCCGCGCCGGTGCCGAACATGGGCTGGTTACAGTGTCAATCGGTCCATGGTGCAGGGCTATTCGGACTTGTTGCGCTCAGCCTTGACCGGTTAGTCTACCCGGGCTTGGGGGCATGACATGAGATCGTCGGTTGTCCAGGAAGTGAAATCTCCAAACCCGCCGGCGCCGCAGTTGATCCATGACACCGCGCCGGTCGGTCTTGCCTGTCTCTCGGCGGACTGCCGGTACAAACCGCAGGTGCAGGCGATGGAACCAACGACCGCATCTGTCATTGGAAAAAGCGGGGCTCCCAATGAATATTCTTGACCCGCAAGGTCCGATCGCCGCCGCCGAGAAGACCATCCTGATCGACTCGATCGCGATCATGCTCGCGATCGTGCTGCCGACCATCGCCGCGATTTTCGCGTTCGCCTTCTGGTTCCGAAAATCCAACACGCGCGCCTTCTACTGGCCCGACTGGGAGTATTCCGGCCGGCTGGAGCTGGTGGTCTGGTCGATCCCGACGCTGACCGTCATCCTGCTCGGCGGCGTCGCCTGGATCGGCTCGCATCAGCTGGATCCGGCAGAGCCGGTCGCCGGCACCGGCCCGGAGATTACAATCCAGGCGGTGTCGCTCGACTGGAAGTGGCTGTTCATCTATCCCGACCAGCGCGTCGCCACGGTCAACACGCTGACCGTACCCGTCGGCGCCCCCCTGCATTTTCAGCTCACCTCGGCGAGTGTGATGAATGCGTTCTTCATCCCGCAACTCGGCAGCATGATCTACACCATGAACGGCATGGTGACGCGGCTGGAGTTGCGCGCCGACCAGGTCGGAAATTATCAGGGCCTCTCGGCTCATTTCAGCGGTGACGGTTTTCCCGACATGCTGTTCGACGTCCATGTCGTCTCGCAGACGGATTTCGCGAGTTGGGCCACGCGCGCGGCTCGCGGCGACAAGGTGCTGACCAGCGATGTATACAGGAAGGATCTGTTGAAGCAGTCGGTGCCAAAGGACAAGCCGGAGTTCCGGCTGGACGAGCCCTTGCTGTTCCATGACATCGCCACCCAGAAGATTCCGCCGGGACCCGGACCGGAGGAAGCCGCGAACACAGGGGCCGGTAATGCTCGGTAAGCTAAGCTGGTCCGCGATCCCGTTCGGTCAGCCGATCCCGCTCGTCACCGGCGCGGTGGTGCTGGTCGCGATCCTGGCCGTGCTGCTCTGGGTCGTTCTGAAGGGCCATATGCCCTATCTCTGGCGCGAATGGATCACCAGCGTCGACCACAAGCGGATCGGGGTAATGTACACCCTGCTTGCTTGCGTGATGCTGCTGCGCGGCTTTGCCGACGCCATCATGATGCGTGCGCAACTGGCGATGGCCTATCAGTCGCCCGGCTTCCTGCCGCCGGAGCACTACAACCAGATATTCTCGGCGCACGGCACCATCATGATCTTTTTCGTGGCGATGCCGTTCGTGATCGGGCTGATGAACCTCGTGGTGCCCTTGCAACTCGGCGTGCGCGACGTGGCGTTCCCGACGCTCAATTCGGTCGGCTTCTGGCTCACCGCGACCGGCGCGCTGCTGGTCAATGTTTCGCTGGTGGTCGGCGAGTTCGCGCGCACCGGCTGGCTGCCATACCCGCCGCTGTCGGAGTTGACCTATTCGCCCGGCGTCGGTGTCGATTATTATCTCTGGTCGCTGCAGATATCCGGCGTCGGTACGCTGGTCGCCGGCATCAACCTCGTCACCACGGTGCTGAAGATCCGCACCAGGGGCATGACCTACATGCGCATGCCGATGTTCTGCTGGACCACGCTCGCCTCGAACCTGCTGATCGTCGCCGCGTTTCCGATCCTGACCGCGACGCTCGCGATGCTGATCCTCGACCGCTATCTCGGCTTCCATTTCTTCACCAACGAGGCTGGCGGCAACATGATGATGTTCATGAACCTGATCTGGGCCTGGGGACATCCGGAGGTCTACATCCTGGTGCTGCCCGCCTTCGGCATTTTCTCCGAGGTGGTGTCGACGTTCTCCGGCAAGCCGCTGTTCGGCTACCGCTCGATGGTGCTCGCCACCATGGCGATCTGCGTCATCTCCTTCATGGTTTGGCTGCATCACTTCTTCACCATGGGTGCTGGCCCCAACGTCAACGCCATTTTCGGCATCGCCAGCATGATCATCGCGGTTCCGACGGGGGTGAAGATCTACAACTGGCTGTTCACGATGTTCGGCGGCCGAATCCGCTTCACCACGCCGATGATGTGGGCGATCGGCTTCATGGTGACCTTCATCATCGGCGGGCTGACCGGCGTGCTGGTCGCGGTGCCGCCCGCGGATTTCCTGCTGCACAACAGCCTGTTCCTGGTCGCCCATTTCCACAACGTCATCATCGGTGGCGTGCTGTTCGGCGCCTTCGCCGGCTACACCTACTGGTTCCCGAAGGCGTTCGGCTTCAGTCTGCACGAGGGCTGGGGCAAGGCCGCGTTCTGGCTGTGGTTGATCGGTTTCTATGTCGCCTTCTTTCCGCTCTATGCCGTCGGTTTCCTCGGCATGACCCGGCGCATGCAGCATTACGACGTCGCGGAATGGCGTCCCTGGCTGATGGTCGCCGGCGTCGGCGCGCTCATCATCCTCGCCGGCATCGTCTGCCAGGTCATGCAGCTTGCCGTCAGTATCAGAGATCGCGATGAGCTGCGCGACCGCACCGGCGATCCCTGGGACGGCCGATCGCTGGAATGGGCGACGGCCTCGCCGCCACCGGTGTTCAATTTCGCCGTCATGCCCGATGTCACCGGCGAGGACGCCTATTGGGCGATGAAACGGCGCGCGAAAGAGCAGGCGACGGAGCCGGATTACAAGCCGATCGAGCTGCCGCGGAATTCGCCGACGGGCTTTGTCTGCGCGTTCTTCGCGACCGTCATGGGCTTTGCCATGATCTGGCACATCTGGTGGATGGTGATCGCCGGCTTCGTCGGCGCGTTCGCGACCTTTGTGGTGTTCGCCTGGCGCGATCACGACGAATACGAGGTTCCCGCCGAGGAGGTCGCGCGCATCGACCGTGCCAATCTCGCCGAGCGGCGCCAGCTCGTCACCGCTGCGGGGAGCCTGTGATGACGACGGCGGTGGCCCAAGAGGCGTCCCAGGACGATCCGCATCACCTCGGCGTCCTCGCCCAGATCACGCATGCCGGCCCGGCGCCGAAGCGGATCGTGACCGGCTACGGCTTCTGGATCTTCCTGCTCAGCGACATGGTGATGTTCTCCTGCTTCTTCGCGGCTTTTGCCGTGCTCTCGGGGCAGACCGCCGGCGGGCCTTCCGGAGCGCAGTTGTTCAATCTCAGGAGCGTCGCGGTCGAGACCGGCTGCCTGCTGCTGTCGAGCTTCACCTGCGGCATGGCGAGTATCGCCGCCGAGGAGCGCAACTATCTCTGGTTCCAGATCGCGATGGCCGTGACCTGCCTTCTCGGTCTGGCCTTCCTCTGGATCGAATTCCATGAATTCGCCGACCTCGTCTCGCGCGGCGCCGGTCCGTCGCGCAGCGCGTTCCTGTCGGCCTTCTTCACGCTGGTTGGATGCCATGGCGGGCACGTCTCGGCCGGCATCCTGTGGCTGCTGACCATGATGGCGCAGGTATTCGCCAAGGGTTTTCGCGCCGACATCCAGCGCCGTATCCTCTGCTTTGCGCTGTTCTGGCATGCGCTCGACATCATCTGGGTCGCGGTATTTTCGGTGGTCTATCTGCTTGGGAGCGGAACATGAGCCACGTCGAACTGCCTCATGAATCCGATGTCGCCCCCGGCGACGAAGAGCACACCAGCGTCAGGTTGCGGGTGATCGGATATGTCGTCGGTCTTGCCCTTGCGATCCTGCTCACGGCGACGTCGTTCTTTATCGCAGGGACCGATCTGGTCTGGCAGCCCTCGATCCCGGTTGCCATCATCGTGCTGGCGATCGCGCAGATGGGCGTCCATCTGGTGTTCTTCCTGCACATCACGACCGGCGCCGACAACACCAACAACGTGATGGCACTGGCCTTCGGCCTCCTGATCATCATCCTCGTCATCGGAGGCTCGCTGTGGATCATGGCGAACCTCAACCACAACATGATGCCGATGGATCAGATCATGCAGATGCAGCGGTGAAGGAAATATCGGTTCGCCGTCAAGACTTCATGGCTTTCATCAAGGCGCGTATTTCGATGGTGGCAAAATTGGAAAACGTATCCGATACGGCGTAGGGAAAGATGATGTTATCGCCGTGTCGCATCGCGCCGCAGGTATAGACGACGTTCGGAACGTATCCTTCGCGTTCGGAGGGATCGGGCCGTAGCAACGGCTCGCGCAAGCGGCCGATGATCTTCGACGGATCCTTCTTGTCGAGCAACGCCGCCCCGATCGAATATTTGCGCACCGGGCCGACGCCATGCGTCAACAGCAGCCATCCTTCGTCCAGTTCGATCGGCGATCCGCAGTTGCCGATCTGGACGAACTCCCAGGGGAATTCAGGTTTCAGGATCGGATGGCCGCCATCCCAGGTATAGAGATCGTCCGAGTAGATCAGATAGAGATTTTCGTTGTCCTGACGCGCGATCATCGCGTACTTGCCGTCGATCTTCCTGGGAAATAACGCCATGCCCTTGTTCCGGGCCGCGTTACCTTTCAATGCCGACAGCCGGAACGACACGAAGTCGGATGTCTCGATCAGTTCCGACCGGATCGCCCTTCCGCTGTAGGCCGTATAGGTCGCGTAATAGACGCGCCGTCCGTTGTCGTCGAACTGTACGAACCGGGCGTCTTCAATTCCGTTCGACTGCGACTCTGTGACAGGAAAGATGACCCGTTCGCTTATTTCTTCAGCGCTGCTGAAGGTGACGTCGACGTCGTCTCCGCCTGGACCCGATGCAAGCTTGACGATGTCGGGGCTTGAGGCGAGCCGGGCGGTGGGGTCGACCTTCACGGTTCCGTCCGGGGCGATCGACCCGGAGCGAAATGTCAGCGAGGATATATGCCCTTCGCCGACGGCGCGAAGGCTCAGGACGAAACGAAGACTGCCGTCGGGCATGCCGGACTGGTCCGGATGGGCGACGATGCTCGGATTGAACAGGGCCGAGGCTTCAAACGAATACTCGTTGAGAAAGTAGGCCCCGACCAACTGCCGCTGCACCTGGGTGAACGCGGCGTGATCGGCAAGCGCCGCTTCCATCTCCTCGGCGCGTAACTCGAACGCCTGCAGCAGATTGCGATGGCGGCCCAGAAAATTCTCCAGCACGTCGGCGAGTTGCGCGGCGGCGGTCGCGGTATCCAGGGAGAGCACCCGTTCGACAATATGATTGGCCCGGGTCTTGTCCGTCGGATTGAGGTCGCGCGGCTCTGTGGCCGGCTTGAACGGACGAACGATGACCCTCGTGGGATCAGGCCGCAGATAGAGCGCCTGACGGTTCAGGAACGGGAATTGCGACACGGTGTCCTCGGTTGGTTCGGGAGGTAAGGATAGGCGGTGGCCGTCAAGCCACCAACGGCGTCGGCTTCGCGCGGCTTTCGCCGAGACGGGCTACCTGTCGAATTTCGGAAAGGCCGAGTAGGTACGACACCACGGATTCTCCGCCCCGGTTCTCGTTGGGACGATCGGGATGCAGGCCGTCGCGACAACTGCCGGTTTCCAGATCGACGAGGGAGACCGCGAGGTCGTTGCTGCCAAGGAACCAGGCGAACACGCGTGCGGCCTCGGCTTTCCACTCGACATCATGATCGGCCCGCCACGCCGCAAAGCAGGCTGCGATGGTGGCCGTCGCTTCCAGCGGCTGCTGATCGAACGGCTGCGGCCGCTGCCGTGTGTCGCCAAAACCTTCGGTGCCGACCGGACGGAATTGGCCGGTTGCGGATGTCTGCTGTTTCACAAGCCAGCGCAGGGACCTCAGTCCGGTCTGCAGATAGTTCGGACTAGCAGTCGCCAGCCCGGCCAGGATCAGCGCCTGCGGCAGACGGGCGTTGTCGTAGGCGAGGCCTTCCTCGAACCACACCCAGTCCCTGGTTTCGACCGCGTCGAACACCGCGATCAAGCGGTCCGCAAGAATGACGCGCAAGGCAGCGGCGCGATCATCTTCGGTGACAGCCGAGCAGTAGGCGTCAAGTCCCAGCAACACGAACGCCCACGCGCGCGGCGAGCGGAATTGGTCTGCGGTCGTCATCGCTTCGGCAAACAGCGAAGCCGCCCATGTCCGGCGAGACAAATTGGCATCGGTGAGGGCGCAGACGCCCAGGGCCCACAGTGTCCGACCGTGGCTGTCTTCCGATCCGGAATCCTCCAGCCAGCAGCGATTGAATCCCATGAAGTTCCGAAACCGCCTTGTATCGGGATTCCAGGCGTGCTGGACGAAAGCTGCAAATCGGGCCGTCAATACTTCCGGCAAGCGTTGCTCGCCGGGATCGTTGAGCGCGCAAGCCAGCAGCAGCGCGCGGGCGTTGTCGTCGACGCAGTAACCGTGCGAGCGATCCGGCACGCAGTGCACGGCATGCTGAAGCAGGCCGGTGTCGTCGCACATCGACAGGAAATGATCGATACGCATTTCCGGCGGCGCACTTCTGTCGCGCAGCAGCGTGCTGGTGTCGGAACGCGCAATCGTCTTCAGCCGATGTCTCCGCCCGGCGGCCTCGAACACGGCCATATAACGCTCGGCGGTCCGTTCCCATGTCATCGAGCGGCTGCTCGAATAGGCACGCTTGCGCATGGCCTGCCGCAGGACGTCGTTTGTCAGCAATTTTGAGATCTCGACACCAAGGGCCGCAGCGTCGCCGAACGGCACCAGTATGCCGCGGCCGTCGGCCAGCAGTTCACGCGCATGCCAGTAGGGGGTCGAAACCACGGCTTTCCCGAGGCCGAAGCTGTAGGCCAGCGTACCCGAGGTCATCTGGGCTTCGTTGAGATACGGGGTGACGTAAACGTCGCTCATCGAAATGAATTCGAGCAGCGTCTTCTGGTCGACAAATTGGTTCAGGAACACCACGTGGTCTTCGACGCCGGCCGCGCGCGTATGCGCTACCAGACTGGCGCGATAGGCTTCCCCCTGGTCCCGCACCAGGTTGGGATGGGTCGCGCCCAGGACCACGTACACCGCATCAGGTCGCGTTTTCAGGATCGACGGCATGGCGTCGATCATGACCTCTATTCCCTTGTTCGGCGAAAGCAGTCCGAACGTCAGGATGACCGCCTTGTCATTGAAGCCGAGTTTGACCTTGGCATCGTCAGGCTCGACGAACGCAAATTCGGGAATTCCATGCGGAATGATCTCGATCTTTTCGTCCGGCACCTGGTAGACGGCCCGCAGCAGCTCGCGGCCTTTTTCGGCCATCACCACCACGCGCGACGAAATACCGATGATGCGGACGAGGACATCGCGCTGCGCCTTCGTGGGTTCGGACAGAACGGTGTGAAGTGTCGTCACTACCGGGATGGTCAGGCGCGACAGCAGCGCCAGAATGTGACTGCCGGCTTCGCCGCCGAAGATGCCGAACTCGTGCTGCAGTGAAACCGCATCGAACCGGCCGCTATTCAGGAACTCCGCCGCGCGGATATAATCCTCGGGACGGTTGTCGTTGACCTGGAATCCGACGGTGGATGGATAATCGTAGGTCTGGCCATGATCGGTCATGGCCACGATGACTGTTTCCAGGTCGCCGCGCGCGGCCGCGACCGCGTTCTGCAGATCGGTGGTGAATGTCGCGATGCCGCAGCGGCGGGGCAGCGAGTTGCCGATGAAAGCGATACGATTTGGAGCTGTCACGTTTGCGCCTCGGGTGTTTTGGGCGGGAAATATTCGGGTAAGGCGGCGATCGACGGCGCCAGCGACGAATGATGTCCGACATTGTCGCGCCGTTGCTTGAGCGCCCCCGGATCGACATGAGGGCCGGCGTAGGCCAGCAACGCTTTCAGGCCTCGGTCGCCGACCTGGATGTCAGCACGGTCACCCTCCGCGAAGATGGCTTCGCCGGGAGCGATCTTGATCGCTCCAACTCGGGCGGATCCGCCGATGGCGAGAAGCCAGGCTTCCTTCTGAACGTCGATCGTCCAGACGGAGCCGGGAAGAAATTCGACCTGCTCCAGGACAAAATGCGCGTCGAGCACAACGGCCTTCCTCGCTTCATCCAATTGCATCGGAGGTGACTGGCATTTGGCAGGTCCGGCTACGGCTACGGCAACGGCGTTGTCGATATGCAACTCCCGCTGCCTTCCATAGTCAAAGACCCGAAAGGTCGCGTCGCTTCGCTGCTGAACTTCCGCAAGAACGATACCGGCGCCGATCGCGTGAATGGTACCGGCCGGCACAAAGACAACGTCTCCCGCGCGCGCGGCATGCCACTGCACCATATCTACGATCGAACCGTCCGCGATGGTGGATCGTAGTTGAGACGAGGAAAGCACGTGCTTCAGGCCGAGGGCGACCTGGGCGTCCGGTGCGGCCGAAAGAATGTACCACGCCTCGGTCTTGCCGTTGGCCAAGCCGATCGAGCGCGCGAAGGTATCGTCGGGATGAACTTGAATGGACAATGGCTCCGTCGTGAACAGCAGCTTGAGCAGCAATGCGGTGTCCGGCGCTGTGGCGTTGGCGCGTTGAAACCATAATTCGCCGACCGGCATGCCGTCCGTCGACGTGCCGTTCCATGGCAGCAGGTCGGTACTTCCCCACGGCTTTCGTTTGATCTCCACGCTCGCTAGTTCGATTGTCACGTGAGTTGGCCGCCTCCGTATTCGAGTTTAGCAGCCACGGCAGATGTTCTTCAGCTTGGCCGTTGTTCTGGCGTCTTCTGCGACAAACGGATCGTTGAATGGAGGACGGGAGGCGTCGCTCTCCTTGACCGCGGGCTGTTCGGATTTGGGAGGTGAGGCCAGATCGTAACAAGCCAATCGCGCGCTGGATGTTGCGATGTCGCGGCAGGCCGGCCCCTTGGCATGAGCGCCCTGCGCAAATGCGCAAAGCATCAAGACGACGAGCGTCGTTTTCATTTTATCTCCTGGGTTGCTTGACTGAACGAAGCTTCTTCACATCGACGCATAACGCGCCGCACTGTTCACGGCGACGTCGATCTCGTCAGCCAATTCGGCCTCGCCCAGTTCGTGGAGCAGGGGAATCATCGTTGACGCCTGATCGGCAGACATGGACAGCGGTTCGACGGTTTCGTAGCTGAATTTGATGCGCCAGACTCCCGCGTGGTTGCGATGCGGCTCGATCAACAACGCCGGGAGGTCCGGCAGTCCGTTCTGAAACAGCAATGTGGGTAAGGTAAGCTTCAATGGATCGTGTCCGGCCTGACTCATGTCAAATGCCGGAAACGTTCAAACGCCATGTTTTGCGGCTGTCGCATTGGTTTCCTGTCGCGAGAGGCGGTCAAAATTGCGAACCTGTTTTCTTCGTTGCCCAAGCCGGACGAGGGCCGGTCCACGGCGGGAGCGCATCCCATTCCGTCCATCGCATCCGACGCTCCTCATCTCCCACCCGGATAAAAACAAAAGGGGCGTCGTCGCTACCCGTCTTCGACCCCACGAAGATGGCCGGCGCGCCATACGCATCCCGGATGACGGTGTTATTTGCCATGGCGAGGTCCCGATAAAGCCGGGTGCCGGGTTGCGTCGCGAGGACCGAATTCGAGGGGATTTGGCATCTGACCGCCTTTCTGATCGAGGCGGGAGCGCAATGCTCTCAGTCACCGATAACAGCCGGGGGCGCGCGGTGATACGCGGACATATAGTATCTCCCGCCCAAATAGCGAGGCTCGTTACCAAGTATTCTCGATCAGATCATGCAGATGCAGCGCTGACCGATGGTTTGCCCGCGATTGCGAGGAACAATTCGGTTCCGCCGCCATTGGCCAGTTGAGAAAATCGGGAGATGCGGCATGGCTGACGAACACACGATACCACCTTTTGCGCCTGACGATGTCGATCCGTCTGTTGGCGCCCGGGCGGCGGAGACCGCCAGAACCGCGGCGAAAGGGATTGGCAACGCGATCAAGGAATCTCGCAGGCCGGGCATGCCGCTGGACATTTTGGCGAATGCAACGCGGGAGGCACCGCTCGGCGCGCTGCTGGCCGCGTTTCTGCTGGGCGTGATTGTGGCGCGACGATAAGGGACTGCCATCTCCGAGGCGACGGAGGTGGCGCCACTACGCTACTTTTCCGGATGGCCGCTACCGGGAGGTGTCGTCTTCGGCGCCTTGCCGTCTTCGACCCGGCCCTCGTTGCGCAGATCCCGGCCTTCCTCCGCCTTCCGTTTCCTGTCGGCTGATTTGCCGTGCTCGTTCATCTCTTCCTTGAGGAAGCCCGCGCCTTCCTTGATTGCACCTTTTTACGCTCATGGTCGTCATCCTCTCCCAGAAACAAAATGATCCCAGCAAAAAGGAAATGAATTGCGCGCCGTTTTGACCCTATTGGCCGCGATTGGGCTCGTGCAGATGCAGCGGGGAACGGCCGCAAGGCGCCGCAAAGTTTCGATTGCCGGACAATGAAAAAGAGTCACAATGCGGCTCAGAAAATTTCAAAAAGGCGGTTTGGGGGATGCGTCGATGGGTCGGTTGAGAGTTCTCATCGCCGGCGGCGGGATCGGCGGCATCACCGCGATGTTGGCGCTGCGACAGCGCGGTATCGACGTCCAGTTGTTCGAACAGGCGACCGCGTTCAGGCAGGTCGGCGCCGGCCTCCAGGTTTCCTCGAATGCGGCGCGTATCCTGCTCAAGCTCGGGCTTGGAGAGGCGCTCAAGCGCGTGGCGACCTACCCGGAGGGCCGCGATTATCGCGGCTGGGACACCGGCGAGCGTCTCTATTACACGCCGCTCGGGCAGAAAGCGGAAGCGCATTTCGGCTCGCCCTATTACGCCGCCCATCGGGCTGAATTGCTCGACGTCCTGTTGAGCGGGCTCGGCGATCACGGGTACCGGCTGGGCGCGCGTGTCGAGCGCGTCGATCAGGATCAGGGCGGTGTCTCGCTGGCGTTCGCCGACGGATCGACCGCGCAGGGCGACATTCTGATCGGCGCCGACGGCATTCACTCGACCGTGCGTGGGCAATTGTTCGGCAAGGAACTGCCGCGCTACACCGGCAACGTTGCGTGGCGCGGCCTGGTGCCCGCCGAGCGGGTAGCGCATCTCGATCTTGGCAGTGTCGTCGGGGTCTGGATGGGCCCGAACCGGAGCATCGTCCAGTACTACGTCTCCGCCGGCAAGACGTTCAACTGGATCGGTATCAGCCGCTCATCGCAGCCGGCACAGGAATCCTGGCTGGCGGAAGGCCGGACCGAGGATGTGCTGGCTGAATATGAGGGTTGGAATTCCACGATCAGAACGATCATGGCGGAGACCCCGAAAGTCCTGCGCCAGGCGCTCTACGACCGCGAACCTCTTCCGGACTGGCAGGTCGGTCGTGCCGTGCTGATGGGCGATGCGGCGCATCCGATGATGCCGTTCTACGCCCAAGGCGGCGCCCAGAGCATCGAGGATGCCTATGTGCTGGCGGGCTGCATCGCCGAAGCCCAGGACCAGCCCCTCGATGCGCTCGCGCGTTTCGTCAGGATGCGGCAACCTCGCACCGCATGGATGCAGGGCCTCGCGCGGCGCGAGGAGGAACTCTATCAGATGAATGACGTCGCCGCGATCCGGGCGCGCAACGATCGCATGCGCGCGAGCCGTACCCCGGAGACGGCGACGTTTCCCCCCGAACAGGAGCGGCTCTACGGTTATGATGCCGAGCTCGAGCTGCAAAAGAGCGCCTGACGCGTAGCGACGCGGGTGCAAATTCAGGTGAGAACATGAAGTTCTGCGGATCGTGGGCTGTTGCGTTGTGGATCGCGGCGGCTTTGGCTTCCAGTGCCGCAAGCGCGCAAAACTTCCCCACCAGGCCCATCACGGTGATCATGCCGTTCGCCGGCGGCAGCGCCAGCGACGTGGTCAGCCGGGTTCTCTTCAACAAGATGTCGGCCTTGCTCGGGCAGCCGATCGTGGTCGAAAACAAGCCTGGGGCGGGCGGAAACCTCGGCACCGCGCTGGCGGCCAAAGCTGCTCCCGACGGGTATACGCTGGTCGGCGCGGCGTCAGGCCCGCTGGCGGCCAACCTGACGCTCTACAAGGAGCTTGGCTACGATCCGCAAGAACTCGTCCTGATTTCGCCGTTCGCCAGCTTCACTATTGTAGTTGCGGCGAGCAAGAAGCTTGGCGTCACCACGATCAAGGATCTGATCGAACGCGCGAAGAAAGAGCCGGGCGCGTTGAACTATGGATCGGTCGGGATCGGCTCGTCGCAGCATCTGGCCGGGGAATATTTCGCGGAGGTCGCCGACGTGAAACTCACCCACGTCCCGTATCGCAACATCGCGCAATTCGGACCGGACTTGATCGCCGGCACGGTGCAACTCGGGTTTGCCTGGTATCCGAACGTGTCTGGGCCGCTGGCGGCCGATGGAGCTGTCGCGCTCGCCGTGGCGGGAGACGCTCGACTGCCTGTGCTGCCGAACACGGTGACGACGGCGCAGGCAGGATTGGCGCCATACACATTCGACGGCTGGTTCGGCCTCGGCGCCCCCGCCGGCGTGCCGAAGGAAATTTTGCAACGATTGAATGCCGTACTGAACGAAGCGCTGAAAGATCCGGCGGTGCGGGTCCGGTTTGAAGAGATCGGCGCCGTGCCGGTCGGGCTCGATCTCGACAAGTCCAGGACGTTCCTTGCGGACGAGGTGGTGAAATACCGGGACATCATCACCAAAGCCGGGATCGCCAGGATCGAATGATGGATTGAAGCGCCGCAGAGCGTTTTGCGCGGAAAGCGGAAGCTGGCCAGGTGCAGAGCTGAAACATCAAATATTGCTGTAGCCCACGGAAGTTTCCACCATGCCGTCATCCTCGGGGGATCTCAACGCCAGCGCTCGGGGCGGCGGTCGCTCGGTCGAATTCTTCGATCGGATCAACAAGGCTTCGATTGTCATGCTGGCGGAGGCCGGACTCGTGCCTCGTCCGACGGCCGCCAGGATTGCGGATGGGATCGGGCAGGTAATCACCAGGGAACGTGCCTCGGGCTCTCCGCGCTCTGCCGACTACCTCGATTTCGAACCCAGGCTGATTGCCGTCATCGGTCAGGACGCCTCGCGGCTTCACATGGGGCGAAGCCGCCAGGACATCGGCGCGACCATCGCGCGGATGTCGTTGCGCGATGGGCTGCTGGGGGCGTTCGGAGCTTTGGTGGCCTCGCGCGAAAAGCTTCTCGCGATTGCCGGTCAGCACAAGCGAACCGTCATCCCGGCATACACCCATGGTGTGCAGGCCCAACCGACCACGTTTGCGCACTATCTGCTGGCGTGGGAGTCGGCGGTGGCCCGCACCTGCGAGCGGCTTCAACAGGCCTACCAGCGGATCAACAACAGTCCACTCGGGGCCGCTGCGCTGGCGACATCCAGTTTCCCGATCGACCGAAAGCGGCTCGCCGACCTGCTGGGCTTTGATGGACTGGTCGAGAATTCCTATGACGCCAACCATGTTGCTTCGACCGACAGCAGCCTGGAGGTCGCAAGCGCGCTGCAAATCTCCGCCATCCAGCTGGGTCAGTTCGCGCAAGACCTTCATGCGCAATACGCTGCGCCGTCGCCGTGGTTGAGGTTGTCGGAAGGAAAGCTCACCGGGGTCAGCAGCATCATGCCGCAGAAACGGAATCCGGCCGCGCTCGAGCAGCTCCGAACCCAGTGCAGTATCATGGCCGGCGAAATGCAGACCGTGTTCCTGCTCTCCCACAACAATCGCCCCGGCATGTTCGACTCCCGCAGCTACGATCCGGTGCCAAGCGAGCGGCCCTTGCAGGTCTTTGAGCTATTCCGGCAGGTGCTGGACGGACTCGTCGTCGACAAGGACCGTGCACTGGCGGAGGTGAATGCCGATTACTCCACGACGTCAGGACTCGCCGATGCACTGCTGAGGAGCGCGGACGTGCCGTTCCGTATCGGTCATCACTTTGCGTCGAATCTGGCCAGCTATGGCCGTTCCCATGGCCTCAAGCTGAACGAAATTCCCTATGCGGAAGCTGCTCGTATTTATGAGGCCGACGTGAAGCGGGACTTTCCGCTCGGTGAAGCCGAATTCAGGGAAGCCATCAGTGCCGAGCATATGGTGTCTGTCAGCAAGGGTATCGGTGGACCGCAACTTGCCGAGGTGACCCGGATGCTTGCCGATGGGCACACCAAAATGAAGTCAGACCTGGATTGGCTGACGTCCCGGAAAGATCATTTGGCTGCCACGGAGTCATCTCTCGACAAAGCCGTCGCCGCGTTGGCCGCAGGCGCGGTTGGTTCGACTAACCGATAGTTCGCGGTGTATTGGACACCCGCACGTAGGCATGACGGGGAGGGCCCTTGCACGCGCCGCTCCTGTGCCACACCTACCGAAACGCAGGCAATACGCCGTGAGTTTTCGGTACGGGAACCGCGCATGAACTTTGAGGCCAACTTCGCCAGCCAGGACTACTTTCGAAATCCTGCCGCGGCGCTCGAAAAGTTGCGAGCGCAGGGACCGGTGGTGCGGGTGGATTTCCCGATCATCGGCAAGGTCTGGGCCACCACGACCCAGGCGCTGGCGGACCGGGTGCTGAAGGACACCGAAACGTTCACCACCCGCAAGGACGATGGCACCGTTGCGGGAATGCAGTGGTGGATGCCGAAAGTGATCCGGACACTCGCCAACAGCATGCTGTCGATGGACGATCCCGGCCACAAGCGATTGCGCGACATCGTTGACGAGGCCTTTCGCCGGCGTGCCGTGCTCGGGATGGAACCGAACATTCGGGCCATCGGAGACAAGCTTGCCGACGAATTGTTCGCCGAAGGCAGCCCGTGTGACCTTGTCGATCGCTACGCGCGCAAGCTGCCGCTGTCGGTGATCTGCGAACTGCTCGGGTTGCCGTCGGCCGACCGGCCGAAATTCATTGCCTGGGCCAGCGGATTCACCCGCTTCACCGGTACGCTGGGATTTTTCGCCGCGATCCCGAACATGCTCGCGATGCGGCGCTACATGGAGCGGCATGTCGAAACCGTCAGGCGATCCGGTGGCGAGGGGCTGATCGCCGAAATCGTGCGTGTCGAAAAGGAGGGCGCGCAGATCAGCCGCGACGAAATCGTCGCGATGATTTTCCTGCTGCTGTTTGCCGGCCACGAAACCACGACGCACCTGATCAGCGGCTCGGTGCACGAGCTTTTGAAAAATCCTGGTCTGCGCGACTGGCTCGAACAGGATTGGAGCCGTCTCGATCTGGCGGTTGAAGAGTTTTTGCGGTTCGTCACCCCGGTGCAGTTCACCAAGCCGCGTTACATCCGCCGCGACGTCGAGCTCGACGGTGTCACGTTGCGCAAGGGCGACAAGGTCATGGCGATGTTGGCGGCCGCCAACATGGATCCGTTGGCCAATGCGCATCCGGAGCGTCTCGACCTGCAACGCAGGCCGAACCGCCACATCGCGTTCGGCACCGGCATTCATTTCTGCCTCGGCCATCAGCTCGCGCGCCTTGAAGCCAGATGCGCGCTGAAATCCCTGTTTCAGCGCTGGCCCAGCCTGAAGCTGGCGGTCGATGAGCAGGATATCCGGTGGCGGCGACGGCCAGGCTTCAATGCCCTCGAACGGTTGCCGGTGGAGCCGGGCACACCCTAGGCGGCTAACAGTAGATGCCTCAATGGTTGCCTTGGCGCCACGATTGTTGCGTCATCGCAACAGTCTGGGGACATTTAACCGTTCTCACGGGTCGAACGCGCCTGCGCCGCTTTTTGGCCACACCCCTCCATGAAATCATAATGATCGGGAAACAGTGGTCGCCATGGACGCCAAGACCAACATCAAGGGCAGGTTGCCGAGCCGTCACGTGACGGAGGGGCCAGAGCGCGCGCCCCATCGGTCCTATCTGTACGCGATGGGCCTGACCACCCAGCAGATCCACCAGCCCTTCGTCGGCGTTGCATCGTGCTGGAACGAGGCCGCTCCCTGCAACATTTCGCTGATGCGCCAGGCCCAGGCCGTGAAGAAGGGCGTCGCCTCCGCCGGCGGCACCCCGCGCGAATTCTGCACCATTACCGTGACCGACGGCATCGCCATGGGCCATGACGGCATGCGCTCGTCGCTGCCGTCACGCGAATGCATCGCCGATTCGGTGGAGTTGACCGTCCGCGGCCATGCCTATGACGCCCTGGTGGGCCTTGCCGGCTGCGACAAGTCGCTGCCGGGCATGATGATGGCGATGGTCCGGCTCAACGTGCCCTCGATCTTCATCTATGGCGGCTCGATCCTGCCCGGCAATTTCCGTGGCCAGCAGGTCACAGTGCAGGACATGTTCGAGGCGGTCGGCAAGCATTCGGTCGGCGAGATGTCGGACGAAGACCTCGACGAAATCGAGCGGGTGGCATGTCCGTCGGCTGGCGCGTGCGGCGCACAATTCACCGCCAATACGATGGCGACGGTGTCCGAAGCGATCGGTCTGGCGCTGCCCTATTCGGCCGGTGCGCCAGCGCCCTACGAGATCCGGGACGCGTTTTGCACCGCCGCCGGCGAGAAGGTCATGGACCTGATCGCGCTCAATATTCGCCCGCGCGACATCGTCACCCGGAAGGCCCTGGAGAACGCCGCGGCCGTGGTCGCGGCGTCGGGCGGCTCGACCAATGCTGCGCTGCACCTGCCGGCGATCGCGCATGAATGTGGAATCAAATTTGACTTATTCGACGTCGCCGAAATCTTCAAAAAGACTCCGTATGTCGCCGATTTGAAGCCGGGTGGCCGTTATGTCGCCAAAGACATGTTTGAAGTTGGCGGCATACCGCTTCTGATGAAGACGCTGCTCGACAACGGCCACCTGCACGGAGATTGCATTACCGTCACGGGCCGGACGATCGCCGAAAACCTCAAGAGCGTAAAATGGAATCCGCACCAGGATGTGGTGCGGTCCGCCGACAAGCCGATCACCGTCACTGGCGGTGTGGTCGGCCTGAAGGGTAATCTCGCACCGGAGGGCGCGATCGTGAAGGTCGCCGGCATGTCGAAGCTCAAATTTACCGGCCCGGCGCGCTGCTTCGACCGCGAGGAAGATGCCTTCGAGTCGGTCCAGAAGAAAACCTACAAAGAGGGCGAGGTCATCGTGATCCGCTATGAGGGGCCGCGCGGCGGCCCCGGCATGCGGGAAATGCTGTCCACGACGGCGGCGCTGACCGGGCAGGGCATGGGCGGAAAGGTCGCCCTGATCACCGATGGCCGGTTCTCCGGCGCTACCCGCGGGTTCTGCATCGGCCATGTCGGGCCGGAAGCGGCCGTAGGCGGCCCGATCGCCCTGTTGCAGGATGGTGACATCATCGAGATCGACGCCGACATCGGCACCCTTAACGTAAAATTGAGCGACGCCGAACTCGAAAAACGTAAGACCAAATGGCAGCCCCGCGCGACTAACCACACGTCGGGTGCGCTGTGGAAATATGCCCAACAGGTTGGGCCGGCGGTAGATGGGGCTGTGACCCATCCAGGCGGTGCGCACGAGAAACAGTGTTATGCGGACATCTAGGCGTATCATTCTTGCGTTGATGCTGGGGGCCGCGCCGGTGGCCGCCCCCGGATTCGCGTTTGATGGTGCGCCCGTCACCCAGGACGCCACGCTTCCGGCGGTGTCGCAGCCGGCTGCCGCAGCGCTCAATGCGCAGGCCCTGAAGAAGGTGGCGGCGCCGGCTACTGCGACCGCCGTTCCCGCGGCAAGCCTGAATTCGTTGCAATATGCCGCTGAGGGCGGTCATCCCATCGCGCAGTGGAGGCTCGGCCGGATGTATGCCGACGGCGATGGCGTCGCTCAGGACGACGTCCGCGCCTTCGAATATTTCAGCCGCATCGCCAATGCGCACGCCGAGGACAGCCCGTCGGCGCCGCAGGCGGCGATTGTCGCCAATGCCTTCGTGGCGCTCGGCCGTTATTACCTCAACGGCATTCCGAATTCGAAGATCAAGGCCGACATGGAACGGGCGCGGGAGATGTTTTCCTATGCCGCGTCCTATTTCGGCAATGCCGACGCGCAATACGATCTGGCGCGGCTCTATCTGAAGACCCCGGACGCGTCGCGGGACGATTTCCGCTACGGCGCGCGCTGGCTCGGCCTGGCCGCCCAGAAGGGCCAGCATCAGGCGCAGGCGTTGCTCGGCCAGATGCTGTTCAACGGCGACCGGCTGCCGCCGCAGCGCGCACGCGGGCTGATGTGGCTGACGCTGGCGCGCGACAGCGCCACGCCGGACGAGGCCTGGATCAAGGAAAGCTACAACCGGGCGATCACCAAGGCGTCCGACGACGATCGCGCCATGGCGCTGCAGATGCTCGAGCACTGGGTGCAAGGTCGTAAGGACTGAGGCGGCAAGGACGAATTGTCGCGGCGCTCACCCGGCGTCGAGGTCGAAATCCGCCCACACCGGAACATGATCCGACGGCTTCTCCCAGGCCCTCACATAGCTGTCGATGCCGACATTGGTCAGCCGGTCGCTGGCCTGCGGCGACAGCAGCAGATGGTCGATCCGGATGCCCCAGTTCTTCTGCCAGGCCCCGGCCTGGTAATCCCAGAACGTGTACTGGCCCGGCGCGTCGGTCACGGCGCGCAGCGCATCGGTCAGTCCCAGGCCGAGCAGAGATTGGAACGCCTCGCGGGTTTGCGGGAGAAACAGCGCGTCCCCCGCCCATGCGGCGGGGTTATAGACGTCCGCTGCTGCCGGAATGACGTTGAAGTCGCCGGCCAGAATGAACGGCTCTTCCGCTTTAAGTCGTTCCCGGGAGTACTCAAGAAGCCGCGACATCCATTTGAGTTTATAGGGATATTTATCGGTGTCGGGCGGATTGCCGTTGGGCAGATAGAGGCAGGCGATGCGCAGTACGCCTGACTTCAGTGTCACCACGCCCTCGAGAAAGCGGGCGTGGGCGTCCTCGTCGTCGCCGGCGAGGCCCGACTTGGTTTCCTCGAACGGCAGCTTCGACAGCAGGGCGACGCCGTTGAAGGTCTTCTGGCCGTGGGTAACGACGTTGTAGCCGAGCGCCTCGATCTCGAGCCGGGGAAAGGCGTCGTCGACGCATTTGATTTCCTGCAGGCAGACGATGTCCGGCGCGCACTCCGTGAGCCAGCTCACGAGATGCTCGATCCGTTGTCTGACGGAATTGACGTTCCACGTAGCAATACGCATAAAAATGACCCGGATCGTAACCACACATTTTCGCTTCGCTGGCATACCATGAGCCGCAAGCCTGTGGTAACCGTCTAGAAATAAGGCGCAAAAGTCGCCGTCAAGGGGCCGGAAACCGTCGTCCCGTCCTTTGAGGACGGCGGACGTGAAAATTATGAAAAAAAATAGCTTGATCCTTTTTGCCGGCGTCATCGGCATCGCCGCCGCGGCGGCCTATGCAACCCGCACGTCCTGGATGGGCTCCGGAGCCACCGCGCAGGGGCCCCAGCGGCCGCGCATGGTTTCCGTCGAACTGGCCAAGGCCGAACGCAAATCCGTCCCCGTCGACGTCGACGCGATCGGGACCGTGACGCCGATCTCCAGCGTGGCGTTGAAATCGCGGGTCGAGACCACCATCGTCTCGGTGCATTTCGAGGACGGCGCCAAGGTCGCCGAAGACGATCTGCTGTTCACGCTCGACAGCCGCCAGATCGACGCCCAGATCGAACAGGCCGAGGGGACGCTGGCCAAGGATCAGGCGCAGCTCGAGGGCGCCCAGCGTGATCTCCGTCGCTATACAGATCTGGTCGGCAAGGGCGCCACCACGCAGGTCAACGTCGACAACGCCAAAACCCAATCCGACACCCTGACCGCTACCATCAAGGCCGATCAGGCGGCGCTGGACAATCTGAAGGTCCAGAAAAGCTACACCCTGATCCGTGCACCGTTTGCAGGCCGGATCAGCGCCGCCAACGTGAAGGTCGGCAATTTCGTGCGACCGGCCGACACCGCGCCGCTCGCCGTGATCAACCAGATGGCGCCGGTCTATGTCGCCTTCGCCGTGCCTCAGCGCGTGCTGGTCGACCTGCGCGATGCGATGGCCAAGGGCAATCCCGGGGTGACCGCGACGATCCCGGGTCACCAGCGCTCCGAGAGCGGCAAGGTCGCAATGGTCGAGAACACCGTGGACGCCACCACCGGCATGGTGACCGTGCGCGGCATCATGAACAACGAGAACGAAACGCTGTGGCCGGGGACCCTGGTCGCGACCAAGCTCGTGATCCGCAATGAAGACTCCATCGTGGTGCCTACGGTCGCCGTGCAGCGCAGCCAGAACGGCAACTACGTGTTTGTCGTCAGGGACGGCGCCGCCAGGCAGCAGCCGGTCAAGGTTGACCGGACCTCGCAGGGCGTTTCGGTCATTACCGAAGGGCTGACCGGCGACGAAAGCGTCGTGGTCGACGGACAATTGCTGCTGTCGGACGGAACGCGGGTCGAACCGCGGGCCAAGAAGGCAGGAGCATAACCGGTGACGCTCTCCGAGCTCTGCATCCGCCGCCCGGTGATGACCACGCTGATCACGGCGTCGATTATCGCCTTCGGCGTGTTCGGCTTCCGCCTGTTGCCGGTGTCGGCGCTACCGCGGGTCGACTTCCCGACCATCGCGGTCAGCGCGACCTTGCCGGGCGCGAGCGCGGATACCATGGCGGCCTCGGTCGCGGGCATCATCGAGCGCCAGTTGTCGACGATTGCCGGCATCTCGTCGATGTCGTCGAGCTCCTCGCAAGGCTCCAGCATCATCACCATCCAGTTCGACCTCAACCGCAACATCGATGCAGCGGCGCTGGACGTGCAGACCGCGCTGACCATCGCGCAGCGCCGGCTGCCGATCGAAATGACGATCCCGCCGAGTTTCCGAAAAGTGAACCCGGCCGACTTCCCGGTGCTGTTCGTCTCGCTCGGTTCGGCGACGCTGCCGTTGTCGGCGGTCAATGAATATGGCGATATCACCATCGGGCAGGCGTTGTCGCAAATCCCAGGCGTGGCGCAGGTCCTGATTTACGGGGCGCAGAAGTTCGCCATCCGCGTCCAGGCCGACCCGGAAGCCGCCGCCGCGCGCGGGCTGTCGCTCGAGGACATCAGGACCGCGGTATCGCGGGCCAATTCATCGACGCCGGTCGGCACTCTGAACGGGCCGAAGCAGGACGTTGCGCTGCAGGCCTCCGGCCAGATGGACAAGGCGGCCGATTACAGCAAGGTCGTGGTGGCCTGGCGCAACGGCTCGCCGGTCAAGCTCGACGAAGTCGCGCGGATCTATGACAGCGTCGAGAACGACAAGATCGCGACCTGGCTGAACGACGAACGGGCGATCGTGCTCGCTATCCAGAAGCAGCCGGACGCCAATACCGTGGCCGTGGTCGATTCCGTGCTGGCCAAGCTGCCGGCGCTGCGCGCGCAGATTCCGCCGTCGGTCTCGATCAACGTGATGATGGACCGGTCGATATCCATTCGTCAGGCCGTCGCCGACGTCGAGGAAACGCTGCTGATCGCCGTGTCCCTCGTGATCCTGGTGATCTTCCTGTTCCTGCGCTCGGCGTCCGCGACCTTCATTCCGGCGCTGGCGGTTCCGATCTCCCTGTTCGGGACTTGTGCGGTCATGTACGCGCTGGACTACTCCATCAACAACATGACGCTGCTGGCGCTGACGCTGTCGGTCGGCTTCGTGGTCGACGATGCCATCGTGATGCTGGAAAACATCGTCCGCCACATCGAACACGGCATGCGGCCCTATGAAGCGGCGCTGAAAGGTGCGCGCGAGATCGGCTTTACGATCATCTCGATCACCTTCTCGCTGATCGCCGTGTTCATTCCCGTGCTCCTGATGGGCGGCATCGTCGGCCGGGTGTTCCGCGAGTTCGCGGTGACCGTATCGGTTGCGATCATTGTGTCCGGCTTCGTATCGCTGACCTTGACGCCGATGCTGTGCGCGCGCGTGTTGCGGGCGCACGATGCGACCAAGAAGCCGAATGTCGTGCTGCGCGTGTTCGAAGCGATGTTCGATTCCTGGCTGCGCGGCTATGAATGGGCGCTCGACCGGGTGCTGGCGCACAAGGCGCTGATGCTGATCGTCACGCTGGCGACACTGGGTGGCACGATCTATCTATACATGATTGTGCCGAAGGGCTTCTTCCCGCAGGAGGACACCGGCTTCCTGATCGGCGTGACCGAAGCTGCCACCGACACCTCGTTCGAGGCCATGAAAGTGCGGCAGCAGGCGCTGGTTGAGGTGCTGAAAACCGATCCTGCGATCGACTATATCAACTCGACCGTCGGGTCTGGTGGGCCGAACGCCACGGCGAATTACGGGCGGCTGTTCATCGCGCTGAAGCCGCAGAAGGAGCGCGACAAGGCGCCGGTTGTGGTCGGACGTCTGCGCGCCAAGGCGCGACAGATTCCGGGCGTGCAGGCTTTCTTCCAGAGTATTCAGAACCTCAACATTGGCGGCCGGATTTCGAAGAGCCAGTACCAGTACGTGCTGCAGAGCGGCGATACCGAGTCGCTTTATCGTCTTGCGCCTGAAATGCGCGACAAGATCGAGAAACTGCCGGGTCTGCTCGACGTCACCACGGATCTCTACATCAAGAACCCGCAGATGACGGTCGATATCGACCGTGAAAAGGCCGCCGTCTACGGCATCACCGTCGATCAGGTGCGCAACCAGCTCTACAATGCCTATGGCGCGCGCCAGGTCGGCACCATCTACATGCCGACCAACGACTATCAGATCATCCTGGAAGTGCAGCCGCAGTTCCGCGTCGATCCGTCCGACCTGTCCAAGCTCTACATGAAGACCCAGAACAACGTGACCATTCCGCTTGCGGCGGTGGCCAGACTGGTGCCGTCGGTCGGTCCGTTGCAGATCAACCACCAGGGCCAGCAGCCGGCGGTGACGATCTCGTTCAACCTGGCACCGGGCTATTCGCTTGGCTACGCCACGGACAAGATCAGGGATCTGGAGCGTGCATCAAATCTGCCGCCGACGATCTTCTCCGGTTTCTCGGGCACCGCGCAGGTGTTCGAGGAATCCAAGGCCGGGCAGGGCGTCCTGATCCTGGCGGCGATCTTTGCAGCCTTCGTCATCCTCGGCATTCTCTACGAGAGCTTCATCCATCCGATCACCATCATCTCCGGCCTGCCGTCGGCCGGCATCGGCGCGATCCTGACCTTGATGCTGTTCCGAATGGAACTGTCTGTCATCGCGATGATCGGCATCGTGATGCTGGTCGGCATCGTCAAGAAGAACGCCATCATGATGGTCGACTTCGCGCTGGAGCGCCGCCGCGTCGGCCTCAGCGCCGAGCATGCGATCCGCGAAGCGGCGCTGCTGCGTTTCCGCCCGATCATGATGACGACGTTTGCCGCGATCTTCGGCACGCTGCCGATCGCCGTCGGCGCCGGCGCCGGCGCCGAACTGCGTCAGCCGCTCGGCGTCGCCGTGGTCGGCGGTCTCTGCGTGTCGCAACTGCTGACCCTGTTCATCACGCCCGTCATCTACATCTACCTCGATCGTGTCGATCGTCTGCTGAAGCGCCGGCTCGAGCCGCAGCACGAGGAAACCGACGAGAGCGGGCGGCCGCATGCGGTTGCAGCCGAATGAATTCGGTGACCGATTGTTAACGCTGTCGCCGGGCGCGGCGCGGAGTTAACGCCACCGAAGCGATTGCCGGGCCTATCTGCCGAAATCGCGCAGAAGGTGGTCCGGCATGAAATCGCCCGTTGAACTGGTTGCATTTACGGGCAGGCTGTTGGGCTTGATCGGCGGCTTCTCGGCCATTAGCCGTATTGAGCCCGGCGAAATCACCGACCGCGAACTGAGCCGGATACGCGCCCAGCAGATCGACGCGGTGACGCGTCACGTCCCGCTGACGATGTCAGCCAATCTGGTCAGTGTCGCCATCGTCCTTGCCCTGTTCTGGAACACCGGTTCCAACGTATTCCTCAGTCTGTGGGCGCTGGTAATTGCGTCGGTCGCGCTGCTGGCGGCGAGGTCTTGGCTGTATTCGCGACGCACCCGTCCAAAGGCAGCCTCATTGCACGCGATGCATCGCTCGACGCTGCAGGCGATCTGCCTGGCGACGATCTGGGGTGCGCTGCCGCTGGCGTTGCTGCAAAAATCGACGGCGGCCGATCAAATGATCATCGCCTGCCTGATGACCGGAATGATCGCGGGCGGTGCGTTCACGCTGTCGACGATTCCCCGCGCCGGGCTGATGTACATCTGGACGATGACATCCGCGTCCGCGGCGGCCCTGTTCCAGGCCGGGGACAAGATCCATCTGTTCACCGCCGCGTTCCTGTTTCTGCTGGCGGTCTTCATGGCGCGCAACGTCGTCTCGCACGGCAATCTGTTTCAGGACAGTCTGCGAGCGCAATTGCAGCTTGAGCGCCAGACCGAGATCATCTCGCTGCTGCTCAAGGAATTCCAGGACAACGCCAGCGACTGGCTGTGGCAAACCGATGCGCGGGGCCGGCTGATCGATGTACCCGAGCGTTTCGCCGAGGTCGCGCAGTTGCCGCTGCCGCTCTTGAAGGGCGCGCATTTTTCCGAATTGCTGGAGATGCTGTGTCCCGACGACACCATCACGGCATCAAACATGGTGGCGCTGATGGAACGGCATGCGCCACTCCATGAAATCAGCCTGCGTGTCGTCGCCGGTGGCGAAACGCGGCTATGGTCGTTGACGGCAAAGCCCACGGGCGACAGCGACGGTCAGTTTCACGGCTATCGCGGCTTCGGCCGCGATGTCACCGAACGGTGGCGGGCGGAGCGGGCGGAGGCCGAAAGCCGGGCGAAATCGGATTTCCTGGCTGTCATGAGCCACGAAATCCGCACCCCCATGAACGGCGTGCTGGGACTGTCCGGCATGCTGCTTGAAACCACGCTCGATCCGGAACAGCGCCAGGCGGTCGCCACCATTCACGAGTCCGGCGATAATCTGCTGGGGGTCCTCAACGACATTCTCGACCTCTCCAAACTGGAAGCGGGACGGTTCCAGTTCGAAGCCACCGATTTTTCGCCAACCGCACTCGTCGAGGCCGTGGTCGCGGTGATCCGGACGAGTGCCGGCAACAAGGGGCTGACCGTTGCGATCGAGCTTGATCCGGCGCTACCCGCGTCGCTGCGCGGCGATGTCGCCAGAATTCGGCAGGTGCTGCTCAACCTCGCGTCCAACGCGGTGAAATTTACCGAACGCGGCACGGTGACAATCGCGGCTCGGTGCCATTCGCGCGGCGACATGCTGGCCCGGGTGGAATGGCGGGTGTCCGATACCGGCATCGGCATCGCCCCCG
>Ga0068855_100001134_pt1 | contig 33034 bp, 29 predicted proteins | sample KBSCornC52_FD_66592 | JGI IMG/M metagenome (GOLD analysis project Ga0068855, IMG submission 66592) | Corn rhizosphere microbial communities from Kellogg Biological Station, Michigan, USA - KBS Corn C5-2 | ecosystem: Host-associated > Plants > Roots > Rhizosphere > Soil ...
GCGCGAGCGCTGATCTGGTCGAGGGCGTCGCGATAGAGTTCAATGGCTTCGCGCGCGCCCGGTTCGGAGCCTGAGCCGCCGAAGATACCGCGGAGGCGCTGGTCGAGAGCCTTCTCGATCTGTTTCAGAAAGGCCATTACTGGATCAACCCCAATTGTTTGGCGGCCTGCACCAGATCGCCTGCAATGGGCGCGGCTGCGGTTCCGCCATAGTGACCATTTTCCGCGAGGACCGCGAAGGCGATGCGATGCTCGGGCGCGGCCTGCGAAGTGTCCGCATACGGCGCGAAGCCGATAAACCACGCATGCGACGGCGCAGCGGCAAGCTCGGCGGTTCCGGTTTTGCCAGCGATATCCGGCTTGATGGCCGCGAGCCTGCGGCCGGTGCCGCTGGTGACCACGCCTCGCATGTCTTTCGCGAGAAGCGCCGCGTCCTTTGCTGAGACGATGGCCTGCGGCGGCTGGGCGCGCGCGTTGCTCTCGTCAATGACCCATTTACCGAATGGAAGCTGGCCCCCGGCCGCCACGGCGGAAGCCACGCGCGCCATCTGGAACGGCGTGACCACAACCTGGCCCTGCCCGTAAGATGCTTGCGGCATCTGCGGCCGGAGATTCTTCACTGTTGGAGGATTCGCGACCGACACGCCGATCAGCTTTGCGGTATCGAGCATTTGTTCCGGACCTACCTTATAGGTTCCGAGCTGAGCGAAGTACGCGTTGCAGGAGACAACGATCGCGCGGCTCATATCGAGCGTACCGTGAGGATTCCGGTCTTCGGTGTCGTCGCGAACAGGGCGGCGGGAATTGCCCACGTAGTTGCCGGTGCGCCCATCGGGGAGGCGAATGCACTGGTATTGCTGATGCGCAAGCGCGGGGTTCAGGCGGAGCGCGGCCATGGCGGTCACGATCTTGAATGTGGAGCCGGGCGGATAAAGGCCGTAGCGCGCTCGATCAAGCAGCGGGCCGGCGGCTTCGCCGAGCGTCAGTTTCTCCTGCAGAAGATCGGGCGACGGATAGTTGACGGACGCAAGCAGATCACCCGTCTGCGGATCCATTACGACGAGAGCGCCGCGGCTGAGATGAAGGGCGGCGAGGCGCGTGCGCAGAATATCCGCGGCCCTCATCTGCAGCGCGGCGGAGATCGCGAGATGCACGTTGCGCTCGCGCTCGCGGATTCTCTTCACGGCGGGGTTATCCGGCTCCCATCTATGGCGCAGCAGCGGGAGAAGCTCGCGATAGTCGTAGCGGATGGTGTAGAACGGCTTGCCCTGCGTGTCTTTGACTTCGACGACTCGCGCGCGATCGTCGTATCCCTGAAGACGCACCGCGGAATCGCGCTCGATGAGCGAGGCGTTCGGAGCGCTCCAGTTGGCGCGCGTCCGAATATCGCCGAGAAGATGAAATGTCACGGCTCCGAACGGATAAAAGCGCGCGTCGGCCCGATTGCATGCCTGATCGATATCGATGCCGAGCTGCTTGTATTCGGCGCGGTGGCGCTCGAGTTCATTCCAGTTCGAAGTTGCGAGAGGCAGGCCGGTGCGGTCGTAGATGCTTCCACGTTCGAGCGTGCGGGCGGCGGCGATCAGGCGCGGATTGTAGACAAACCGGCGGCCGCCATCGGCCTGTACGACGAGAGCGCCTTCACCCGCGGTTGCGTCCCCATGCGCGATCTGAATCCATGCCGCCTTACCGACGACCGTGCACAGGAGTGCTGTGAAAACGATTTCGACCCAGCGCAAACCGTTGTGGAACGGCGCGGTGCGCTGGGTGGGACCACGGTCCCGGCCGAGAGCGAGAAGAATGCCGGCGATCATGAAATTCGCGAGCATCGCCGTGCGGCCGTAGCTCAGGAACGGAGTTGCGACGCCGGAGAGTGGGAACAGGCCGAGAATGCCGCAGGAGATCAGGAGCAGTTCCGATGCGACCAGCAGGGCGAGACCAAGCGACAGAAAGAACGCGTAGTCCGTTTTCGCGCGGCGCGCGATACGAAGCGCCAGCCAGAGGAGAACGGCGAAGATCGAATACACGGCGAGGAGGCCGAGAAAGCCCCAGTCTTCGCCGAGCGCGGAAACGATGAGATCCGTGTAGCCGGCGGGGATCACATCCGTTTCCCCGAGGCCCGGGCCGGTTCCGAGCACGCCACCCGAAGACATTGCCCAGAGGGAGTGCACGACCTGATCTCCACCCCGAACGGTGTTACTCCAGGGCGAAAGCCACATCGCGACGCGATCGTGTACGGTCTTCGGAGTTCCCACGAAGTAGCCGACGAGGAATCCGCCGAAAAGCGTGAGCAGGCCGGTGACAGCGAGGGGAACGCGGTTACGCGCGATGGAATACAGGGTGAGGAAGACGCAGGCGAAGACCAGCGCCGGTCCCAGGTCTTTTTGTAAATAGAAGAAGACGAGCGCAACGGCGACGCCGACCATTACAGGCGCCGCATATTCCAGCGGCGGCAATTCGATGCCGGGCAGGACGAACCGTTTTTCACGAAGCTGACGGAGCAGCGGCCAGCGCTTTGCGAAATATCCAGCAAGGAAAAAGACCAGAAGGATCTTGATGGCTTCGACCGGCTGGAATGGACCCAGGTTGACGCGGGCATCGCTGCCGGAGGGGCCACTGCCGAGAAAGATCAGTGCAATTGAGAGCGCGGCTGCGCCGAGCAGAGGCACGAAGCTGTAAGCCGCGGTCGTGCCTTCCCAATCAACCAGGCTGGCGAACAGCATCACCAAACACCCGCCGGCAACGCCCTGGGCGAACGGAATAAAGATAAGGGTGTCTCGCAACGGATCTCGCAGCCCTGTCATGAGCGCGAAGCCGAGGCCCGTCAGCAAGAGGAGTAACGGCAGGAACGCCCACGGGCCCGTGAAGCCCCGCAATATCCAGACGAAATGCACGAGGAAAAACGCGGCGAGGATGGCGACCGCCCAGAGGAGGAGCTGAGTTCGGAACGCATCGAGACTGCGGACGGAGATCTGCTGCCGGAATTGCGCGAACTCGGCCGGCGTGAACAGGGGAACTGTGTTTGTCCTCGACTCCTGTGCGCGCTCGCGAAGCTCTTCGAGTTTGCGGTTGGCCAGCAGGTCGGCCCGTGAGGCGCGCAGGCGTGCGAGCACGGCGATATTCGGCAATGCGTTCTCATGCGCGGTAAGCGCATCCAGGATGCGATGCGCAACGAAGTCGCGATCACCGGGACTTTGCAACACCAGCAGGACCGGCAGCAATTGTTCGGGGCGATCCACCTGCGATAAATTCAGCGCCGGCGCGGGCGTGGCGCGGCGCACCTTCGCCGAATATGTGAGCCACCACGCGGAGCAGACGAGCGCGGCGGCTACAACGAGCCAGACAAGTTCCGGGATGCGGCCGGCGCGAGGAGGAGCGAGCGGAGCACGGTTCGTTTCCGCCGCGCGGGTTTCAATAGTGCTCCGGGTTACGGCCATGGTGACTTATTCTCTTCAGGGATTGGCGGAGGGCGGGCCTGCAGAGCCGGATGCAGAGCCAGACTGCGAATTTTGTTGCGCCTGCTCGGCCTGTGCGAGCGTCTTTTCAGCGCGGGCGCGTTCGTTCGCGACGCGCTCGGCCAGCGCCGCCCCACCCCAGAAGGGGGCAACCGACTCATACAGGCTCTGCGCCTGCTTCAAATCGTTGTCCGCGCGGCGCATCAGGTCCTTCATCTGCGTCAGATCGCGAGTGCGACGCGCGTCGGCGAAAAATCGCTCTCCGCGTCGTTTGTATCCATCGCCCAGACTTTTCTCTTCTCGGCGGCCTGCCCGGAAACCGCGCTTTTTTGCTTCATTGAGTTCCTGCGTTGCTTTGTCGATATCGCCTTCAGACATGTAGATCTGCGCCAGCCCGAGATGCGGATCGGGCGAATGGGAGACGAGATGGCCGGCTTCTTCAAAATCGCGGCGGGCCGTGTCGGAATGCTTCGATTGAAGGGCGATGAAGCCTTCCACAATGTCGTACTTGCCACGCAGCGACTTGTCTTCCGGCGACAGCGTCTGGGCGGCTGTGAGCGCCCCTTCGGCGCGGCGCCAGTCCCGCAGCCGGACAGGCGTGCTTTCGCTCGCCTCTCGATAATCCGAGATCACGCGGTCGGCTTCGGCCTCGTAATGCTCGAGCAGGCTATGCCGCGAGCGGAACAGCAGCGAAGGAAAGATGCTTTTGTCCGCAAGCTTGTCGTAAGCCTTTCGGCCGTCGCTTACTGCAAGCTGACCGGAATCGATCTGCCTGCGAATCGTGTCCGATTGCCGATAGAGCCGCGTTTCGTGCACGACTACGTACACGATCGCAAAAAAGATGACTGCGCACGTCAGAAGAAAGGCGCGGATGGTGGTCCGGATCAGGTCCGGGCGAGCACGGGCGACCTTTGGTGTTCGCACCGGAATTGGGCGCGGTGGCGGGCCGTTGGTTCGGTGGGTGCGCTCATCGGGATTCTGGTATACGGTGCGGCGGGTCGCGTCGGGATCGGCGTTGCGGGCGCCGGTGTCTCCTTTCGCGTAGCGCTGCCATTCGTATAGCGCCGCCTGGAACGCCGCCGCGCTGGGAAAGCGCCGCAGAGGGTCGGGATCGAGCGCCCGGGACAGAATCTCCCGCAGTCCTGGCGGCAAACTTGCGATCGAAGGCTCGAGGGCGCGGTAGTTCCGGATCATCCATTCGAGGCGCGAGGAATGCTCGGCATCGAAATAGGGCTTGCCGGTGAGCATCTCGAACAGCACAATCGCAACAGACCACATATCGGACTGTACGTCCATATCGCCCGTCTGCAGGCGCTCGGGAGACGAGTAGGGAATGCTGCCGAACTGGTTGAAGGTGATGCTGCGAGTCATCGATACGGCTTTCGCGATGCCGAAATCGAGTACTTTCACCTGCCCGGATGGCGTTATGCGAATATTGCGCGGCTTGATATCGCCGTGAATGATGCTGCGGTGCGGCTTGCCCTCGATGACAGTCTGGAAACTGTGCGCTTTGACGAGAACGTCCAGGATATCGAGAGCGATGGAGACGGCGCGCTCCGGGGCGAGCGGCCCCCGGGCGACCAGTTCGGAGAGGTCTTCCCCTTCGACGTACTCCATCGCAATGTAGAAGTACCCTTCGCGTTCGCCGATATCGAAAATCTGCGCGACGCGGCCGCCTGGTTCGCGCTTCGCGAGCTGGTCCTGAAGAATCGAACCGCGGCGCTCGGCGGCGATGACGTCCAGCGAATCCTGATCTGCCCCGGAATCGATCAGCTTCAGACCGACCTGGCGGTTGAGTATGGGGTCATAGGCGAGAAACACGCGGCCCATGCCGCCGCCGGCGAGCTTGCGCACAATCTGGTAGCGGCCGTAAACCCTGGGGTCGAGCGTAGTCACGGCCGCTTCTCTCCGGATTGAGGTTTGCTCGATTGCGCTTTGACGGATTGGGCTTTGCCCGATGTTTGAGCGGCGGCGGGCTCGATCAGATGGATGGCGCGGTTTCTGGGAATGCCGCCGAAGAAGTTCTCTTCGTAATCGGCGGGTTGCCAGCCATGGCCTCGCATCCAGATGGCATCCGCCGCGTTATCGATGATTCCGTTGTCTTTCAGCACGGGGCGTGCGGGCTCCCGCACGTCCACGCCTGGCTTTGCCGGACCGGGCTTGCCGGCGCCGTTGGCCGCGATGAGATTGTCGTTCACTTTCGGCGCCGCGGGACCTGCAATCTCGATTCCCGCGCCCAGATTATTCACAATCTGGTTGGATGAGATCAGCGCGGAGGAAATGCCGTGAATCCGGATGCCGACGTTCGCGCCTGTGATTTTGCAGTTGAGAATGGACGGGCTGGCATCCTCGATATCGATACCCGCGCTCAGTGGCGCTTCGGTACTGCCTTCGATCCAGAGTCCCTCGGCGGATCCGGAATCGATCCTGCGGGCCAGGATCGCGGGCCGGCCATCGACGGAGGAAAGCGTGACGGCGCCGGGATGCAGCGCGCGCACCGTAACGCCCTCCCGCAATTCGATGTTCTCACGATATTTGCCGTCAGGAATCACAACGGTATCGCCAGGGTGACTTTGGCCCAGTGCAGCGTTGATGCCGGGCAATCCCACCACTATAGTTCGAGGTGATGCGGAAAAATACGTAAACCATGCAAACGTAGCACCGGCTCCTGCAGCGAGGCCGGCGACGAGGGCGATTGCAATCGGGAGCAGCCGAGTGGACCTGGATGGTGCGGCTTCGGCGCCGTCCGGGATGGACGGGGTCGCTGCCAGACGCGATGTGATGCTTTCGGGCCGCGTAAATGCGCTTGCATACTCCGGCCCGGCAACCAGAACTACCGTGACATTATCCTTGCCGCCCGCGGCATTCGCCGCATCGACGAGCGAGCGGACCGCGCTGTTGAAATCGGGCGCGTACCGCTCCACTCCGGCGCGGATTTCCGCGCTCGTGATCTGATCCGTGAGCCCGTCGCTGCAAAGGAGAAGCGCGCCGTCGGCCGGCATCGGAAAGCTGATGATATCGATAAATCCCTGGTCATCCGGTCCGCGTTCGGCCGAACCGACATCGCGATAGATTTCGTTGCGCCGGGAATGGCGCATCGCGTCATCTTCGGTCAACTCGCCACGATCTTCCCGCTCGCCGACCGGAGAGTGGTCGTGGGTCTTCTTCACGATTTCGCCGGGCCGAAGAAGGTAAAGCCGGGAATCCCCGACGTGCCCGACGGTAACCACGTCATCTTCAATGAGCGCTACCGTGAGAACGCATGCCATACCAGCCCATTCAGGGCGCGAGCGTGCTCGCTCCAGAATCTCGTTGTTCGCGAGTGCGATGGCTTCGCGCAGGCGTTCTTCCGGAGTGCCGGTCTGCCGCGAAAGCCGCTCTCGCAGCACCTCGACGGCGCAATCGGCCGCTTCTTCGCCCGCAGCATGTCCGCCCACGCCATCGATTACCGCGTAGATGCCACGCTCGGGATCCGTCCAGGCGCGATCTTCATTATTGGTGCGGCGAAGCCCGGTATCGGTCGCGACCGCCGATTGCAGGCGCAAGTTTACCTGCATCACCGCCTCTCCCGCGCGGCTGAAATCAGGGCGATCAGGGCGACCGCCGCCAGTATCGCCGCCAGCAGAAAAGTGCGTCCGATGAGCAGATCTTTCACGGAAAAGGACCTTCAGGCCGCTTCCCACTTGAGATCGATCACGCCCGCCAGGCTGATAGTGGCGCGTTGCGGCAATTCCGCCGCTCCGTTCCGTCCCACCGGTTTGCCATTAACGGCAGTTCCGAACTGGCTGACATCTTCAATGGTGAAGCGACCGGTCTCCGCATCCCGGCGAATACGGCAATGCTCGCGCGACACATCCGGAAGAGTCTCGAGCTTCAGATCGACCCAATAAGATCTGCCCCCACGCCCGATCACAATCTGATTCCTCGTCATTTCGAAGGTTTTCTGGCCGTGCTCATCGGCATAACGAAGATACGCAAACGCCCGCCCTTTTGTGCGCTCATCGTCTTCGACCGGACTTCCCCCTTCTGACAAGGACGGCTGGGCCATTGTCGGCGTTGCGGACCCGGCTCGAAGTGAGGGTTCATTAATGCCTTCGGGCCCGGAAATGCGTTCAGGTAAAGATGCGCGCCGGGTCGGGGAGGTCTCCGGCTCCTGTTCACGTTGCTGGGCAGGGAATATACGGCGGGTCAGCGATCCTCCGCCGTACTCGGTCTTCTCGGGCGCACCCAGTTCCGAGTAGATCTCGATCTCGCCCGCTTTCAGCTTGCCATCGAGGTCGGGATAGATATCCACCATCCACTGATCGGCCGCGCGAACAAACTCGCCGGGCGAAGAAGCGGATTCACCCGCGCCGATTTTCTCCAGCAGCGCCGAAGCGCGCCGTCGCTTCGAACCGTTCCAGAGAGCGAGCCGCTCATCAAGAGCAGCCCGGATCTCTCCGGCGATAAATGGGACAACATTGCGAAACGGCTCATAGTCTTCCGGATTGAGATAGATCCGGTAGATCGAAGGAACGAGGGTCTTGCGCCGGATACGGAACAGCCCTTCTTCCATGTTGCGCAGAACCTCTCCGATGAGGTCGTCACCCTGGAGGCGGCCCGCAGCGCGGCCAGTCATGCTGAATATTGTATCGGCGCAGCATATCTCTGGTTCAGACGATTACGGCGGCCGGGGCGAATTACGGAACGCCACTTGCTCATCTTCGTCAAATCAGATGATGATCAAACCAGTTCTCTTCGGTCTTTTAATCACCGGTTTTTGCTTCGGCCAGACTTTGTCAGTTGGAGTACTCGGCGGCGCGCCGTTTAGCGATGTCGTCAACAACGGGACCTTCGCGCCGATCAACACGGTCGTCACGAGCTCGAATTTCACCGTCGGCCCTTCCGTACAGCTGAATCTTCCGTTGAATCTGCGGGTCGAGCTCGACGCCCTCTATCGTCCGTACGGATTCAAGCTTTTCAACCAGCTCATCGCTGCACCGGTGAACAACGGAACCAGCGTGTCAGGGCAACAGTGGAGTTTTCCGCTGCTTGTGCAGTATCGTTTTCCGTTCCCGATCGTGCAGCCCTTTGTTGAAGTTGGCCCGTCGTTCCAGCATCTGACGGGCGCGGGATCACTCACGAGCACGATTACAGGGCCAGGGCAACTTTTACATTCTTCGAATATCGGTGTCGTATTCGGAGGAGGCGTAGACGTCAAAGTGCCTTTTGTCCGACTGAGTGGCGAACTGCGCTACACGCGACAAACGACGTCCTATTTTTCCAACATCTCGAATCTGAATCAGGCCGAGGTTCTGTTCGGCATTCACTTTTGAGGGCTAAACCCGCGCTTCGCTGAGCTCGGCTTTGGGCAGACTTGCGATCGTTCCGCAAAAAGCGACCGCGGCCATCGCCAGCGCCCAAACGGCAAGCCATTCGCGATCGATCAGCGCTCCGGCGATCAGCGGCGCCACAATCTGGGAAACCGACGTGAGCGATTGCGTGAGGCCGAGCACCACGCCCTGCTCACGCTTTCCCGCCTGATGCGTAATCAGCGCGGTGACTGCCGGACGAATCACTCCATTACCGTACGAACTGATGGTGGCTGCGCCCAGCAACTGGCCGAGAGTTCGTGTCCATGCGAGCAGAGCGTAAGCGACGATATTGGCCGCGAAGCCGGTCCAGACCAGCTTGCGCTCGCCCATCCATTTCACGAGCCGGCCTATCAGCCCGCCCTGGAGAATCACGCCGAGAAAGCCGACATATGTGAATACATAACCGACTTCCGTGGCGCCGAAGGCATGTCCATGCCAGGTGAATCGCCTCTCCGCATACAGCGCAAATCCGCTGACGAAAAACGAGAACGAGAATGCGAAAAAGAAGAATTGCCAGAGCAAACGCCCCAGCGCGGGCCGTGCGAAGTACTGCCCGTACGATTTCCAATCGAGCACACTCAGCCGTTTGCCGCCCGGTCCGGCGTCACCTTCACCTTCCGGGATAAGATGCGGACCGCCGGCCGGAAGCAAAGTCACCGTGCATAAGATACTCAGCGCGGAAAGACAGGCGGCCGCCAGAATCGGCCACATGTAGCCGTATTGCGCGAGAAAAGCGGATAAGCCGGGCCCGATGAGAAACCCGATGCCGAACGCGACCCCAATTACCCCGAAGGAGCGTGCGCGGTTTTCCGGCGTGGTCACGTCTGCGATATAAGCCTGGGCCAGCGACAGATTCCCCGCCGTGATGCCATCGATTACGCGCGAAAGAAATACAAGGGCGAGCGAATTGGCGAACGCGAGAATCAGAAATCCGATGAACGTCCCAATCTGACTCACGATGAGCAGAGGCTTGCGGCCCATCGAATCCGACATGCGGCCAAGCACGGGCCCGGCGATGAGCTGGCAAAAGGCGTAACTCGAAATCAGCGCGCCTACCACGGTGGCGGATGCGCCCAGATGCTCGGCGTAAAACGGGAGCAGTGGCAGGATGATCGTCATGCCGAGCACGTCGACAAGGACGATCAGAAAGATAGGGAGGAGAGGAGACCGGCTCACGCGCGGTACGTTCCGGCAGGGATCGTATCAGCGCAGGCGCAGCAAAGACAATGCGCGTGATGTGTTCTCACTTCTTCATGCTATCGCGCGCATGAAACGATCCCGGAGGTCACGTCTTTGCGCGCCTTGGCGTTGGGGATTCCACTCGCTTTTTGGCCCACTCGGTCCAGTCGGCTGTGGTCGCCTTGCACATCCGCGCGGCGGCGCCGTGCAGCCAGTGCGGGGGGCGCCCGGAAAGATCCTTCAGGATCGCTCGCGTGCGTTTTGACCCGAGGTGCACATTCGCCGCTTCCCAGCCCATCGCACGCAGCAGCCGGCTCTCATCCTTTTCCTTCGGTAGAGATGCGAGTTCGACGCGTGAACAATCCGGCGCGAGACGGCGCACGATCCACGCGCCTTTCAGACGGACGAACGGGTCGAGCGCGCGTACTGAGCAATCGAGCGCGTCCTGATATCGAATGCGGTGTTCACCGGCGCCGGTGGCCCAGCACCATGCGGAGGGCGCGAGGGCCTTCACTTCGCGGCAGATTTTTGCGCCTGAATAATCGGCAACGGCTACGAAACGCTGTCGCCCCAGACTGCCCGTGCCTGCAGCCCGATGCGAAATTCTGTATCTGAGATTGCGGTCGGGGAGCATTCGCTCGATGCCGCGCCTCACGTCTTTGGGAACCGGGCCCTCGAATTCGGGAAGGCTTTCGAGTTTCTTCCAGAACGCTACCGGATCCCGCAGCGCGGAACCGGCGATACCGCGCAACCAGCCGTGCCTTTCGCCGAGCACGTACGGCTCACCCCCGGCTTCGAGGCATTCCCTGTAGCCGGTGAGAATTCGTCCGCACGCATCCCGCTGATCGATCGCGATGCCCCCGGCCTCAATTGCGAAATGGGCGCTCGCCGCCAGACGGACCAGATCGACCGTATACGGCATGCGCTCCGCCTCATCGAAATCGTTGATTCCCCACACCAGCCGGCCTTCGGAATCGCGCCACGTACCGAAGTTGTCAATGTGGAGATCGCCCACCGCGAGCACCTGGGGAGCGTCATTTTCATCGGCGCAGACCTCGGGCCAAAGCTGCGCCCACCGGTAGAACGTGCCGCGGAGGAATCGAAACAAGCTCGACTGCATGGCTTCATGTTTGGCGTGCAGGTCCTCCGGCACGATGCTCAGATACGTGGCCAGCCACGTCTCATAAGCCGAAGTGGCCGCTCGCACGTTCGCCGTTTGCATGACAACGTTCAGCAGTTCGCCAGCTTCGGTATCAGCATCCAGCGCAGCACGCCCTGCGGCGCTCCCCGAAGCGAATCGACATCAATGCGCACCAGCGCCGACTTCTTCATCTCAACGCGAAGCGCGGGCGAGCCGAGAAGATACGCCGCCAGCCCGCTCATGAGCGGCTCGTGCCCGGCGAGGAGAATCGAATCGTCGTCGCGCCGTTCCCGGATCACATTCCAGACGTTCTCAGGCGAACCATGAGGTACCAGCTCCGGGGCCGTAATCACTTTTCCCTCGAAACCGAGTTCCCGAGCAGCGACGCGCGCCGTCTCGAGCGCGCGAACGTAAGGGCTGGAGATGATGGCCGAAGGCTGAACGTTTGCTGCTCGCGCCATCTTCGCCACGGCAGCCGTCTTTTCTTTGCCCTCGTCGGTCAGTTTGCGGGATGAATCCGGCTCGCCCGCCGCCGCGTTTTCGGCCATGCCGTGCCGGAACAGGTAGATTTCCATAGGCGGATTCCTTCAGGCGATCGCCGCCGGGCGGTCCTTCTGCGGGCGGGCCAAAACTACTGGCCCGGTTCCATTGACCTTCCGGATATTCAACTTCGTAATGCGATCGCGCAATTCCTCGAAAATCACCTCGGGTCTTTTCCTGGCGTCGATTTCGATGAACCCGTAGCGGCTCGACATGCGATCGAGCGCCCGGATCAGCCGTGTCTGGTACTTGATGAAGCTTTCATACATATCCGGGCCGAAATGGTAATCCATTCCGCTTTCCCAATAATCGAAGGCGCCGCGCCCGATCACCACTCGTGAAACCAGATCCTTCACTCTTGCGCGAAGGTAATATACGGCGTGCGGCGCCAGGCCGAAGCCGCAGACGTTCTCGATCCATGCCGGATCTTCACCGCGGGCGATGGCGCGCGCCATGATCGAAAACGTATAGCGATCCGTCAGTACGATGAAGCCGGCCCGCAGCGCCGGAATGATTTCATTCTCGAGCCGGTCGGCGAAATCGGTCGCATAGTAAAGCGTCATCGTTATGGGGCCGAGCGTGTTGCCTTCCTTGGCACGCGCGATTCCCTTGCCGGCGAGCGCGGATCGCGCCATCCCCGTGTCCAGCACTGCATGCCCTTCGTGCTCGAGCCATTGCCGAAGCTGCGCGACCTGGGTCGAGCGGCCCACCGCATCCGGACCTTCGATGACAATCAGTTTGCCGGAGAGGTGGCTCGTATCCACGCCAGGCAGCGGATCTCCGTAATATTCGAGAGGCTTTACCCGCTTAGTGGTGGCCATTTTGCTCCACTGCCGGCGGAGCGTGCATCACCTGCGTCCGCAAACTCCTGCCGATTTCGCGCTTCACGATGGAGCGCATCTGTTTCTGCTGATCTTCGATCGACTGCGTGGCGTCGATCACGTGGAAACCCATCTCCTCGATCATGTCTTCGTACTCAGCGAGAATACGGCCCTGGAAAACGCGAAAACTTTCCTCGACGTCACGGCTGATCTTCAGATCCATTCCGGCCTCGTAGTACTTCAGCGCGTCACGGCCGCCCAGGATGCGGCTGAGCGCCACGTCGAGCGGCGTCCGGAAATAGAAGGCGATATTCGGGCGAATGGCGAAGCTGTAAAGGTTGCGCACCCACTGGCGGTTCACGCCGCGCGCCACGTCACGGGCGAATGCCGTATACGCGTATCGGTCGGCGCACACGATCGCGCCTGCGCGCATCAGAGGCAAAATATACCGTTCGGTTCTGTCCGCGAAATCGGTGGCATGAATCAGACTGAACGTCGTGGGAGTGAACATCTCCTTCTTCTTGCCGCGGCGAGTAGTTTGCCTGACGAGAGGCGAGGAATTCCATTCGCTGAAAGCGACCGCATAACCCTGCGATCGAAGCCAGCGGCTCAGAAGGGAGATTTGAGTGCTTTTACCCGATCCGTCGATGCCTTCAACAATAATCAGCTTGCCCTTGTGATGATGAGGCGTGGAAAGGGAATTCATTACAACCCGATGAAATTGAAACAGCCCGTATTATAACTTTGCTATGCCGCGCTACGCCGCCGTGGATATCGGCAGCAATTCAGTCCGGATGGAGGCAGCGGACGTTAATGGCAGCGAGCCGCCTCGTATTCTTGCCAGCGAGCGCGAAGTTACGCGACTGGGAGCGAGCGTTTTCCGCACGGGACGCGTGAGCCAGGACGCGATGGAATTTCTTTCCGGCGTGCTGGGACGGATGGCCACCATTTACCGCAGGCTGGATGTGATCGGCGTGCGAGCGGTCGCGACCGCGGCAATTCGTGACGCGAGCAATCAGCAGGAATTTCTTGCGCGCGCTTCCGCCGCTCTCGGGTCGGATGTCGAAATCATCTCGGGGCAGGAAGAGGCCCGGCTGATCCATCTTGGCGTCCATACCCGCTGGCCTCACCCGAAGGAACGGTTCCTGATTATCGATATCGGGGGCGGCAGCGCCGAAATTATTCTCAGCGAGGATGATCGGATCGAGCTTGCGTTCTCAAAACCACTGGGTGCGCTTCGGCTGCAGGAGTTGTTCCTGCGCTCGGATCCGCCGAAATCGAGCGATCTTCACCGTCTCGAGCAATATATTGGCGAACGCATCGAATCGGCGGTGCGTCGCGTACGCGATGCGCATATTGATCGCGTGGTCGGAACATCGGCGACGGCTTCGGCTGTCGTCTGCGCTGCCAATCAGATACCGCGGCCGCGCCGCGATGAAGCGGATCGGCATCGGGCCACCACGGCGCAGATTCGCAAGCTCTACCGGGATCTGTGCCAGATGGATGTGGCGACCAGACAAAAGGTGGTGGGCATCGGCCCGAAGCGCGCCGAGATTATCGTTCCCGGATCGGCGGTGCTGCTGCGGGTACTCGAGGCGCTCAACATGCCCGCGCTGTTTTACTCGAGCGCGGGCGTTCGCGACGGCATCATCGCGGACCTTGCGGCCCGGCGCGTTGGAAGTGAACTGGCGCAGCTTTCCACCGAGCAGCGCACAGTAGTGGAGAATATGGCCGAACGGTACGGGGTATCGCTTCGCCACGCGCGGAAGGTGGCGAAGCTCGCGGCGGAGTTATTTACATCACTAACGAATCTTCATAAGCTGCCGCCGGAGTATGGGAGACTGCTGGAAGCCGCGTCGTATCTTCACGACATCGGTCACTTTGTAAGTGATACGCGGCATCATAAACATTCGTATTATCTGGTCGCGAACTCGGATATGCCTGGATTTACGGAAGATGAGCGCGAAATGATCGCTAACCTGTGCCGTTATCACCGCAAAGCCATGCCTGCGGCCGAACACAACAATCTCCAGGCCCTCACGACAGACGCGAGGCGCGCAGTGACGCTCCTGATGCCACTGCTGCGGCTGGCCGATAGTCTCGATCGCAGCCATGGACAGGTCGTGCGTTCGGCCGACGCACGCGCTCGCGATAACGACGTACTCGTGACCCTCCACGCCGCGCCGGATGCAGACCTCGATCTTGAAGTATGGGCAGGGGAACGAACCTCCGATCTCTTCCAGCAGGTGTACGGCAAGCCGATTTCGATCTCGCGTATGGCCTGAGCGCGACGTGCAAAGGTCGTCTGACTGGTCACATCGATTTCGCGATGAACTCGTCCATTACTGCCTTCCGCAGCAGATCCGGCGGAAGAAGGCCCTGCGACAGGATGAAATCGTGGAACCGCTGCTGATTGAACTTCGGCCCCAGCGCCTGTTCGGCGGATTTGCGAATCGCCAGCAGCCGCGTGTATCCGTCAAAATAGGAAACCGCTTGCCCGGGCATGCGAAAAGTGAAGCGCTCCACTTCCTCGGTTGCGAACGCTTTTGAACAGACCACGTCATTCTGCAACACGTTCATCGCCTGTTCCGGCGTCACTTTGCCTTCCTGCAGCTCGGGATCGAGAAATGCCCGGGCTGCGCGGAGAAGCCGAAGCTGCAGAGATATCAGCTTGCCGTCATCCGGCATGTACGGCAACATGAACCACTCCGAGTAAAGCCCCCATCCCTCCACATTGACGCTGTTGAATGCGAATAAGGCGCGCGCGAGAGATACGCCATGCTCCACCATGGAGTCGAACTGCAGCTCATGCCCTGGCCTTGCTTCATGGGCCGTCAGTGTCCATGAGGCCGCGGCAAAGGTAAAGTCGTCATATTTCAGGGAGGCGCCGCCTGCGCCTTTCGTTTCGAGCGGCAGAACGAATTGCCCACGCTCGCCGTGGTTGTTCAGAAGCGGTGGCGGAACCATGTGAGGCGCCGGCTGCTGCGCCGTTTCCGCTGCCGAGGCCAGCCGAATAATGGCGGGACGGTCCGGCAGGCTGATCAGGTGATTCGTCCGAAGAATCTTCTCGATTTCCGCAAGCCGCCGCTGGTAATGGGGTAATATCTGGTCGCCGGTCAGCTGCTCTTTTTTAAGCTCCCGAATCACGTCGCGGTAGTTGGAGGAAGGAAATTTCCGCTCCTTCGCTACCCGCGCCGCCACTTCCGACATCTGCTGCTGAATTTTCGCGAAGCTCTGGTGCGCTAGTCGGTTTAATTCGTCCGGCTTGTAATCAACTCCGTAGTTGTCGAGTTCGATCGCATAGATCTCGGGAGGCAGACGAAAATCGGATCGCGCCTTTGGGAGAATCTCACTGCGCATGAACCGGTCATAGGCGGCGAGCTGCTCCTTCAGTCGGGCGTACGCTTCCTGATAGCCCGTGATCTTGTACTTCTCCAGCAGCAGGCCGATTCCCGTTACATACGTTTGGGTGTTCTCGAGATCTTTTTCGACCTCGACTTTCGCCGGATAAAGCAAAGCCGGATTGTTTTGACGTTTTTCACGGAACAGCTTTTCAGCCACCTCCGCTGTGGGCGAGTACCCGGATGTGAGACCGGTGTATTTTTTCAGTCGCGCCAGCGCGGCGGGACGGCGCGCCGCCGGAACCTGATCGTCCAGCAGGCTCCGCATGCCGAAGAAGATATACCCGCCCACATTCCAGTACGGCAGGAAGATTTTCTCATTCGCTTCGGAACTTCGAATATCCTTGTCGATCGCCTGTTCGAGGATGTGAATGTCCTGCAGGACGAGCGGATCCTTCTCCACGGCCGCGCGCGTTTCAAGCTCCTGCCGGACTTTCCGCAGATCCGCTCGAAAGCGAGCCGGCCGGTCGGCTGAAGGCACTGAAATCTGCTCGTCGATACCTTGTACGCCGCGCGCTGCCGCGCTTTCCGGACTATATTTCGCCTGAACGTCGATCAATAACCGCGCGTTCTTGTTGCTCTTCGCGACCCAGGCCGGCGACTGCGCGGCGGCCGCCAGGGACTGGGTAAATGCGATCGAACCGAAAAGCCAAAAGAAACAAGAGCTTCTCATCATGAACTAAAACTCAATGATAATCAGTTCACGCGGATGCGCCTGCCGTCGCTCACCACATCGATCAGACCCAGCAGGTCTGTGCGATAGGTGGCGACGCGCCGTTCATTCAGAGCTGCGATCGTGAGTGGGTGAGGATGTCCGTAGCTGTTATCGAAACCGTCGGAGATGATGCCGAACGCAGGGTGAACCGCATCGAGAAGGTCCGGCGTGCTCGAACTGCGGCTCCCGTGATGGCCCACCTTCAGCACGTCCGCGTGGTGTAGAAATCCGCCCGCGTACAGTTCTTCTTCAACACGCTTTTCCATATCGCCTGTCAGCAGAAATGACGTGCAGCCGTATTCGATTCGCATCACCAGCGAATCGTCGTTTTTCGGCTTTGCATCGGGCTGATAATCCGGGCCGGGAGCGAGAACCTGCACCGCGGCGCCTCCGAAATCGAACGGCGATCCGCGCGTCAGATGCCGCACGGGAATATTCAATTGCGCCGCGGCGGAGCGAATGCCCAGCCATTCGCGGCTTTCCTGAGTGGCTCCCGTCCAGAGTTCGGCCGGATGGAAATTGCGCAGAACGGCCGCCATCCCTCCCATGTGGTCGTCGTGGGCGTGCGTCATCGCAACGATATCGAGGTGTTTGATCGACCTGCTCCATAGGTAAGGCGAAACTACGTCTTCTCCGATATCAATGTTGGGCTTTTTGTGGTTGCCGAACACCGGAATGCCACCAGCATCCACCAGCATGAGCTTGCCATTCGGGAAGGCGACCAGCAAACTATCGCCCTGGCCCACGTCAATCGCCACGAGTTCGAGCCGGCGTTGGGGCGCATCGGGAGGAAATGGATGGACGCAGATCAGCGCAAGTGCAGCAGCAGCCAGCGAACACGCCAGTAGCTTCCAGGCTAACCGCACATTGCGCCACGCTACCCAGATCAGGGCGGCCGTAAACGCCGCTCCAAGCCAGAATGGCGGGCCGGGAATCCGCCAGTCCGGTTCCCAGTGGGCGTGAATTCCCACGGCCCAGCGGGAAAGCGACAAAAGCGACGCGCAAATCTGAGCCAGCAGGTGCGAATTGGCGAAGATAGCCAGAAAACCCAGCGGAACGATTGCGCTCAGAATGGGAAGGACCAGTGCATTGGCCGAGAGCGCGGAAATACTCAGCCGGTGAAAATACAAAATCATCGGCAGACTCAGGCCGATCTGGATGAAAAAGGAAGCCACCAGCATCTCCCATACGAAGACGCCGAAGCGCGCGGCGCCTGTCACCAGAGAGGTAGCTGGTCTCTGTGGGACGCGCAGCATCCGGAGAGTTCGGATGAGAAGCCGTAATTCGATGCGGAACTGCGCCGATCGCCGGTCAAGACGAATGTCCTTGCGCGTATCGCCGATATTCTCGAGCCCGGCCGAGAGGGGCGCAGAGGTTTTATCAAGCGCGGGAATCACGAACGCGCCAATCAGCGCGACCGCGCCAAAGGAAAGCTGGAAGCTCGCATCGAACACCTGTTCCGGATCCCAGATAACAAACGCCAGCGCGACCGCAGCAAGCACATTCAGTATTCGCGGCTTGCGGTAAAGCGAGCGGCCGATCGCGAACAATGTCATGCCGGCGGCCGAACGCAGCACCGGAGCCTGCCACCCGGCGACCCCGGCGTAAAGCCACGCCATCAGCACGGAAGCGATAAGGGCCAGGTTTTGCGGTAGTCCGACCAGTCTCAATGTGAATAAAAGTACCGCGGCGAGTACAGCCACGTGTCCGCCGGAAATGACGAGTGCGTGAAAGGTTCCGGTCGAGCGATAATCCTCGGTCCAGGAACGGTCAAGCCTCGCGGTAGCGCCGATCAGTAGCGCCTGCATCATCCCGTTCGAGTATTCGTCGTCTTTGTATAAATGCTCGAGGCGGTCGAGGGCGGCCATCCGGATGAAATAAATGGACCCGGCTATCACGTTTCCGCAATGGCCGGGAAGAATCCGAATTTCGGCGGCATTCGCGGAGACATTCCAGTAGATAGATTGCCGGGCCAGATAATGAACGGCGTCGAAACTTCCTGGATTCCGAAAATTGTGAGTCGTTCTCACTTTCCCTGTGAATTCAACGAGCGTTCCGTAGGGTAGCGCGGGGAAACCCCCGTCCCGCGAGTAGAGCGAAACCTGCGCGCGTGCGCCGGGTGCAAGCTCGAGCACGAATTTCTCGCGTTCGGTGGAAATGAGCGCAGGGTCCACCACGCAGCCCTGGAGAATAACGCGCGTGTTATCCGGGACGGAGAGAGTCGGTGGAGGCTTGAGAGGGTGTAGCGCCGCCAGCAGCATTCCGCCCGCGAACGAGGCGGCTGCGGCGGTCAGCCGAATGCATTTGGGCGAACGGAAGCCGAACGCCAACAATCCCAAAATGGAAAAACTGATTACGGCGAAGCACAGCGATGCGGCCGGCACGGAGCAGAAAAATCCGGCGGCGATTCCCGTTCCCGCAAGACACACGGGAAGCAGAAGGGGCTCGCGAACTCGCACAAGAAACTAGTTCGTTGTCCGGCGGGAAATCTCTTGCTTCAGGGGGAAATCAAACAGCGGCCTGGGGGGAGGCGTGAACCGGAGCAGGGCGGTTTTCCAGATATTCGAGCCAGGCAAGCACCACGAAAGTCTTGTGCGCCCGATCGTCCGGATCTCGCCAGCGGTCCGAGGCGCTGGGATCGAAGAAACAGGGCAAAACTCGATAGGGGCTCCGGTTCAGCCCGTGGCACTCCTCGAGCGTACAGGCGCCGTGAAATTCGGCAATGCAGGCGAGTTCATCTCGAGATAATCCACGAAGAAAAGTGAGTGCTGCTGAAGTGTTTACCGGGATTGTGGTGCGGAGGAGAGCACCGATTAGGGAAGAGCGTGCGGCGACAGCGGCCAATGTTAGCTCCAGAGGTACGGTTGAATACCTCTGGATTTATTATCGGAATACTGAACGTGAAAAGCAAGAGAAATCACGAACACCGAAGTTAATCAAAACCGGGAGACACGCAAAACCTTTGATATCAGCGCGCCTCCCGGTTCGGCAGATTGGACGCCAGGAATAGGTTCCGGGATAGCAGCAAAACTATATACGTCCCATAAGCAGCAGGATCACAATGATTAGCAGCACCAGGCCGAGGCCTCCGCTGGGGTAATAACCCCACCCGTGGCTGTAACCCCATGTAGGAAGAGAACCTAGCAGCGCGAGGATCAGAATGATGATCAGAATTGTCCCAAGCATTACCAACCGCTCCTTTCGCTCCTGCTTACAGCAATCGTTGTTCCTCAGCTATCCCGCTGCCGTTGCGATTTGTAACAAAGATGCCGTAACTTCCTCGAATATGTGCGCGCTTGCTACTGACGACGAGAGGCTCGTGCGGAACGGCTCCGGGGCTTTCGCGTGGGCGCCTGGAACGCGTCGTAAGCGATCCGCTCCAGCTCAGCGGCCCGGTTTCCGGCAGTATGGCAACGCTGCGCCCGCGCGCGCGCAGCAGCGCCGATGGCGGCTAAAGCAGACGAATGCATCGCCAGATATCGCATGACGTCCTCTGTGCAATCGGCGATGAGAATTTCCTTGCCGGGGCAAAAGAATTCTTCGATCCCAGCCCATCGGTCGCTGATCACTGGTCTTCCGCACGCGGCCGCCTCGAACAGGCGCACACTGGGCGAATAGCCGGCGCGAATCATATCCGCGCGCGTTACGTTTAGCGTCACTCTTTGCGCGTTATAGAAAGCGCGATGCTCCCCAGGCGCCAGATGATGCCGCCGCTGAACGTTTGCCGGCCATTTGATGTCAGCAGGATAAAGCGGCCCGGCGACGATGAAAGCAGCCTCCGCGATACGTTGCGCCGGCACGCACAGCAGGCGCTCCAGAGCCGGTTGCCGGTCGGCGCCATAAGTCCCAAGATATCCGAGCAGCCACTTTTCGGGAACGCGCTCCGGGAAATACAAGGAGGGATCGAAAGAACAATAAAGCGCATGCGCTTCAGGTGAACCCCACTCTCTTTCGAGAACCTGCAGTGTAGGACCGCCGGTGAAAGAAAGATACAAGCTGTACCGGGGAATCTGTTTGGAATGCAAGTACTCGCAGTCCCCGCGCGCAAGTCTCGTCAGAGTTACCGGCGTATCGATGTCGTAAAAGGCAGTCACATTCCGGGCAGATTCGAGCACCCAGTCGCCCACTGCAATACCTTCCGGCACATAAGAGCCGACTATTACGAAATCAGCAGACGCGATTGTTTCGGTAAACCGCAACGTAAGATCGTCCAGATCGTAATAGAGTTCGGTACGGCCGTATGGCGGGCGCGGCAGGTCGCGGTTCTCCGCATACCATGGAACATCGCGCTCCAGAAAGACGACGTCATGGCCGCGAGCAACCAGTTCCCGCATCAGCGCCCGGTAGGTTGTAGCATGACCGTTCCCCCACGACGAAGTAATGGAAAGCCCGAGAATCGCGATCTTCATCGCGCGGCTCCCACAATGCCCGCTCGGAGTCCGTGCGCCGCGTGGGCGAGAACGTCTTCCACAAGCTTCGCCCGGTGGTCATAAGTATGGCCGGCGAGAATTCGTCGGCGGCCTGCTTCACCGATCGCGCGCGCTCTCTCTTCCGGTAATTCGCGAATGGTCCGGGCCACGTCTTCGCCGTCATGCGCCACGATGACTTCTTCACCGGGCTCGAGGAACAATTCGATGCCGGTCCATGCGTCGGTCAGGATACACGCTCCAGCGCCGGCCGCTTCAAAAATACGTGTCGCGGGAGAGAAGCCAATGCGGGCCATGCTGTCGCGGGCGATATTCAGAACGGCTTTTGAAGAGCAGTTAAACGCGTTATGGTCGCCGGTATAAACATGGCCGGCCCACCGCACATTCGCGGGCAGGGGCTTGTCTCCCCAGCCGCTGCCGCCAAGAAGAAAGCGCACAGGCCGTTCGGGGGCCGTTGTGCGCGGTTCAGGAGATCGAAAGCTGGCGTCGCACAATGTCGCCGGGCGCAGAAAGAATTCCTCCACGCGCGCCTCGCGGTCCGGCAGGCGGTTGCCGAGGAAACTCAGATCGCACTGAAACCGGGGTTCGGGCGAAACGGGATGATGCGTCTCCGGATCCACCGCGTTATAGACAGGGATGCACTCGCGCGCGCCCAGCAGGCGATAGGCGGATACTACCGGATCCCCGCCGCCATAAGTGAAGATGTAGTCGAACCGCGGTATCAGCGTCACGTACGGGTCGAGCGGATTCGAGTGAACGCGTTCGAGCGTGGCAGGCGCGTCCACATCCAGAAAAGCCAGGCGTGCTCCCGGTTTGGCCACGCGGAATACGGCGGATTCCAGATATTCGTCCCATACGCCAACTCCGCTGCATTTCACGATCAGATCGGCGCCGCCCGCCTGTTTCAAAGCTTCATCAACGTCAGCTTCCCTTTGCGCGGGATAGATTACGGACCGCGCCCAATCCGGATCCGGTATATCGCGGTGCTCCTTACGCTCCCATGCGTCGGGCTCATAAAAAGAGATGCGGTGCCCGCGGCGCGCGAGAGCGCGAGTTAGTCCGCGGTAGTAAGTCGCCGCGCCGTTCCAGTAAGCGGAGATCAGGCTCGATCCGAAAAACGCTATGTCCAGGCTTTCCATTATTTCTTGTCTTCCATGTCAGCTCGCATGACGTGTCGATACCGCGTTCAACGGAATTGCGCTGTTCCGCAGTTCCTGGCAAATGCTCATCAGTTCATCGACGCGATGCGCGCAGCTGTGCCGGGTAGCAATCGCGTCGAGGCCGGCGGAAGCAAGCTGAGCGCGCAGATCGGGATTTTCAAGCAGCGCCCGCATGTGGCGCTTCATCTCGGCGCCGTCGCGGGCCAGCAGATACTCGCAGCCGGCGGAGAAGAGGTCATCGATATCATCCCAGGGCGCGCTGATCAGTGGAATCCCGCAAGCGAGCGCTTCGAACATGCGGATGGTCGGAATGCCGGGAAGCGCCCTTACGTACGGCCTGCGGGGAATGTGGACGGTCATCACGTACCGGCCGAACACTTGTGGAACCTGGTAATTCGGCAGCCACCCGCAATATTCAATGCCATAATCGCGAAGCATGTCGCGGGCAGCGTCCGGATACCGAACGCCGTAAATGCGAGCGCGAAGGCCGAGCTCCCGAACCGGGTCGAAGAGAAACTCCTTCAATTCGACAGTACGTTCATCGTCTCCCCAGTTTCCGATCCACACCACGTCGCCCTGGCGCGGCTCTCCACCGGCCGGCTTGAAAACGCGCGTGTCAGCGGCTTCATGCCAGATCCACGCGCGCTTCGCCCATCCGTGCTCGAGGTAGAGATCGCGCAGGATGCGTCCGAAGGCGAGAACGCCATCGTAATTTTCGAGCCGGTATTCGGACATGGCCGCGCGATCCGTAACCGCGCGGTGATGAGTGTCATGAAAGAGCAGATGATAGCGGCCCCTGCGCTTCCGGTGTTCGCCGATCCGCGCCACCAGCGAATGGCTGTTCCACTCATGAACGATGACGAGGTCCGCGCCCGTGAGGGCCGCGTCCAGATCGAGTTCGGATTCCCGGAATACGTTGCTTTCGATCAGCGGATACGCGGCGCGCCAGCGGTCCAGCGCTTCTGGCCCATACTCCGCCTCCAGGTTCGCGGCGCTCCAGGCGTTTTCCGGCTCATAGATGCTGACGTTATTTCCGCGGGCAATCAGCTCCGTGGCGCAGCCGCGAAGGAAGTGAGCGTTTCCGTGATTCCAGTCTGAACGAATCGAGTGGCAAAAGAGGACGGCGCGCATCGCAGTCGCCGTCAGGCCATCCTTTGGTTAAGGCGCCGCGCGGCCATCCGGCCCAGGACAAGAAGTGCGCGCATCTTTGCGGATTTCAGGTTGGGAATACTCCAGCCTCGTCTGGAATGCCGGTCCGAAGCCGCCCCCGGCAGCAACAGGCCCGCAATGGCGCCCAGAAGATCCTGGCTCAATCCCGGCGCGATTCCATGGAACTTCGCCATAAGATTCGCCGGCGTGGTGAGGATCTTTTCCGCATCGCCGCGTTTCACTGCGGAGACGATCTGCCGCGCGGCGCGACCCGCATCCATCGTGATTCCCGGCATGCTCGAAGACACCCCAAACCAGGCGGACTCGGCCTCTTGATTGCCCTTGAATTCGGCGGCGTTATACGAACCGGTGCGCATCAGACCCGGCGCGATGGTAGTCACGACCACGCCCGTACTCGCCAGTTCCGCGCGCAAGCCCTCCGAAAAACCCGCTGCCGCGTATTTGGCGCACGTATAGGGGACCAGATGAGGCACCGCTACCTTGCCGCCGATCGATGTGATGTTCACGATCCGGCCGGAATTGCGAAACAGCATGGATGGCAGCAGCGCCATGCTGGGATACACAACGCCCCAGAACATCACCGCCATGGCGTTCTCAAAATCATCGATTGTCATCGATTCAATCGGGCCCACCTGAATCTGGCCGGCGTTGTTGACGAGAATATCGATTCGCCCGTACCGCGCTTCGACGTCGCCGATCATGCTCTCGACTTCCGCGCGTTTGGTGACGTCGCAACGAACCGCAAGCACGTCGGCGCGTCGCGACGCCAGGTCTTCTTTCGCCCGCGCAAGCTCTTCTTCATCGCGCGCGCAAATGGCGATGCGGCATCCTTCGCGCGCGAATCGCCGTGCCAGCGCGAGGCCGAGGCCGCGTGAGCCGCCCGTAATCAGAACAGCGCTGCCGGATATGTCTTCTTCCTTCGATCTCCGGTAAAATTCGCGGGCAACCAGGCCCGCCGCCATGCCCGTCGCCGCGATCGTGATTTTCGTTTTTTCCCGCATCTGGTTACGGCCTCAACACGACTTTAATGCAGCCGTCGCCCGAATCGAAGCTGGAATAGCCCTGAGAGCCCTCATCGAGGGACATTCGATGTGTGATCACGAACGACGGGTCGATTTCGCCCTTCTCGATGCGATCGAGAAGGGGCTTCAGGTACTTGTGCACGTTCGTCTGTCCCATTCGAAACGTGAGGCCCCTTGAGAACGCAACGCCCAGCGGGAACTTGTCGATCAACCCGCCGTAGACGCCGGGAATCGAGACGGTCCCGCCTTTTCGGCAGGCCTGAATCGCCTGGCGTAGCGCGTGCGGCCGGTCGGTTTCGAGCTTGAGTGCGGTTTTCGCGTAATCGTACACGGCATCGGCCGTGCTTCCGTGCGCTTCCATCCCAACAGCGTCGATGCAGGAGTCCGGGCCTCGTCCCGCAGTCATTTGCTTGATCCGATCGAGTACATCGCCGTCGGCGTCGTTCAGGGTTTCAGCGCCGCCTTTTTGCGCCAGTTCGAGACGCGCGGGCTGATCGTCAATCGCGATCACCCGGGAAGCGCCAAGCAGCAAAGCGCTGCGAATGGCGAATTGGCCCACCGGCCCGCATCCCCACACCGCCACCACATCGCCGGGCCGGATACAGCAGTTTTCCGCCGCCATGTAGCCGGTGGGAAATATGTCGGTCAGGAACAGCGCGTGTTCATCGTCGATACTGTCCGGGATTTTCAACGGCCCGACGTCCGCGAACGGAACGCGCGCGTATTGCGCCTGTCCTCCGGCGTACCCCCCGAACAGATGCGAATAGCCGAACAGTCCCGCGCCGCTCGAACCGTACAGCTTCTCGGCCGCCGCTGCGTTCGGGTTCGAGTTATCGCAGAGCGACGTCATTCCGTTCTGGCAGAAAAAGCAATTGCCGCAGGCGATGCAGAACGGAACGACGACGCGATCGCCTTTCTTGAGATTCCTTACTCCGGTCCCCACTTCCACCACTTCGCCCATGAATTCATGGCCGAGTACGTCACCTTCCTGCATGCCCGGAATCACGCCGTGGTAAAGGTGCAGATCTGAGCCGCAGATCGCGGTCAGCGTGATTTTGACGATCGCGTCGCGCGCATTCAGGATTTTTGGCTCCGGGACAGTCTCAACACGTACATCTTTTTTGCCATGCCAGCAAATGGCTTTCATTCAAGTCTCCTCCAGGACCGGACGCGATCAATGCGTGTATGCAGGCGAGTCGCTCGCCGGGAAACTCTCCTGCGAAGCGGCAGCCACCTTCTCGCCGTCGCGCTGGTTTTCTTCAACGCGCTCGTTCTGTGAGCCGCCGGTCGGCTGGCCCGCTGTGCTCGGGATTACACCGGCCTCCAGGCGGGTTTTCAACCGCTTCAGATCGGTATGGATCTGCTGAGCTGGGTCCTGGCCGAACAGCCTGGCCAACAAAGCGCCCACTGCGCCCGCAGGCGGATCATACTGGAGTTCTACCCGGACTTCCGTACCCCGGCCGCCGCCCGCATCGCTGAAGGATACAGACCCCGCATTCGCGACTTCCGATCCATCAAGCGAACGCCATCCGATCAGCTTGTTCTCCACATCGTTGATAATTTCCGCATCCCACTGCACGCGGCGTTCACGCGGCCCTCTCACAACCCAGTGAGATCGGGTTCCGCCATCCAGAACGCGGATCGATTCGATGTGCTCCATGAATTGCGCGAGGTTTTCGAGATTCCGCCAGAACCGGTAAACCTCCTCACGCGGGCGGTTGATCGTGATCGCGTCATCCACCCGGATACCCAGTTCGTACGGCACGCTCATATTGTGGCCCTGGCCGCGTTCCGCCGTTCGAATTCCGAGCGCCTGATACGTGTAGCAGAAACCCGTTATGCCCCGGCGAAGAAAAGCCAAAGACAGAAATGCCAGCGCGCCGCCGGTAACGCCTTTTTTTCTGATGCCGTATGACAAAAGCGCCGCGCCAACGGCGATTGACGCGCCGCGCTCGGCCTTTCCAACATTCGGAGTGTTGTAGTAGTGGCGAATAATCTCCATATTCATCTCCTCACAATACGGGTGGCTAAACGGATCAACTGGAACCTTGACGGAAACTGCACTTTCACCGCCAATCCAGCTTCACGGGAAGGGTGCTCATCGGTTTTAGGAATGCCTCGGCTGCAGCGCGTGGTGGGAAGACGCGGTTCTCGGAGGCGAAATCGCGTGCTCGCGCGCTGTCGCGTACACGTGTGTAAATTCCGCTCCGTAAAGGAAAACCTGCGACGAATAGTACACCCAGACGAGAAGAACGACCAGCGAGCCAGCAGCGCCATAAGCCGATCCGACGCTGGCCTTTCCGAGGTACAGTCCAATCAGGACTTTGCCGATATCGAAAAGCAGCGCCGTGAAAATCGCCCCGATGGCTACGTCTTCCCATTCGATTTGTTTCTCCGGCACCACCTTGTAAATCAGCGCAAATAGAAATGAAGTGATCGCGAACGTGACACCGAAATTGATGGCAAGAAGCACTGGCGCTGGAATCGAAATCAATTCGGAGGCATAAGAGCCCACGGCGGAAATAATTGCGCTTAGCGCCAGACTCACTACCAGAAGAAACCCGATCCCGAGCACCATCGCAAATGAGAAAAGACGGGAGCGCAACATGCCGCGAAATCCGGAATCGATGCCGGGATCCACTCCCCAGATGTAGTTCAGGGTTTGCCGGAGTTGTAAAAAGACGCCCGAGGCGCCCAGCAGCAAAACAAGGAAGCCTACGATACTCGCGGCGATTCCCGCCGCTGGATGATACGCCGCCTTGAGAAGGGTCTGCACTGTGGACGCGGCTTGATTGCCAATCAGATTTCGCAGGTGCCAGAAAAGCTCGCCGCGCACCGCCTCCTGTCCGAAGAAGAAACCGGCGACGGCCACCACGACAACCAGCAGCGGCGCGAGCGATAAAACTGTGTAAAAAGCGATCGCGGCGCCCTGGCTCGTGTCGTTGTGGTCCATCCAGTCTGATCCCGCTTTTTTCAGGTGCGCGGCGCGCACGCGGACGTGAAAGGACATGGCGATCAGACCGCCTGGGCTTTATGCGCCAGTTCGGAAAAGGTGTTCAGCATTTCTCGATTGAATGCTGGAATGTCGCTGGGTTGTCTGCTTGTAACCCAGTTGAAATCGCAGGCAACTTCGTGGTCTACCCAATGCCCCCCCGCATTGCGCACATCGTCCTCGATCGTGTGATAGCCGGTGAGTGTTCGCCCTTTTACAAGATTCGCCGAAATGAGAATCCACGGCGCGTGGCAGATGATCGCCATTGGCTTTCTATCTTTGTCGAACGATGCTGCGAAGCTGAGCACATCGCGGTCGGCCCGCAGCGTGTCCGCGTTTAGCGCGCCTCCTGGAAGCATCAGGGCATCGTATTCATCCGGCCGCGCGTCTTTCACCGTCTTATCGGCCTTCATTTTGTCGCCCTTATCGTGGTGATTGAAGCACTGAAACTCTCCCGGTTTGAGGGACAGAATTTCAACCGTTGCTCCCGCGCTGCGAAGAGCTTCCAGCGGCTTCTGCAATTCCGCTTGTTCCACGCCATCCGTCGCAATCACTGCGACCCGCAAACCTTTTACGTCCGCCATGCCACCGGGCGTGCAGTTTCTCTGCCAGAGAAAGTGCGCACGAAGCCATAAGCGCGCAAGTAACTTTCGGCTTGTAATTGGGGCGTAAAGACCCTGGCTCGCTCACGCCCTGCCGCGGCCACGCGGCGCCGGAGTATCTCGTCGTCAATGAGAAGGTTCACCGTTTCCGCCGCCGCGCCCGGATCTCGCGGATCGAAAAACAGCGCAGCGTCCCCCCAGAGTTCCCGTAATGACGGAATGTCCGCCAGCGTAAGCGCGCAACCTGAAAGCGCAGCTTCGAGAGGTGCAAGGCCGAACGGCTCATAGAGGGCCGGATGACAAAAAATTTCGGCTCGCGCCATCCGGTCAAGTACAGCCCGGTGGCTTACCCGCCCCATCATATGAACTCCGCCACACGGGGGGCCGCCGCCGGCGACAAAAACCGGCCACGGTACTCGGCGCGCAAGCTGTTGAATCAGAGCAAGATTTTTCGATTTGTCCTCGAACCGGCCCGCGGCGAAGATAAAGCGGAACCGCCGGTCGCCGGTAGTGCTTTCCGGAAACTCCGCCGCATTCGGGATGACTGCGGTATGCGGCGAACACCCGTACTCGCGCTCGAGATTGCGGAGCATCGTTGCGCTCGGCGCAATCACCAGATCGCACCCGTTCAGGCCGGCGCAAATTCTGCGCCGATATTCGGCCCACTCCGCCGGCGCGGGTTCTCGATGCACGGCTCGCCACCAGGAGCACACGCACGAATGAGCCACCACGATTTTCGGCGCTTTGAAATTCAGCGCGGCATGCGAGTAGCCGTTGAAATGCACTAAATCCGGGCGGCATTCCTCAGCCAGCTCGAGCAGCCATTCACCGGCGGAATCCACATCCGCCCACGGTTCCTGCATCCATTCGAGCAGGAACGGCCGGTGGTGAACCTCGAGCGACGGAATTGTAGCCGTTTCATCAAGTTGAGCGCTCGAAGGCCCCGGCCCCATTACAGCCAGCGTGCAGGCGACGTCACAGTCCGCCAGTGCCCGCGCCAGCGTCATACTGTAATTCCACACACCACCGACGGCGTCCGCCGTCATCAGGACGCGCATCTGGTTTCCAGCTGAACGAGCCGTTGCGGACGTTGCTCCTGAATATCGCTGAATGCCTGATTGCCGTTGAGATAAGCGTCGACAGCGCGCTCCCATGCGTGTTCGTCCGGAGCGCCCCAGCGTCGCGTGTACTCGGGCGAGCCTGGATAGGTAAACAGTGGAACCGGCTCATTGGCCCAGACGCCCCGTGCAATCAGATACTGCCGCCACGCCTCGATCGCCTCGGGATCGTCCTGTTCCATGGAAAGGAGGTTTGCCTGAACAAAAGGCACCCGATCCCGCGCGTAAATCAGGCGCTCGGCCAGATCGTCCGTGCTCAGCCGGCATTTTTTGTCGAGCAGGTTTCGGCCCTCTTCGGAAATGCTTTCGACCCCGGCTTCAATCGAGACGCACCCGGCGCGGCCCAGAAGGTCGATCATTTCGCGGTTCCAGAGATCGATCCGGGTTTGCACGCCGAATTTGACAGTGCGATCCGCCAGGGCTTCGAGCAGCGGCTTGTAAGGAAGGAAGATTTCGTCGATGAAGTAGATGTACTCTACGCCCTGCGCAAGCAGGTTGTCGATCTCCTCGAGAACAACGCTCAGCGGCCGTCTTCGATAGTCGTCGCGGAAGTTCTCCTTCGCGCAGAACGTGCAGTGGTAGGGGCAGCCTCGCGAGAACTCCACTTCCGCCCCCGGGTCCAAAGGCTGCGCTTCGAACCGATGATGATGGTGCGAATGACGGGCGATCGTTGCGTCCGGCCATTTGAGCGCGGGCAGGGAAGTCATGTCCGTCGCGTGTGGCTGGCCGTGAATGGCGCCGTCGAATGCTACTGAATCGAGCGTCTTCCACTCTTCGGAAAGCCTTGGAAGAATATCTTCACATTCGCCGAGAATCGCGAGATCCGCCCCCAGCTTGTGTAATGTGGTCAGCGGAGTCGTCGAGGCGTGCGGGCCCACGGCAATGATTTTTCCTCCGGAGTCGCGCAGATTTCCTTCGATTGCTTCAATAACGTCGCGCGGCGCCCGCAGTTCGGGCGGGGCGCACCGCCAGAACAGATAACTGGGAGCCGTGGTTACCACCGCGAAATCCGCTTTGAAATCCGCAACAGCCGCCGCAATCGCGGCGGTATTGAGCCCGTCCATCTGGCCATCGATGATGGTGGTCTCGTGGCCTTCACGCTCCAGCAACGCTTTGGCGTAGCCGAATTCGAGCGGCAGATGCGGCTCACGGCATCCGAAATATATGCTGCCTTCGAAGCTCCAGGCGGGATTGATCAGCGCAAATCGCAAGATTCTTAAACCATGAGTCCGCGCGCCACCAGTTCCTGGCGCGCCTCGGCAACCCGGTCATGAGCGGTCTGCTTGGCCAGCCATTCCGCCAGATCGGCCATTCCTTTTTCCAGCTTCATCTGCGGTTCGTAACCCAGAATCTCGCGAGCCAGTGAAATATCCGCATAGCAATGGCGAATATCGCCGACGCGATACTTTCCGGTGATCTCGGGTTTCAAATGCTCCTTGCCCAGAGCGGCAGCCATTTTCTGGGCACACTCGGAAACGGTCATCTTGCGGCCGGTCGCGACATTGAACACGTGTCCATCCGCGCGGGGAGTCTCGAGCGCCAGTCTGCACGCGCGCGCGATGTCGTAAACACTCACGAAATCCCGAAGCTGATTGCCATCTTCATAAATTACTGGCGGCTTGCCGTTCAACAGCCGCGACGCGAAAATTGCCAGCACGCCGGTATACGGATTCGATAACGCCTGATTTGGCCCGTAGCAATTGAAAAATCGCAGCGCGACCGCCGCGAAGTTATAGGCGCGCCCAATCATCAGGCACATGCGTTCCTGATCGTATTTCGACAACGCGTAGACCGATGCGAGCACCGGCGGTTTTGTTTCGGGCGTCGCGACTGGCTGAAGCACTTCGCCTTTGGCGTTGCGAACCTCCCATGCGCCCCGTTTCAACTGGTCGAGCGTGCGCTCGATTCCCACCGATGGCGAGCCATCTGGCGCGTGATAAAGTCCTTCGCCGTAAATCGACATGCTGGAAGCGACGATCAGCCGTTCCACCGGCTTTTCGATGATTGCTTCCAGAAGTACGGCGGTACCGAGATTGTTAACGCTGGTGTAGTCGGCGATCTCATACATGCTCTGGCCCACGCCGACGTTCGCGACGAAATGATAAACAGCATCAACGCCTTTCAAAGCGCGTCGGACAGTTTGCGGCTCCCGAACGTCGCCGACCATCAGTTCGACGTCCCGATCGAGATAACTCGGACGCTTGCGCTCCGGGCCGTGCACCTGCGGAGAAAGATTGTCCAGGACGCGTACGGAATATCCTTTTTCGAGCAACTCGGTTGCGACGTGCGATCCGATGAACCCCGCTCCGCCCGTGATGAGAACGCGTTGACGCATTTACTCTCCCTGCAGACATTGGAAGTGTTTTATGTTTCATTGCGCAATGCGTAAGAGCAGTGTTACTGTCGCGTTTCCGACAAAGGTAAATACCTTTGACGTTTCGGATCGCACGATGAAGCGTGTCGCTTCTAACGTGGGTGATATCTGCGAATCCGCGGCAACCCGCTCCAACGCTCCCCGAAGGTAACGATTGGAGTATTGAAGCGAAATTCGATCGCTCCCGGGCCCTCGTTATACAAAACGCGGGAATGGCGATTCTTTCGAAAGACTGCCCTCACTCGGGATTTTCGCCGGAATCGCAGTGGGTCGTGGTCAAAGCTGAAGTTCTATGCCGACCAGGGGCTTATTGTGGACGGAATGTTCCTTGACCCGGGTGCAAATACGTGAATGGACTGAAGACGGACACATGCGGCACTCGACATTTTTGGGAGTTCGCGAAGACAGGAACGCGCGTGATGTCGTTCGCGAACGGCCTTGATGCGCCGAATCGGACCAGTAACGCCTTTCTGAAAGCGCTCGGATCAAGCTACACTGGGTCGCTATGCCGAAAACTCTGAGTTGCCGTGACGTGGGAGTCGATTGCGATTTTCAGGCTACGGGCAACACGAACGAAGAAATCCTCGCGAAAGCGGCGGAACATGCGAAGCTCGCTCACGGCTTCGACGACATTCCGCCCGAACTGCTCGATAAGGTTCAGGCTGCGATCAAAGACGCCTGAATAGAACCGGTTTAATTGTCCTGTTCCCGCCTCGGAACCATCGGGATCGGGTCCGGTTCCGGGGCCGGATCGGGATCAGGCATGGGATGTGGATGCGGCATCGGCTCAGGATCCCGCACCGTCGGCATCCTCCATTGATGCTCCGTCTCCAGTTTCAGATCGCACTGGCAGCAGTCGCTGCAGCACAGACACTTCTCGCACAGATGATTTCCGCAGGTATCCTTCGTGCACTCGATGCAAATTCTGGTCGATTCCTCTTCGCAAATACTGCAGGCGAACGGCATGTTTCTCGTCATTGGTTGTGGGTGGTCTTTGCGCGCGGCGCCGGTTGTCTCGAAAGTGTTGCCCGGCAGCGTTGCGCCTCCTTGTCCGCGATATTGAACAACTGGTCTTTGGAGTCGGCCAGTTCCAGAACGTACTGCTCGAACCGTGTGATCTGGGTCTGATCCTCGGCCGCGACCGATTCAATCAGATCCGCCAGCGCAGGATTCTGATATTTCCGCAGCCCGCCCATTAACGAATGCAACGGTACATGAAGGGCCTGAACGCGGAACAGAGCCCGCATGCAGTCCTGCATCTGGTCCGAACGCTGAGCGAGGCGAGCCATGTCGCTCTCAATCCCCTGGATTTCCCTGCGGATGGACGCGAGTTGCTGAACGTAGGCATCGGGAGCGCCCTTCGCCCCCCATTCCTTCACTCGCACCTGGGCGAGCATCGGCTCGAGTCGCGCCATATGCTGGGAAATCCCATTGAAGATCGCGACCACCTGAGCGTCGCTCATGCCCGCCCCGGACGGCGGCGCGGGCGGCTGCTGCCCTGAAACCAGAGGAACACCAAAAAGAAACGCTACAAGCCCGAAGCGCAGCATTCGTCTTCAGGCTA
>Ga0068855_100001135_pt1 | contig 32999 bp, 28 predicted proteins | sample KBSCornC52_FD_66592 | JGI IMG/M metagenome (GOLD analysis project Ga0068855, IMG submission 66592) | Corn rhizosphere microbial communities from Kellogg Biological Station, Michigan, USA - KBS Corn C5-2 | ecosystem: Host-associated > Plants > Roots > Rhizosphere > Soil ...
GTAAGAAAAGAAATCGGCGCGCGAAGCTTTTGAGGACACAGTTCAGTGAGGAACACTGCAACACCGAGCGCCAGCGGAACAGCCATCAGTAAGGCAAGCAGCGATGTGGCGAGCGTCCCGTAAATAAACGCAAATGCTCCAAAGTCCCCGGAAACCGGGTCCCATGCCGACCGCGTGAAGAACTTGAAACCAAATTGCGAGATGCTCAACTTCGACCGGGCAATCAGGATGAAGAGGATGAAAATGACGATTGCGAAGATGCTGAGTGCACACATCAGCATGATCGCTAAAAACGTAGCATCGGCTGCCTTACCACTGCTGCGGCTCATCAGGAACTGGCGAACGGCTGATTTTGGAGCTTCAGGTCCAACATCCTGCTGAACTGGAGAGCCTTGCGACGCGCCGGAAGGATCCGTCTGCCTAGGTGTCTGAGCAACCGAGATGATAGGAGAACTCACGTGGTACTTTCCTGGATCAACTTATATCAGCAACCGCTTGCGCGTACCGGATTAGAACAGAGCTGCTGTGGGGTGCACTCCGCAGCAGCCAGGGTGAATCCTACTTAATCGTCGTAATCGTTTTGCGAACCATGGTCTGAACTTGGGCTGGCAGAGGAGCATAACCCATGCCGGCTGCCTCGCTTTCTCCTTTGTCCAGCATCCAGGTGAGAAAGTCCTTCACTGCCTTACCCTTGGCAGGGTCGCTGAACTGTCTCGGAATAAGAAGCCAGGTGAAGCTTGAGATGGGATACGAGGAGTCTCCTCCGGCATTGGTGATCGACACACGATAATCCGCGGGCATGTTCTTCGCGCCAGCGGCAGCAGCAGCCGTCACTCCTTCGGGGGATGCCTTCACAAACTTTCCAGCCGCATTCTTCACCTGCCCAAACGCCATCTTGTTCTGGAGGGCATAAATAAGCTCGACGTAGCTGAAGGAGTACGGCGCCTGTCGCACCATGCCCGCAACGCCCTCGTTGCCCTTCTGCCCGATTCCGACAGGCCACTTCACCGAGGTGTTCTTACCCACCTTGCTGGCGAATTCCGGGTTCACCTTCGACAGGTAATCCGTAAAGATATACGTGGTGCCCGATCCGTCGGACCGATATACCGGCAGAATCTGGTGATTCGGGAGATTGACGCCCGGATTGTCCTTTGAAATACGCGGATCGTTCCACTTCTGAATCTTGCCCAGATAGATATCAGCAATCACATCGCCGGAGAAGTTGAGCTCTTTATTCACTCCGGGCAGGTTGTAGATCGGAACCACGGCTCCGAGAACGGTGGGCACATGCATCACCTTCACCTTGGCATGGTTCAACTGCTCGTCTGTCATGGGACCGTCGCTGGCGCCGAAATCCACGGTACCGTCTGAGACCTGTCGGATTCCTCCACCGGAACCAATCGACTGGTAATTAATGTGCACGCTCGGATGAGCCTGGGCATACTCGGTAAACCAGCGATTGTAAATTGGATACGGAAACGTTGCGCCCGCTGCGTTGATATTCTGCGCGATGGCGGTTCCACCCGCGATTGCGATTGTCAGCGCTGCCAACAAACTCAGCTTCACTCGTCCCTCCCTCATGCGTCCTGCTCATGCGCTGCCTTAGTCCGGCAGTCGCAGCCTGCGCCTCTGCAATATGCGGTTCGCAAGCCATCTATAGTTTCCGGCTACTGTGTTACGAGAACGTTACATCCTGATGAATGTCCCGATAACCCATTGCAATCACAGCCTCGCATTTAGGATGCTGCTTCAGCCGTGGGTAGCCTTACTGTGAAGGTGCTGCCGGAATTCAGCTCGCTTTCAGCCTGGATTGTGCCACCTTGCGCCTCCACTATACGGCGCGCAATCGCCAACCCAAGCCCGGTTCCTCCTGACTCACGGGAGCGGGCTTTGTCCACACGGTAGAAGCGTTCGAAGATGCGCTCTAAGTGCTCGGAGGCAATTCCCTGGCCAAAATCCTGGACGCTGAACTCCACCGGATTACCGGCTCCCTCCACCTTTCTTGCAGTCACGACGACCCGGCTTGATGTTGCTCCACGACGCCTGCCATACTTGATGCCATTTTCGATTAGATTGCCGAGCACCTGAAGCATGGCGTCCTGATCTGCCATCACCTCGGCAGCCGTCGTCTCGCCGATCTCCAGGCTGGCGTCCTCGTCCTGCACCAGACCACGCATTGCGGCGACCGCATCTCGTACGAGCAGGTCGGCACGGACCGGGGTTGGGTGCATCTTCGACTCTCGTGACTCTACGCGGGCCAGTGACAGCAGATCTTCAGTGAGTCGGCTCATCCGGGAAGCGTTCTTGAGGATGGTTTCCATGAACTCGCGGGATATGGGACTCAACTGCTCATTGTCGAGCAACGTCTCCACATAGCCACTGATCGAAGTCAGGGGTGTTCGCAGTTCATGCGACACATTGGCGACGAAATCCCGCTGGGTGCGCTCCAGCTGTTCCATCTGGGTGACGTCGTGCAGTACTGCGACTGCTCCGCCGCCCGGCATTGGAGAGGCGCTGATCTCAAAGATCCGGCCGGGAGCCATCGAGGTGACCTTCGTGTCACAGACCGCGCGCGACTCCAGCGCTTTCTTCATGCACGCCAGCACCTCGGGATCACGGACCGTATGGACCAGCGCCTCACCGATTCGCACGGCGCTACGGCTATAGACATCTGGCACTAGCGCCTGCATGGCCCGGTTGGTCCATTGGATTCTCCCGGCCGAGTCCACCGCAACGACCGCATCCTGCATGGAATCGAGCAGGGCTTCCAACTGCACGCGCTCCTCTTTGAGCCGGCCCAACTGCTGGCTGATCCGCACAGAGGACGCCCTGAGCTCCTCCGCAGCGTCGGCAAGTTCACGGGACCAGACAGGCTGGTTTGCGTCAGAGTCCCAGTCCGGCAGTGCCCGGGCAGCGAGCGCAAGTCGTCCTACCTCGGCCCGGAATCGGGCCTGCAGAAACAGACTTCCAATCACAGCCGCAACGCCGACCCCGACGGCGATCAGGACTTGGTCTCGAGGGAGCAGGTAAGCCGCCAGTTCGCCTCCGATGCCGAGAGCGGCCAGCAGTACAAGCGTCCAGACAAAGAGTGACGTACCAGACCGGGCTCCGGGCAATGGATCCCCTTCCAACCTCAGGGCCTGCCGCGATATCTCGTACGATACGCGCCGCGACACCATCACTCCCCGGCAGGAACAAGCTTCGGAATCTCGAAACGATAGCCTGCACCCCGCATGGTTTTAAGATAGCGCGGAGACTCAGCATCGGCCTCAATCTTCTCGCGAATTCGCCGGACATAGACGTCTACGGAGCGCGGAGTTACGAACCGGGCGTCGCCCCAGACAGCGTCCAGCAAATGATCGCGGCTAAATACCCGGCCAGGATGGCGTGCCAGGTAGTCGAGAAGCCGAAACTCGGTTGCTGTAGTCGTCACCAACTCGCCATGGACTCGCAGTTGCATAGCGCTCGCGTCGATTTCGACATCGTCGAATTTGACGAGACTTGGCGCCGAGGGACGCTCAAACCGCCGAAGTATAGCTTTAACTCTAGCTACTAGTTCCCTAGTTCCAAACGGCTTAGTTATGTAATCGTCGGCCCCGAGCTCCAAGCCCAATACCCGGTCGTTTTCGGCCGCCCTTGCCGTCAGGAAGATGATCGGAATAGTGCTCAGCGCCGCATTTTTTCTCAGCCGCCGGCAAAGGTCCAGCCCGTCTCCACCTGGAACCATGATGTCGAGGAGAAAAATGGCCGGCGGCGCTCTTTCGGCGTCCGCGACGATGCTACCCACCGTCATATAGGGCTTTACCTGGAATCCCGCACCTTGGAGGTGATACTGCACCAGCCGGGAGATGTCTGCGTCATCTTCGAGTAAAACAATCGATTGGCTCAATTTGCCTCTCACTACCCGCGCCGTAGCCTTTGGGATCCAACTTCGCGACCGCGCCGCACTACAGCATAGCCGAATGGGGGAGTGTGATTTGCGAATACTCGATGAATTGAAGTTTCTCGTATGACGGGGTTGTTGCCGTCTATACTGTTGAGGTTCTTGTAGTTTTGCGGAGATGGGTGGGATGGCGGCGCGCAAGGGCCATGTAGTTCTATGTGTGGATGACGAGGCGGTAGGTCTGAAAGTCCGGCGGATATTGCTCGAGCGCGCCGGATACGAGGTACTCACGGCCTCAGATGGACCGAGCGGTCTGGACGTCTTTCGCGCAAACGATGTTGATGCTGTGGTCCTGGACTACTCCATGCCCGGAATGTCCGGTGGCGACGTAGCTCGCGCCATGCGTCGGCTCAAACCTGATGTCCCCATTCTTCTTCTGTCCGCTTATGTCGGATTGCACGATGAGGTTCGATCGATCGTAGACATCTACATGACTAAAGGTGAAGGTGCCCCAGCACTGCTGGAGCGGCTTAGCAACCTGCTCACGAATCCCTCGGCATCTGAACAGTTACCCCGGACGGAGGATTCGCAATAATCGGGTAGAAAGCGGATTGGCTTGGAGCTAAGGCGTTTTAAACGAACTCTTCGGCAGGTACTCGTTCTGCCGATTGTGGCTTGCCTTCTGCTCGCCGCAGTACTCGTGTGGCAGATAACCGGCTCGAACCGGACGGTGCGGCGGATCAATGAAGCCGATCAGGCGATTTCGCTGGCGATTCGTGTCGAGACATTAATCATCGATGAAGAGACCGGCGTCCGCGGGTACCAAATCACGGGGGATCGGCGTTTCCTGGCGCCTTTCAAACAGGCTGCGGGGCCGCTCTCTAGGACTGTGGAAGAACTTCATAACGTGCTCGATGCCACCCATCGGCCCCTCCTCGACGACTTCAGAACGCAGCACCGTGAGTGGCTGGACGATTTCGCCGGGCCCGTCATTACCGCGGTGGCCGAGCATCGTTCCGTAGACGATGTGGACCTGAATCTTACTGGGCGCAGCCGCATCGATGCGATGCGCAAGCTTCTGGCGAAGATCCAGTCCGATGCGGAGGGGCAACGCTCCGCTCGCGCAGAAGCATGGAAGTCGCAGAGCTATCATGTCTTTTTGATCCTTTATATTGCTGCTTTGGCTATGGGGATCATCATCGGCTTGTTTACGCATGACAGGATGGAGGCGGTCTCGATAGCCTTCCTGCGTTCGCTCGAAAAGCAGGAACGCCGTGCCGAGGAGCTCTTCCGATCCGAACAGAATCTGAGAATCACCCTCGCCTCAATCGGTGATGGCGTCATTACTTGCGATAAAGAGGGACGGGTGCAAACAATCAACCCCGTGGCCCAGGAGCTTACCGGCTGGCCGGAATCGGAGGCTCGAGGCTGTCCATTAGCCGAAGTCTTCCGCATCGTGAGCGAAGACACGCGGGAGCCCCTGGAGGATCCAGTCAGCAGGGTGAAGCGCCTGGACAAAGTGGCAAGCCTGTCCGGCCACACGTTGCTGCTTCGCCGAGATGGTACTGAGATTGCCGTCGACGACAGTGGCGCTCCTATCCGCGATGCCGAAGGAGAATTGCTGGGCGTGGTGCTCGTTTTTCGTGACATCACCATGCAGCGGCGCACCCGCGCGGCCCTGGTCGCAAACGAGAAGCTTGCAGTCGCCGGGCGATTGGCCGCCACCATAGCGCATGAAATTCACAATCCGCTGGACTCGGTAGCCAACCTTCTCTATCTGCTGCAGCACGACCCCCACGACGCAGAGGCGAAGCACTTTCTGGACATTGCTCAGACAGAGCTGGCGCGCGTCACGCAGATCAGCCGGGCGATGCTCAGCCTCTACCGGGAATCGCGTGCTCCGGTCGCGATCAATCTGAAGGAGATGCTGGAAGACCTGCTGCTCCTGATGGAGGGCCGTTTCCATGCACTGGGGGTTTCCGTTACCTCCGAGCTTCCTGAAGGAATTACTGTTGAGGGCTATCCTGCCGAACTGCGGCAGGTCTTCACCAACATCATCGGCAATGCGGCCGAGGCGGCTGGCGAGGGCGGGGCTATTCACATTTGCGCCAGAGATCAGGACCCTGGGCTCGACGGGCCGGGTGCTTCTCCCGAAGAAGGCGCAGTTGTGGAAGTCGTTGACAATGGACCCGGCATCCCGCCTGAGGTCTTACCCCAGCTTTTTCAGCCTTTCTTCACGACGAAAGGCGAACGCGGTACAGGCCTCGGCCTCTGGGTTTCTCAAGGGATAATGCGGAAACATGGCGGCAAGCTCGAGTTGCTTAACAACAAAGAGGGCCGCGGCACCACCGCGCGTGTTTTTCTCGCCCGCAAACCGCTGATGCAACCACCCATTTAGAGCCTACTTGTTGCCCCAGCCGGCGAGCACCTCTGCTACAGCAACTGCTGCACGCTGACACTCTTCCCTGCTTACGTCCAGATGCGTCACCAGGCGCACGGCGCGTGGGCCCACTGCATTTGCCAGCACACCGTACTGCCTGATCGCCGACACGAACTCAGACGCATCGCCACCGTGCGGAAGCGTGAAGATCACGATGTTGGATTGCACACCACCAAGATCGATCTCGGCGGCAGCAAACGGGGCGATCGCCTCCGCAAGCAATTGGGCATTTGCATGATCTTCCGGCAGCCGGGCCGGCATCTCCTCCAGCGCAATCAATCCGGCCGCAGCCAGAATTCCCGCCTGGCGCATACCGCCACCCATTGCTTTCCGAAGATTTCGCGCGAGTCGCATGTGGTCGGCAGAGCCCACCAGCATAGATCCGACAGGCGCTCCCAACCCTTTGGAAAGACAGAACATCACGGTGTCAAAGCTAGCCGTAAGCTCATGGACGGTTATATTCAGCGCAACTGCCGCGTTGAATATACGCGCGCCGTCCAGGTGCATCGGCAGGCCGGCGGCATGAGCGCCCTGACAGATTTCATGAGCTGTTGCCGCAGGCATCACGGTCCCACCAGCCATGTTGTGCGTGTTCTCCACGCAGATAAGCCCGGTGGATGCATGGAAGGGAACGTCACGGAAGACGGAGGCTCGAATGAGATCCCAGGTGAGAATCCCGCGCGGCGCTTCCACTGTACGAAGGGTGCAGCCTGAGAACACTGCCGCGGTACCCATCTCCCAATCGAGGACATGTGCGCGCGATTCACAGAGAATTTCTTCGCCCGGACGGGTGTGCAGACGAATCGCAACCTGATTGGCCATCGAACCTGTCGGGAAGAACAGTCCGGCTTCGCGCCTGAATATCTCAGCTGCGCGTGCCTCCAGCCGATTGATGGTGGGGTCTTCGCCGTAAACGTCGTCACCGACATCGGCTTCCGCCATGGCCTTTCGCATCTTTGCCGTTGGCCGAGTGACCGTATCGCTTCGCAGATCAATCCACTGCATCAGGTCGCTCCTCCCGCTTATGCTGACACCACCAACAGCCGGCTGAACACCTCGTTTGATGCCACGCGGCCACGAGCCGTGAGCCGGCGCCTCTCCGCGTCGCGCTCCACCAGCCCAGCTTCGCAGAGCTCATCCAGGGGATCGTTCAGCACGCGGACCAGCGCTTCTCCGAACTCTCGTTTCAGCGCAGAGAAACTGACACCGTCGTTCATACGTAGCCCGAGAAATATTGCCTCCTCGAACTGCCCTTCCCGACCAATTCGTTCCACGGGCGGCCTGTCGGCCAGCATTGGTAGCGCGCTGCCCGAATCACCCTCAAGGTAGACATCCAACTCGCTGGGATTCGCGAATCGGAGGACATCATCTCCGCTTGGCAGCATCGAGGCCGCATCCAGTCCGAATCCAGCGTACGGAGCCCGGTCCCAGTACTTCACGTTATGGCGCGATCTGTGCCGCTCGCGGGCAAAATTCGAAATCTCATACTGCCGAATGCCCGCTCCCTCCAGCCACTCGCACGCAGCGCCGTACCACTCGGCAATGCAATCCTCATCCGGCACCCTACCAGCGCCGTATCGAATGCCAGCGGCGAGCACCTCCCTCCCAAGGCGCGAGTCCTCATCCACCTCAAGCATGTAGAGACTGATGTGCGGCACTCCAGTTGCTATTGCCACCTCCACGGACTCGCGCCAGCTGGCCGCAGTCTGTCCCGGAAGACCGACGATCAAGTCAACGTTGATTTCCTCCGTGCCATAGCTGCGCAATCGAGCGATCTCCCGTAGACACACCTCCCGGGTGTGAAGCCGTCCAACTGCCTGCGACTCCGAATCCACAAAAGACTGCACACCGAAGCTCACGCGGTTCATGCCAGATCTCAGCAGCGCATGCAGTGTCTCATCCTCCAGTTGCCCAGGCGCGCACTCCAGTGTAATTTCGGCATCGGCCGCAATCTCAAATTCGCTCCGAAGTGCACCAAACAGACTTTGCACCTGAGTCGCGGTCAGCAAGCTCGGCGTTCCTCCGCCCAGATAGATCGTATCCACCGTGCGGGGCAACTCGGCCCGGAGCGCCTGAGCCCGCGCCTGCACTGAGGCAATCTCGCCACACAGACGAGCTACATACCCGTCCATGCGCTCCGCGGCGAATACACCGGAGGCGAAGTTGCAGTACGTGCACTTCGCCCGGCAAAACGGAACCGAGACATATACGCCGAGGCAGTCGTTCATCTTTCCGATTCTTTCATGCAATTCTCTGATTCTTATTGTGCGCCGCCAACATCCAAAGCAAATGCTCTTTCTGCGCACTCACCGGACTCGGATACTGCTTCCGTCCGTGCTGCTGCTGGCTCTCCTGCTGGCGGGCGGCCTTGCCCTGCATCGGATCGTCCGTGCTCGTGCCGCAGAGCGCATTCAGAGTCCCCCGGCTACCCGTTCCCCAGTCTTAGTTGAGTTGTTCACCTCGGAGGGCTGTTCCAGTTGCCCACCCGCCGATGCGCTGCTGGCCCGCTTGCAGCAAGAACAGCCGGTTGCCAGCGCCGAAATAATCGCATTGGAGGAGCATGTTGATTACTGGGACGGTCTTGGCTGGCATGACCGCTTCTCATCGCATGAAATCTCCGAACGGCAAAGCGCCTATACGCGAGGATTCCATCTCGACAGCAACTTTACCCCGCAAATGGTGGTGGATGGCGTGTCCCAGTTTGTTGGCGTAGACAAAGCACACGCCCTGCAGGCAATTGCCCATGCGGCACTCGTACCCAAGGTGTCGGTTTCGATACAGGCGCTGCTGGTCCAGGACGCGCGGATCACCGGCCAGATTCGATTGCCGCAGGGGATACCGGCAGGCGCCGAGCTGTTTGCTGCCTTGGTGCAGCCGATGGCCACCACCCAGGTGCTACGTGGTGAGAATGGGGGGCAGACCCTGCGCCATGTCTCGGTGGTTCGCACCATGGACCGGGTTTCCCTGCATCAGCGCAACCCTCAAAGCGGCTTTTCCCTCACGATCCCGAAGGACCTCGTATCGGGCGACGCTCGCGTTGCCGTGTTCCTGCAGAGCAGGGGCCAGGGACCCATTCTCGCCGCGGTGTCTTCCCTCGTACCGGCACAACCCGCATCCGGGACCGCCCCAGATGTCCGATAGCGTGCGAATCCGGAGCCTACCGCAACCGTCTAAAATCAATATGGATCCGGATGGCCGACGAGAATAAATCCGACGGGAAAGCCCAGCAGGCGAAGGCCACCCAGAAAATGGTGGACGACGCCGGGAAGGCATATGACAGCCGGCTGATGCGCCGTCTGCTCACCTATCTTCAACCCTATAAACTCCAGGTGGTGGTGTCGGCTGTGGCGACTATTGCCAAGTCGGCAGCGGACTCCGCCGGCCCCCTTCTGGTGATGGTCGCGGTTGATACCTTTATGTCCGGCGACGCGCCGCCTGCCCATGCTCCGTGGGTGGTGCGACATCTTCACCTTGCCGGTGTGCCGCCAATGCGCGGAGTCACGCTGATCGCCTTGCTCTACCTTGGTGCCCTGCTCTTTACCTTTTTCCTAGAACTGCTCCAGACATACCTCATGCAATGGACCGGCCAGAAGGTCATGTTTGATTTGCGGAGCCAGATCTTCCGGCATCTTCAGCGCATGTCTCCGGCCTTCTACGATCACCATCCCGTCGGCCGCCTGGTTACCCGCCTGACCTCCGACGTAGACGCCCTGAACGAAATGTTTACCTCTGGTGTGCTGGCGATCTTCGAGGATGTCTTCACCCTCAGCTTCATCGTCTGCATCATGCTTTGGAAGAGCTGGCCGCTTGCGATCCTCACTCTCGCGGTCATCCCGGCAATCCTGTTTGTCACACGCATCTTCCGCGCCCATGTCCGCGACAGCTACCGCCGCCAGCGCGCCGCAACTGCAAAAATCAACTCCTTCACGCAAGAATATGTCTCTGGCATGGCGATCGTGCAGCTGTTTAATCGCGAGCGCCGGGCCTTCCGTGACTTCGCTTCGGTCAACGCAGAAAACAAAAAGGCCTGGGACGACGCCATCTTCGCCTATGCATGGTATTACCCGGTGGTTGAGTTTCTCAGCTCGACCGCCATTGCACTGGTTCTGTGGCTCGGCGGAAACGCGGTCCTGAGGAACGTCAGCTTTCTTCAACACGCAGTAAACACATCGCGCGTCCCGGGATTGTTTGGCACTGTAACCATCGGCGTACTGATCGGGTTCATCCAGTACGCTCAACGTTTCTTTCGCCCCATCCAGGATCTCAGCGAAAAGTACAACATCCTGCAGGCGGCAATGGCAGCCAGCGAGCGCGTATTCAAGTTGCTCGACGAGCAAGCCGAGATTTTCTCTCCGCCCGACCCAATCGAAGCCGTCCACTCCGGAACAATTGAGTTCCGGAACGTCTGGTTCACTTACCAACGGCTGACGGATTCGCAGAATGCATATTTGCGCAGCGCGACCGAAAGCTCAGCAATCGACTCGGTGCACGCTCTCACCAGCGGAGCGCTGGCCGACGTGGAGTGGATTCTGCGCGGCGTTTCCTTCAGAATTCGTTCCAACGAAACCGCCGCAATCGTAGGCCACACCGGGGCAGGCAAAACCACCATCATCTCCCTGATGATGCGCTTCTATGACATTCAGCATGGTCAAGTCCTCATTGACGGCGTGGACGTCCGAAACCACGACCTGAATCAGCTGCGACGGCGCTTCGGGGTGGTGCTGCAGGATCCATTCCTCTTTACCGGGAGCATCGCGGACAACATTCGGCTCGGGTCGGCATGGGTCACCGACGATGCCCTGGAGCGCGCGGCCGAAGAGGTCAATATAGCGGACTTCATCCGCAGTCTGCCCGCTGCTTTCAACGAGCCCGTGCGCGAGCGCGGAGCCACTCTCTCGACAGGTCAGAAACAGCTCATCAGCTTCGCACGGGCACTCGCCCATGCCCCGGAAATTTTAATTCTCGATGAAGCCACCAGCTCTGTCGATACCGAGACCGAGCATCGGGTCCGTCTCGCTCTTTCACGCATGATCACCGGTAGGACCAGCGTTCTGATCGCGCATCGGCTCTCGACCGTGCAATCCGCCGATACCATCCTGGTGATGCACAAGGGCCAGCTTCGGGAGCAGGGCACGCATCAGGAACTCCTTGCTCAGCGCGGCCTGTACTGGAAGCTCTACCAGCTCCAGTACAGGGACCAGGAACTGGGCGAGCCTTCCGCTTCGCCGGTGCTGCCGCAGCACGCTTAGGTTCCTTACTCCTTCGGGCTGGGCAGCAGGAAGGGCGAGCAGCACGGCTTCACCTTGGGCTGAAACTCCATCAGTTCAGCGCGTGTGCCGTCCGGGTCATACATGTTGACCTGCCACTTCCCGTCGCGGCCGATCTTCGGGTCGGAGTGCTTTGCGGTCAACCGGTCACCCTCATAGAGCAGTTCCACGGCTTTCTCCATGTTGGGCACACCCAGCGCAAAGTGGTCATTTACCCCGGCGCTGTCCTTCGTCATCGCAGCCGGACTGCTCAGCTTCATGTACTCGAGCCAGTCCGTTCCGTCGGGAACCTGAGAGGAGGCCCAGTTGTGAGAATCCTCAGTTGGACCGCCGTGCCAGTACGCGCGGAATCCTAGGAGGTCGTGATAGAAGGCATCTTCCGCCGCAATATCATGGACAATGTAGCCCACGTGAATCATGTGATGGCTCAGGGGGTTCAACGGCACCGCAGGTGGATGTGCCGGAGGCTGTACAAATTGGACCCGATTGCCTTCGGGATCCTTCACCTCAAAGTAGCTGCTGCCATCGCTCGCCCGCGTCACAGAATCCGGTACCGCAATGCCGTGGGCGTTCAGATAGCGACGCATCTGCTCGGCGTCGGTTGTGTTGTAGCCCGCGTGGTCGAATCGGCTCACGGAGGTCCATCCGGCAGGCAGCGGTAGCACTTCCACAAACTGCGTCGGATTGAAGTAATAGCGGACTCCTTGCGGGCTTTGCGGATCGGAGCCCTTCGTCGCCCCCAGGTCGTGCACATAGAAGGACTCCGCTTTCGCAGGCTCTGTGGTGTAGACGGCCAGGTGAGAGACCCCCGTGATCTTCGGCCTCTCTTGTGCCAAAGCGCACACCGACAAGACACAGATGCCGACCATCGCAAGCGCATACCGCATTGCAAATCTCCTTAGCGGACTTTGCCCGCTGCATTCTCCAGGACTACGTTGGACAACACCGCCGAATCCAGCTTGTCCGGTACATGGGAGCAAAAGCCTATGCCGACGTAAAATGGCGCGTTCAGATGCAGCCGTATCGGAGGTCCGAACTGATGCATAGGCTCGCCGTCGACGCTAACGAATAGAGCAAACTCGTCTCCAAGCTTCTCAATGCCGATTCTCTTGGCATTCACGGTAACAAGGCTGTCCGGATTGGCGCCGCCTGGCAATCCCCGGCCGCCGATCCTATACTCCATATCCTTCACGCGAACATCCTTTTCCGGCCTGTAGGCCAGATGCACCATGCCGCCCCCGTGCAGCGCAACGATGGCTTCCGGCGCGTCGTCGTCCAGGCTCTGCCGGATGACCAGCACTGCCTTGCGATCGTCGTAGCCCTTTGGGTCGGGAAACGCAATGTCTGCAGCCAGCGAGACGTCGCCGCTCATGCGCTTCCATAGGTAATGGAACTCGTCTCGCGTGTACCAGACGTTATACCCGGCAGATCGAATCGTGTACTGCTTCGACGCCGCATCATAGCTGGCGCCGCCCTCGACCACCGCGCTGCCCACGTCGGATTGGCCCTGGAAGAGTCCAATCGGCGTCTCAACCGTTCTTGGAGGCCGATGAAAATCCGCTGGCGGTGCGACCTGCTTGTGAGTCGTTGAGCCGGGGTATGCCCAATCCGGAACAGCTGGATTCTGGGCCGTCAGCTGCCCCTGCTGGGCAGTGATTACCCCGCTGAAGGAGAGCGCCGCAGTCAGAAGCATTGCTGGAATCAATTTCATACAGTGGCCGAACTATATGGAGCCGCGCTGAGAAGTGTCAATTTTGGTAGTCGCCAGTCAAGGCCTACTCTAAAACTCCAATACAATCTTCCCGAAGTGGCCGCCAGATTTCTGCAACCGAAACGCATCCGCGATCTGCTCGAGCGGGTACGTACGATCGATCACCGGCTTGAGCTGAAGCACTTCGACCGCGCGCACAAAGTCCAACTGGTTGCGCCGGCTGCCTACGATCAGGCCCTGCAGCCGCTGTTGCTTGCGCATCATTGCCGCCGTAGGCACGTCGCCTCCGATCCCGGTCAGCACTCCGATCAGCGCAATGTGCCCGCCCACGCGTGCAGCCCGGATGGATTGAGCCAACGTTGCCGGTCCGCCTACCTCGACAACATGATCCACTCCGCGGCCATCGGTTAGCTCCGCAACCCGCTTCCCCCACTCGGGCTCACTGCGGTAATTGATGAGCTCGTCCGCGCCCAGATCACGGCAGCGGGCCAGCTTTTCATCCGATGAAGAAGTCGCAATCACCCTTGCACCCATGGCCTTCGCTAGTTGCAGCGCGAAAATGGAGACACCACCGGTTCCCAACACCAGTACCGACTCGCCAGGCCTCAGCCCACCTTCTACAACCAGACCGCGCCAAGCCGTCAGACCCGCGGTGGTCAGGGTGGCAGCCTGGGTGTGGCTATACCCGCGCGGAGCGTGAGTGAATGCGGTGACCGGCCTCACCACTACCTCGCACGCAAAGCCATCTACGCCATCGCCCGGAGTTGTTGCGAAGTCGCCGAGGGTCGCTCCTCCATCCAGCCAGGTCGGGAAGAACGTGGACACCACAGACGCGCCCGGAGCAAACTCTGTGACTCCTGGCCCGACCGCCTCCACCACTCCGGCGCCGTCGGACATTGGAATCCGGCCCTCCGCTGCCCGCATCTGCCCCGACACGACACTCAGGTCGTGATAATTGAGCGAGCTCGCATGCACCCGTACACGAATTTGGCCTGGTCCCGGATCTCCGGGGTCGGCAATCTCTGTTAGCTCCAGTCGGTCCAGCCCACCCGGTTGCCGATAACGCACCGCACGCATAACCATCCTCCTGCATTCAAGCCTATGCCGATCAAGCCTGCGTTGCCCAGCTAGTTTGGCTTGGGGTCCGGGGGAGCCGCGGCAGGCGGGGTTACATTATGGAGAGACGAGGTCACCACCTCCACCGCGCCGAAATGCCCGGTGTGCTCGTCGCGCACTCCGATGCGCAGAAAGTACTCCCCCTTTGCCGGGGTGCTAATCTCCTGGCGCCAGATCATTCCTTCGGCTGCTGCTTTGCGAAGCTGCTCGAGCGGAGCGGCGATCGCCAAACGCGTCTGCTGACTATTCACCAGTTCACCGTTCGGCGTGTACACCAGAATCAGCAGGTCGAATGCGCCGTGCAGATTTCCATCCGCCGCTCGCACAAAGTTCAGCGTCGACAGGCCGGGGGCGATGTTCACCGCATACCGCCGGAAGGGTCCACCCTGCTTTCCTGTGGGGCGGTTGCCCGTGGCAACGCTCTCCTCCGTCTTTCCCGGTGGCGTGGCCGGCACAACTCCCACCTCCAGCAGAATCTCCGTCGGCACCGGCGCACCCCGCATCATTGCCAGAGTGAGTGCGTCATGCGGATTCGGCGCCACTCCTGCTCCGGCAGCCGCATCCATCCGCGCACCTGCGCCTGCGTTCTGCGGTTTTGAAGGCAGGTCGGCGTAGTAACCCTGCCGGTAAGCCAACGTGAGTCCAGAGCGAGCCACTCGAACCCGGATCTTGCGGAATTTTCCGTCCTCGGCTGAATTCGAAGGCACATACGCCATGGAGTAGAAATTGGAGCCTTCTTCGATCGCCGAACGCGCTGCAGCCGCCAGTCCATTGGTATTCACGAAAGCGCGGCCGCCGGTGGCCGCAGCCATCTCCAGCATAGTTCCGTGCTCCTGCGCGGTCTGAACAAAGAATTTTTGATTGCTCTGTTGCATACGGGCACCGCTTGGGTTGGCGTTCGTGGCCGCATCAAACATCGGTGATCCGAACAGACCACGGGCATCAACCGGGTACACGGCAACCTGTGCGGCGGAAAGCATCCTCACCGTCTGCCGAAACTCGTCCTCCACGTCTGCCATTGCCCGAAATGGGTCGGGAGTTGATCCAGTGCTGTCCGGCAGGACATTGATGGGAAACGATCCCGAGAACCAGATCAGGTTCTTTCGTCCCGGCAGCATCGCCAGATATCGAGCGAGCTGATTCATAGCATCCAGCGTGGTTTTCGACCGGACATTCTGCTGCTGGACTTGGATAATATCCTCAAATTCCCGCAGGTTGGCGACGACATCCGGGCTGATCCCTGGCATCTGCTCCAGTTGGTCCGCGATGCTGTCCTGGATTCCTCCGCCTCCTACCTGATCGTCCAGCAGGGCCGATCCTTTCGCCTTCGTCCTGGTCAACGCCGCCTTCAGAATCTCCGGATCGCTCGTGAATCCCTGCAGCATTGTGAGCCGTTGGTTCAATCCAAAGATCGCTACCCGCGCGCCTGGCTCCAGGGTCTTCAGGAAGTCGAGCAGCTGCTGTCTCACAAAGACCTGATCGGTCATCGGGGTATTCAGCGCATCCAGCAAAACAACATTGACCACTCCATTTGCCGGCACTGGAGTGTAGTTAGTGAATATATTCGCCGGAAGCTTCGGCATCTCGTGAAAACGAGTCGCGTCCACCAGAGTCGACGCCGCGAACTCTTCAAAGTGGGTAACCGCCTGGGCCGCGCCGTTCTCCGTCACGGCAAAGTCGCTCGCCTTCAGACCGTGCACCGGTCTGCCTTTGCTGTCCTTGACGACCACGTCGAGGGTGACTAACTTCGCATTCGCCTTGATCGTGGTGACCGACTTCTCGCTGGCGTCACCAGCGGCCGTGGGAGTACTGGGCGCGGGGCTCTGCCCGCCCGCAATCGAACACAGCGCCAGCATCAGCACACCAGTCACCCTGAGAACACGCATCCCGAAACTCCTCTGCCGCAGCCAGCCAATTTGTACAGGTTCAGCCATGGTACTCCGTCACCTGCGGAACTGATCCTCGAGACCTCGCCGATCCAACGTTCAAAACGGTTGCATTTCCCAGTGTTACCCTCGTTCACCAGGGAATCCTATGGCCGCCGACCCCAGCCGCGTCATCTCAAACCTTCGTGAACTCGCCGCGCTCACCTCGGATGAGAACGGCGCGCAACGAATAGCCTTCACACCCACCTGGCAGAAGGCGCGCGACTGGTTCGAAGGCAAGCTCAGCGGGCTACCCGTTGGGCGGCACCGCGATGCCGCCGGAAACGTCTGGGTCACCCTGCCCGGCGAGTCTCCCCGCTCGCTTGTTCTCGGTTCCCATCTGGATTCCGTACCCAATGGCGGATGGCTCGACGGCGCTCTCGGCGTACTCACCGCACTCGAGGTGCTCCGCTCCATTTCCGAGGATTGCAAAGGGCGGCCTCCGTTCACACTCCGCCTGGTCGATTGGGCCGATGAAGAGGGTGCGCGTTTCGGACGGTCTCTCTTCGGCTCTTCCGCCTTCGCCGGTACCCATTCGATCGGGGCTGACCGCCTCCGTACGGATCGCGATGGCATAACGCTCGAGGCGGCTCTCGATGAGAACGGAATCGAGATCGACCGAATCGGAGATGCGTCTGCCGAACAGGAGAACATCGCCGCTTACCTGGAACTGCATATCGAGCAGGGGCCTGTCCTCGAACGCCTCGGGCTGCCTTTAGCGACCGTGCTCGGCACCAAGGGCGTGGAGCGGCATGCCATTACCTTTCGCGGGCAGGAGGCCCATTCCGGGTCCACCCCCATGCAGGACCGGCGCGATGCGCTCGCCGCCGCCGCGCAGCTTGCCCTTGAGATCTACACCATCGCCGGAAGGCATAAGGATGCGGTGTGCACTATGGGATCGGTCAAAACCTTTCCCGGCATTGTCACCGCGGTTGTGGGCCGCTGCGAGTGCACGCTCGATCAGCGCGATCTCTCGTCCGACATTCTTGCCCAGATGTATCGGGAAGCCATCGAGGCCAGCGAGCGCTTCGCTTCCCAGCAGGGCTGCACGGTGGAGTGGTCGCGCATCTGGCGCATCGAGCCGATTCCCTTCCACCCGAAGCTGATTGCGCTCTGCCGCGAATCAATCGAGGAGATTGCGCCCGGCTGCCCCAGTCTGCCCTCGGGCCCACTGCACGACGCTGCCGAGGTCGCCCGAGCCGGTATCCCTACCGTGATGATGTTCACGCAATCGGTCGGCGGCATCAGTCACAACAAGGTCGAGGACTCGAGCGAGGAGCACCTCGGGCTCGCCGTCGCCGCGTTCGACCGGCTCGCGCGCAAGACCCTCACCTGGCTCGGCGAAGAATAAGCTGGTAGAGCCCTGCGTTGATGCGAATTACTGGTGGACGCTAGTCATCTGCGCGCTCACGCTTGTAAGGCGTTTGCATCCGTGCCCGCGCTTCGTTCAACGCACCCTGGGTGTTGTCGTTCGTCTGCACTGCGAGCCGGTACTCGTTGACTGCGCGCTCGCGCTGACCGGTCACGTCGAAGATGTAACCCAGATGGATGTGGCTCCAGACCTCAGTCCATTTCGGGTCCCCGTCCCCGCGCAGCGCATCGCGGAAACTGTTTGCGGCCGACTGGTAGTTGCGCTGCATGAAGAACACTTCACCGATGCGATACGCCGCCAGCGAGCTTGTCTTATTTGCATCCAGCGCCTTCTGGTACTCACCGAGCGCGCCCGTCAGATCGCCCTGCGCCACAAGCTGCTGGCCACGCAACACCGCGACGCGAACCGCAAGGTCCGGCGTGCTCTTCAGAATCCAGTTCTCCGGATCGATTTGGATTCGGCGCGGACGTCCAAAGGTTTCCACTGTAAACGGCGAGTCCGTCCCCGCTACGTCAACGCGGCGCACCTCGGTCTTGCCATCGGTTTCAATGCGCAACTCGACGGGCATCCGAAAGAGGTCGAGGTCTTCGCTGATGGATCCAGTGGTGCGGAAGCCTTTATTGCTTCCGAGGCGATAGACCGCGTACTTGTTGGTGAAGGCGGGCGCTCCGGTGCCATCCAGCCACTGGGCGAAAAAGGCAGTCAGTTGCAGATGGCTCTGCCCCTCCGCAACTTTTTCGATGTCCGAAGTCCGGATACCTTTGTCGGTGTACTGGGAGAGCGTGGCTCTGAGGAAGTTTTTGAAGACCTGATCGCCCATCTCCCAACGCAGCATATGGAAGACCATGGCGCCCTTCTCCAGGGTCATGGACTGGAACTGAGGCGAGAAAGGGTCCAGCCGTCCAAGCGACGTCAGGGGCTCCGTGTCGTAAGCCAGCGCCCCGGCTGAGACATCCGTCACTGCGGACTGGAAGGCGTTCTTACCCGCCGAGTCCTCCAAGTACATCAGCTCGCCGTAGCGGCTCATGCCGTTCGTGATCCAGGCATCGTTCAGCGTAGCGGGCGAAACCTCCGAGCCCCACCATTGATGGCTCAAAGTGTTGGCCAGAAGCCGCTGTGCATTCTTGTCGCCGATGCGATTACCCGCGATCATCGCCATTTCGGGAGCCCACGAGGCAGAGACCGAATCATCGGGAATTTCGACGACATTAATCCGCCCGGACTCCGGCTGCCCAAAGACGCCGGTCAGGAACTCGAACTCGCGCCCAGCAAGCGCGGCAAATTCCGCGGCTCCGGCCTTGTGCTTGTCCGTCGTGTACACCGAGATGTTGTTCATGCCGCCATGTACGGGAGGCAGAAACTTCCCGGCGACGATCGAACCCGGGAATCCGGGCTTCGACCAGATAAAGCTGTACTCCGTCTTCGCGCCATCGGCCTTCTTGCCCGGCGTACCGCTTCCGACGACGGTGTAGTCCGATGGCACCCGGATGTGCATCTCCGCCGTGAAGCGGTCGGTGTACAGGCCCACCATCGGGAACCAGCGCCCGGGATAGAGCAGGATCGTGACCGGGTCGGCCACCGCGGCCATCTTGATCCCTTCGACCGGGCTAGTGTCCACTCCGGTGAGCGTGCCGCTGTATTCAAAGTGGAAGCTGGTGGTGGTCCCCTTGGCGATGGAAGCCGGCAGCGTAACCCGTACAGTGGAGTTCTGGGTTACCCGCTCAGGGGTCAGAGCTGCACCAGATTTATCGGTTAGCTTTGTGATGTTCAGGCCGTTGTTCAGCTCAAAGGTTGCGGTGGTCAGGTCCTCGTTTGCAGTAAGCGTGACGTCCGCGGTGGCTGCGAGATGATTGCTACCAGGATCGATGTCCGCCGTGATCACGTATCCGGTGATGTCCATTGACTGGCGCGCAGGCGCAGCCAACGCAGCTCCGGGCACCAGCACGATTGCGGCGGCAGTAAAAAGAAGCCGCCCCCAAACCTTATCCAGCGAGCCATCCATCACTTTGCATGTCATGCGTTTGCGAATCCTCAATGCCAGTTCCACAAGATGCCAGGAACCTATAGTAAAGCGGGCCGCCCTCAAAGGTGCACCCGCTGACGCTCCAATGCTCTGAAGCCTCGGAGTTTAGACGCAAGCACGAGCGCTAGGTAGCTTTCATACCTTGCCTGGAGGCCAGGAGCTCCTCGACGACGGTGCAGACTCGCCCGATAGGGTCCTCGCCGCTCAGCCGGGCGCGGCCTTCGTTTAGATCGGTCAGCATTCGGGCGCGCTCCGGGGTATCTTCCAGCAGAGGACGCAATGCGGCGGCCACGTTTTCGGCGGTGAAACGATCGTTCAACAGCTCGGGGACGATGCGCTTTCCGGCGACCAGATTGACCATTCCGACGGGCAGATTCCCGGCCTCGTCGGGCTCAGCGGGAATCTCCGGCGGGTAGCGAACGAGCCTCTTCAGCAGCGCGAAGGAGAGCTTCGAGACCCGGTAGACGACGATAAACGGGTTTCCGATGGTGAGCGCCTGCACGGTGGCCGTGCCGCTTGCGACTACCGAGGCGCGCGCGAAGTACATGGCCGCGCGTGCATCGGGGACCAGAGTAATCGAGGAGGTAGGCCACTCCATCCGCGGCAGAAGCTGTTGGAAGACCAGATTGCTGAATCGGTCTTGATCCAGCGTGCTGGCGATCGGAATTAGAAAGTCGTATCCGGGCCCGAGTAGCGCTGCTGCCCGAAGCATCGTGGGAAGGTTCGCTGTCACCTCTTTCCAGCGGCTTCCCGGCAGTAAGGCAACCCACGGCCTTTGCATGTGCAAACTTCGGTCGGGTGCCGCGGAGCCTTTGCTCATGGAGCGGGCGGCGAACTCCTCGCGCGAGATCTGCGGCGGTGGGAGTTGCGCCAGCGGGTGGCCGACGAACTCGGCGGCAACGCCGCGGGCCCGGTAGAACGGGGCCTCGAACGGGAAGATCACCAGCATGCGATCTACGCGCTGCTGCACCCAGCGCAGCCGGCGGCGTTTCCAGGCCCAAAGCTGCGGGCTCACGAACCAGAGGACGGGAACTCCGGCTCGGCGAAGGTGCTTGGCGAGTCGAAAGTTCACGTCCGGGAAGTCGATCAGGATCGCGACGTCGGGCCGCTGACGGCGGATAGAGCGGACCAGTCGACGGTACTGCGAGTAAATGTAGGGGGCGTGGCGAATCACCTCCGTTAACCCCATATGGGCTACATCTTCGGCGTGCACCACACGGTGTTGGCCAGCCCGCTCCATCGCGAGGCCGCCGAGCCCGGTGAAGGTTGCGTCCGGAAGGCGGCTGCGCAAGCGGGCAATGATCTCGGCGCCGTAGTGATCACCTGAGGCCTCACCGGCGGAGAGGAAGGCGCGGGGATGGTTTGCGGTTGCGATAGCGCCAGTCTAAACGCGAGAGCGATCGACTCAGCCGACTAAGTGGGGCCCTCCCCTCCCCATGTTTTGGCTGCAAAGTCTAATAAACACAAGGGATAGCGTCAGACTCTGCCGGCAAAGTATTGAAACCAGGAGACTTGGATGTAAAGTATTACGGACCAGTCACTTAAGTGGCTTGTCGTAAACCAACTCACTGCAAAAGGCCTGCTTCGTATGCAGGCCTTTTTCTCTGATTTCTCTTATATTTCTATTTTACCAAGTTGGCCATAACTCGTGTCACATCGATTTTCGCTTTCAAATCAGGCGCTTAGAGGGTTCGGGCCTTGACAGCTTTTTCGCTGCGAAGACTGGGAGTTTTGATATGGTGAGGGCGATGGCGACGAAGGCAAAGAGCTTCCGGGCGGTGCTGGAGAGAGGCAGTCAGGGGCTGGGATGGACGATTGCGCGGCTGCCATTTGACCCAGCAGGGGCCTGGAAGACGATGGTCCGGCTTCGGGTGGCGGGCGAGATCAACGGCCAGCCATTCCGGACCTCTCTGTTCCCCTTAGTGGGCGGCGGCGGGTATTTTCTGCTGGTGAACCGGACGATGCAGCGCGAAGCGGGGGTCGTAAGCGGGGACACTGCGGAGTTCAAACTCTGGCCCGATATGGAGCCACGCCCGGCCGAACTGCCGGAGGAGCTGTCGGCGATGCTGGACGAGGAGCCCGGCCTGCGCGAGTGGTATGACGCCTTGAGCGAGTACACGCGGCGGGAGGTCGGCAAATGGGTGAGCGCGCCGAAGTCGCAGGAGTCCGTAATGCGGCGTGCGAGCCAAATGGCGGAGCGGCTGCTCTCGACCATGGAGGCGGAGAAGGAGTTGCCACCTGCGATTACGGCGGCGTTCCGGCGGCGTCCGCGGGCGCGTGCCGGATGGGCACAGATGACCGTAGCGCAACGGCGGAGCGAGTTACTGGGCGTGTTCTATTACCAGACGCCAGAGGCGCGAGAGCGCCGGATTGGGAAGCTGTGCGACGCGGCGGAGAAGCGGGCGTGAGGAGCAGTTCTCGCTGGTCAATTGTCGGTTGTCAGTTCTCGATGCGCAGTCCTCGGTTCTTCTTGATTTGCCAACTGGACTGGATAGCGCTATAACTACGTCATGCGTACTTCGCGTAACGTAGTAGAAGAGACACAACATGAGTCGGGGCACTATTCGGACCCGCCTCTGCTTGTGCTTGCGAGTCTGGCAAGTGGGCCCAAGCATGGGCACGCCATGATCGAGGACATCGAGAGCCTTTGCGGGTCGCGCCTGGGGCCGGGTACGCTGTACGGCGCAATTGCGCGGCTTGAGGCACAAGGCTGGATCGAGCCGTTGCCGCCGGAAGAGCGCCGGCATCCGTATCGGATCACGCCCGATGGGGCGCGTGTATTACGCGCCAAACTCACGACCCTGCATCAATTCGCCAAAGCGGGGCTGCAACGCCTGGAGGTCTTGTGAAGCAGAGACCCGCGCACTTGATGACCTACCTGTATCCCCGTCGCTGGCGAAATCGATACGGCAAGGAGTTCGAAGAACTTCTGATGGACGAGGGCAGTTCGATGCGCACGCTGCTGAACGTGAGCTGGGCGGGGTTGAAAGAGCATTTCGTTCCGACCCAGGCGCCGGGCGAGGAGTGCCTTGTTTCCTTCGGTGTGGTGGTGCGGAAGCCGAGCGCCGTGATTCCGATTGCGATGTCGCTTGCGGCCCTGGGCGTGGTGCTCGCGCATTTAGCAATTGCCGGACCTGCTCCGCAAGCGGATGAAGGTACCGCAGCCCATCTGTGGCAGCTGCTGATGGCTGCGCAGATGCCCCTGCTTCTCTTCTTCGCGATCAAGTGGCTGCCGAAGGCGCACAGGCAGGCGCTGTACGTCGTGGGATTGCAGGCTGCGGCGTTGGCGGCATCCATGGCGCCGGTCTTTCTGCTCAAGTGGTAGACCCCGAGAGATCGAGTATGAGACTGCGGAGCAGAGCGGCCAAGATCGTGATTTGGATCGGCGTCTGCGGGATTGCGGGAGTCGCGATTCTCCTGATTTCCGCGTGGGCCGCGAATCACCAGGCCATGATATTGGCGGCTCCCACAGGGCCGTTTGCGGTGGGGCGCGTCACTTACGATTGGCAGGATCCCCATCAACAGGAGCTCATGGCACCGCGCGCGGGCATCCCGCGTGAGATCTTCGCGTGGGTCTGGTACCCGGCCGCAACGCAAAAGTCCCAGGCAACAGCGGACTACTTCCCTGAGTCCTGGAGAAGTGCGCTGGCCCGGCAGCGTGGATGGTTTCTGACGAATTTCATGTGGAAGGATTTCTCGCGCGTCCAGGCGCACAGCATTGAGGGTGCGGAAGTCTCGGGAGCGCAACGGGAGTATCCGGTGGTGTTGATACGCGCCGGACTGGCCGCGGAGGTGGCCGGTTACACGAGTCTTGCAGAGGATTTAGCCAGCCATGGCTATGTCGTCGTGGGTTTCGATGCGCCGTATCGCAGTACGCTGGTTGTCTTCCCGGACGGCAGGGTTGTCGAGAGAGCGCCGGAGAACAACGCGGACCTGGTGGGTGGAGCGCAACAGAAGAGGTTGGGGACGAAGCTGGTAGAAGCGTGGAGTGCGGACACAAGTTTCGCTGTCGACCGGCTGGATGAACTGGACCAGAACGATCCGACCGGCCGGTTGAAAGGCCGTCTGGATATGACAAGAGTGGGCGCGTTCGGGCATTCGCTGGGAGGCGCTACTACGCTGGAATTCTGTCACGATGATGCGCGGTGTAAGGCAGGCGTCGATGTTGATGGGGCCCCGCTGGGCAGCGCTGTGACGGACGGAGTGAAACAGCCGTTTCTGTTTCTCCTCAGCGATCACAGGCTGGAACCGAAGGCCGAGTCAGACGCGGTCGAAGCGGATATACGGTCCATCTACAGCCGCTTGCCGGCGGAGAACAGGCGGTGGCTGATGCTTCGAGGCGCGGGGCATTATGGATTTTCCGACCTGAGACCGATGCCTCTGCAGGTTGCGCATTGGCTGCATATCGTGCCGCTTGACCCGCAGCGGCAGATTTTGATTACACGGGATTGCCTGCACAGGTTCTTCGATGTGTACCTGAAGGGCGCACCACCCTCGACGTTGCAGAATCTGCAGCAGTACCCGGAGGTGGAAAGCGTGCATTGAAGAGTTGTGCCGACGGTGGGAGGGGCTGAGCAGGCGTGGAAGGGCGCTGCTGTGTTGCATAGGCCGGATGGGTCGGCCTATGCTTTAGTTGCCGGTGTGCGGGTGTGGGGTGAGCGACAACCGCCCAGAGTCCGGCGGAATCGGATGTCTATCCCGCCATGCTGACGACTTTTCCCAAGCCGCCTTTGGCCCGCAGGGCCGGTCCGCCCGCATTCTTCGATCCTCGGCATGGATCGCTGGTGCGGGGAAGTCTGCTGGTGCTGGGGAGTTTTATCGCAGTCGTGGCGGCCTCCGGGGTATCGGCGGACCACGTTATGCCGCTGCTGGTGATTCCGGCGGTGCTGGCCATGGCGGGCACACTGGACACGGCGCGCTGCATGCACGGGCGCTGGAGCCTGTATGAGGGCGGAGTCTATTTTCTGCTGCTGATGGACCTGATGGCCATGTGCCTGATCCTCTTCTTCCTGATTACGCCGTATGTGATTTGAGGCGAACTGTGGGCTGCCCTTCCGGTGGGGCACGTCGGGCTGTATACTCAGCCGCGTTACCAACAAGGAGGAAGGTAGATGCTTAAGGGATTTCGAGACTTCATCCTGCGCGGCAATGTGATGGATTTGGCAGTTGCCGTCATCATCGGAGCTGCATTCACCGCGATCGTCACATCGCTGACCGCCAACATCATCAATCCGCTGCTGGGCGCGTTTATTGGCAAGCCGAACTTCGATTACCTGGTGGCCAATGTTCATGGCGGCGAGGTGAAATACGGCTCGTTCATCACCTCGGTGGTGAACTTCCTGATTCTGGCGGCGGTGGTTTACTTCTTCCTGGTGGTGCCAACCCAGTATCTGCTTCGCCGGTTCCACCCGCAGCAAGCGGAACCGCCGTCGACCAAGGCATGCCCGCAGTGTCTGGGCGACATTCCGATTGGGGCAACGCGCTGCAAGTACTGCACGCAGCCAGTTTAGATCGGGAGACGCGCGGATTTTGACCGGGTCCCGGCTTACACTCCTGCTGATTGCAGTGGCTGGCTCAATGTTGGCTGCTCAGTCCCCTGCTCCGCGTACCGGCGAGCGGGGTGCCCGGGTGGTGTTCGGGTTTCGGGATTTTAGTGCGCAGCAGAAGATCGACACGGAGTTTCTGGCGGTGCCGAACCGGGCATTGGCGCGGGAGCACCTGAAGCGGCTGACTGCGGCTCCCCACTGGGCCAGTTCACCCGAGGATTACGCGACTGCGCAGTATGTGGCGGAGAAGTTCCGGGCGGCGGGGCTGCAGACGGAGATCGTTCCCTACAGCGTGTGGATGACGAAGCCGCTGTCAATTGCGGTGGAAGCGTTCGATGCGCAGGGGCGGACGTTGGTGAGCGGCCCGACGCGGGAGCACGTGCCGGCGGCAGCGAACGGGCTGACGGATCAGTATCAGGACGACCCGCGGATTATTCCGACCTTCAACGGCTCGTCGCCGAATGGCAATGTGACGGCGCCAGTGGTGTATGCGAACTATGGCCGGATCGAGGACTTTCGCCGACTGAGTGAGCTGGGCATCCCCGTAAAGGGCAGGATTGTGCTGGTGCGGTATGGCGGCTCGTTTCGTGGAGTGAAGGTGTATCTGGCGCAGCGGTTTGGGGCGGCGGGAGTCCTGATCTACTCCGACCCGGCGGATGAAGATGGGCAGAACAAGGTGAGATACCCGGATGGGCCAGCGCGACCGGATACAGCGGTGCAGCGGGGCTCGGTGCAGTTTCTGCCGATTTATCCAGGAGATCCTACGACGCCGGGAGTGGCTTCGGTGCCATCGCTGCCGGCCTCGAAACGGCTGGTCACGGACAAGCTGAAGGAAGACACGCCGAGCATTCCGGCACAGCCGCTCTCATGGCACGACGCAGAGCCGATTCTGCGCGGGCTGGGGGGTGGGGTTGCTCCGCCGGAGTGGCAGGGCGGAGGGCCGATGGAGTACCGGTTCGGCGGGTCAGATGCCGTGACGGTGCATCTGCATGTGGAGGTGGATGCGCGGCTGCGGACGGTGTGGAATGTGATAGGCCGAATACGCGGGAACGTCACGCCAGACGAGGTCGTGGTTGCGGGGAACCATCGCGATGCGTGGGTGTTTGGAGCGACCGACCCGGGGAGCGGCACGGCGGCGCTGCTGGAGACGGTGCATGGGCTGGGAGCGCTGCTGAAGAAGGGATGGAGGCCGCGACGAACGATTGTGATAGGAAGCTGGGATGCGGAAGAACAGGGGTTGATCGGGTCGACCGAGTGGGTGGAGCAGCACCCGGCGGAGATGCAGCGGACGGTGGCGTACCTGAATATGGATGAGGCCGCTTCGGGGCCGAACTTCAATGCGGGCGCGACGCCCTCGCTGTACCGCTTTTTGCGGGACGCGGCCGAGGAGGTGCCTTCGCCGGCGGGAGGATCGGTGCTGGATCGCTGGCGGGCGGCTGGGGTTAAACGCAAGCGCGCAACCGCCTTTCAGGCGACCGATACGGAGATCGGCGACCTGGGCTCGGGCTCGGACTACACGCCTTTCTTTCAGCATGCGGGAGTGCCGGCGACGGATATCGGGTCGAGTGGAGAGTTTGGGGTGTACCACAGCGTGTTCGACGACTTCGACTGGTTTACGCGGTTTGCCGACCCGGAGTTTGCCTACACGCAGCAGCAGGCGCGGATGCTGGGAATCGAGATCCTGCATATGGCGGATGCCGATGTGCTGCCGTATGACGATGCAATGTATCCGGATGAGATTCTGCATTATCTGGCGCAGAGGAAGGTAGAAGCAACGCGGCAGGGGCTGGCGCTGAACTTTGCGCAGGCGGAGATGGCAGCGCGGAGATTTGCAGCGGCCGGACAGCGGGTGCGGGAGATGCAGCTGGCGGCGGCTGGAGATCCGGCAAAGCTGAACCGGGCGCTGCGTGCAGCGGAGAGTGCACTGCTGCTTCCGGAGGGGTTGCCTGGGCGCCCGTGGTACCGGCACAGCATCTTTGCCCCGGGCGAGTTTACCGGGTACGCTGCGGTCGCGCTGCCGGGAGTGAGCGACGCACTGGAAGCGCAGGATGCCCCGAGAGCGCAGGCGCAACTGACGGCGGTGGCAGCGGCGCTGGATCGCGCGGCCGCTGTGCTGGATGCGGTGCGGTAGATCTGCGCACTACAACTTGCGAAGCAGGCAGCGACGCCCGTGTGCTATTCCGGGACCGAAGGAACAAGGCCGATGATGACAGGTAAGAAGCGGAAGGCGTGGAAGTTAGAAGTGCCTTACCGTTCACCAGGAGTTGGGCCATGTTTCATGAACTACTTTTTGCAATTTGCTTTCTGGCGATGATTGCCGCCCCAGGCTATGTCATTGGATCTTCCAACCGAGATAAACGAGATTCGCTGTGATGCAGTGGCACGGCCTGACAACCGCAGCCGAGCCATGCTGTCTACCGACGCCGTACCGGATCTCGCACTACGTTGCAGGGATGGCGTTTAACTTCAGCAGGATTGAGATGGCGCACCAGGCGGGGCACCGGACACGCCCTGAGCAGCTGGTGCAGCCGACGGCTGGCAGCGCGCCGGCCGAAAGAGATTAGAAGACGTTCGCTGCGATTGCGGCGCCTGCAACAAAAACGAAAGAGCCGCATCGGGTTACGATGTGGCTCTTAGTTTTTTGCCGATGGCTAGTTTCGGGCAGCCATCTGTGCACTGACGATCTGCGTGAGGTCCGGCTTTTTGAGGCCGTGCACCTCTTCATTGAACTTGTCGACCTTGCTAGACCAGTTCATGCTGCAGAACTTGGGGCCGCACATGGAGCAGAATGCGGCTTCCTTGTAGTAGTCGTCCGGCAGGGTCTCGTCATGCATGGCGCGCGCGGTCTCAGGGTCGAGCGACAGGGCGAACTGCTTGTCCCAGTCGAAGGTGTAGCGGGCGTGGGAGATGGCGTCGTCACGATCGCGGGCACCGGGGCGATGGCGAGCGACGTCGGCGGCGTGGGCGGCGATCTTGTAGGCGATGATGCCATCCTTAACATCCTTCTCGTTGGGCAGGCCGAGGTGCTCTTTGGGGGTGACGTAGCAGAGCATGGCCGCTCCGTGCCAGCCGATCATGGCAGCGCCGATGGCGGAAGTGATGTGGTCGTAGCCGGGAGCAATATCGGTGACGAGCGGGCCGAGAACATAGAATGGAGCGCCGTCGCAGAGCTCGACCTCTTTGTCCACCTGGAGCTGGATCTGGTCCATAGGAATGTGGCCGGGGCCTTCGATCATGACCTGAACGTCGTCCTTCCAGGCCCGGCGGGTGAGCTCGCCAAGAGTTTTGAGCTCGGCGAACTGGGCTGCGTCGCTGGCGTCGGCGATGCATCCGGGGCGGAGCCCGTCCCCGAGCGAGTAGCTGACGTCGTACCGGGCGAGGAGCTTGGTGATGCGATCAAAGTTCTCGTAGAGGAAGTTCTGCTTGTGGTGCGAGGTCATCCACTGGGCCATGATGGCGCCGCCGCGGCTGACGATGCCGGTGATGCGTTTGGCGACGAGCGGAACGTACTCGATGAGCACGCCGGCATGGATAGTGAAGTAATCGACGCCCTGTTGCGCCTGCTCCTCGATGACCTCGAGGTAGACGTCAATATTGAGGTCTTCGAGCTTCTTGACGCGGGCCAGAGCCTCATAGAGCGGCACGGTGCCGATGGGCACGGGGCAATGGCGGAGGATCTGTTCGCGAATCATGGGGATGTCGCCACCGGTGGAGAGATCCATCACGGTATCGGCGCCGTAGTGTACGGCGGTGTGGAGCTTGCGGAGCTCTTCATCGACATTGGAGACGATGGCGGAGTTGCCGATGTTGGCGTTGATCTTGCAACAGGCGCCGACGCCGATAGCCATAGGTTCAAGCTCGGGATGGTTGATGTTGGCCGGGATGATCATGCGGCCAGCGGCGACTTCGGAGCGGATGAACTCGGCGGGAAGCTTCTCGCGGTGCGCGACGTAGGCCATCTCCTCAGTCACGAGGCCTTTGCGAGCGAAGTGCATCTGGCTCATGTTCAGGTCGCCCGTGCGGGCGGCTTCCTCACGGCGCTTGACGATCCACTCGGCACGCGGGAGCGGAACCGTGTACTCGCCGGCGGTAGCAGAATGCCCATTGCTTTTGGCCGGATGGCCATTCCCGTTTGTGCTCATCGGAACCCTCGTATGACTGGATTTTGCGGTGGGGACTTCAGACGCAGTGCTGCTGAAAGTCACGACTCTTAAAGAGAAAGTATACGCCGCCGGATGAGGTGTGGCGGGCGGCCGGTTTGTGCTACTGATTGACGCCGCTGGCCAGGAATCCGCCGTCGACGACAAGAATCTCGCCGGTGACGAACCCGGCTGCGTCGCTGGCGAGGAAGATCGCCGAGCCGACCAGCTCTTCGGTTTTTCCGAAACGGCCCATGGGGGTGCGCAGCAACAACTCCTTGCCGCGCTCGCTCTTGTCCAGCAGCTCGGCGTTGAGGGCGGTGCGGAAGACGCCGGGAGCGATGGCGTTGACGGTAACGCCGCGCGAGCTCCACTCGACCGCCAGCGACCGGGTGAGGGCGCCGACCGCGGCCTTACTGCAGGCGTAGGCGGTGACCTCCTTGAGGCTGACGAAGGTATTGAGCGACGCGATATTGACGATGCGGCCGTAGCCGCGCTCCAGCATGTGGCGGCCAAAGATCTGGCAGGCGCGCAGGGTGCCGGTCACGTTAGTGTCCATGATGTCGTCCCAGAGCTCTTCCGGGAAATCGACGGTGGGCGCACGCTTAATTTTGCCGGCGGCGTTGACGAGGATGTCCACCTTGCCGAAGGCGGCGATAGTCTGATCGCAGAGGTTCTGGAGGGAGGCGGCGTCTGCGACATCCGAGGTGATTCGGAGGCTGCGCCTTCCCTTTGATTGGATCCGGGTAGCGGCATCGTCGACCTGCTCCTGACGACGCGAGGTGGCTACGACATCCGCTCCCGCCTCCGCTAGGCCTATAGCCATGGCGAGGCCGATGCCGGAGGTACCGCCGATGACGACGGCGCTCCTGCCCGAAAGATCAAACAGCGTGTTTCCCATGTACTTCCCTTCCCAGCGCAAATGTTGCGGCAAGCCCGGCACATACCCGGATGGCTGCGATGGCAGCCGCACGCCAGATTCATTCTATCGGCAGGAAATAGTGCTAGCGGTGGCGGGACAGCGAAGGAGGTGAGGAAACAATAGCCGGATTCGCTCATCTCGCCAGTTATCTGTTTCACTGGAGTCTATGAGCCAGCCTAAGCCAGCTTCGGAACAACAGCCGACCGTCAGTTCGACACAGACTGCCGGCTATCGCACCAACTACGCCAACAGCGTGCAGGTGAGGATGAGCGTGTGGGATTTCTTCCTCGAGTTCGGAACGATGCGCCAAGACTCGCCGGAAGAAGTGAAGGTGGAGAACTTCCAGGGCATTTACCTGAGCCCGCAACAGGCCAAGGCACTGCTGCAAATCCTCCAGCACAATCTGGCTCAGTATCAGAATGCGTTCGGCGAGCTCTCGCTAGAGCCCGTGATCCCGCCGCCGGGGCCAGTACATTAGTAAGCAATCACGGCGGGGCATGGATGCTGAGCGCCGCACAGAGCATCATGGCCGGTACAGCTCTTCTAGAATAGAGAGTGATGAAGCACACTCTGACCCCACAGCGCTATCTGATCCTGTTTGCCGTTACGCTGAGTGCACCGCTGGGCGACGCTCTGCTGACTCGCGGCATGCGGCAGATCGGCACGGTAGACCTGCACCACCTGGGGCTGTTGTGGCAGGCGCTATTCAATCCGTACATCGATGCCGGGATTCTGCTGTTGATCGGATTTTTTGCCAGTTACATGACGGCGCTGAGCTGGGCCGACCTGACATTCCTGATGCCGGCGACCGCGTTCGGGTATGTCGTACTGGCACTGGTGAGCCGGTTCTGGCTGCATGAACCTTTGAGCGGATACCGCTGGGCGGGCATCCTGCTGATCGTGTGTGCGGTGGGATTCGTAGCGAACGGCCCGTCGCTGACGGAGCATCCAGAATTGAATCGGATGGACTCCGGAGCGGCGCGCTGATGATGGTTCATGCAAGCGATCTTCGCGCCTGGAGCAGCATTCTTGTCGTGGCAGCGCTGGCGATTGCCGGCGAGTGCCTGATTGCGGCGGCCATGCGACGACTGGGCGACCTGGACGATATACGTGCACGCAGCGGATTGAAAGGCGCGATCCGGGCAGTGCTCACGAGCCCCGTGTTCCTGGCTGGCGCAACGTGTATGGCGCTCAATTTTTTTGCGCTACTCTTCACGCTGAGCGCAGTCGATCTTTCACTCGCAGGACCTGCCAGCGCATCGCTGACCTATGTGGGGAATGCGGTGGCGGCGAAGTTGTTCCTGCATGAAAACGTGGACCGCAGACGCTGGATGGCGGCGCTTTGCGTGTGCGTAGGGGTGTATCTGATCAGCAAATGAGTTACGGGCGTGACGCGGGTGCGGCAGGCAATGCGCCCGTTGCATGCAGCCAGCTGAGCAGGTGCCCCAACTGGCGCAGAAGCTGAATTTGCGCCTGATGCAACTGGTAATTCGCATCCACCACCGCAAGATACTTCTCCCGCTCGCTGATGCGGGCATTTTGCTCGTCCTTGGGCGTCATCTGAGGGGCGGTGGGATTTCCCGTACCGTTCTGCAGTTCCAGACGGAGGGCCTCCAGCTGCTGCTGCGAATACTGCTGCTGCAGGCCGGCGACTTCAGCCTGCGCCTGCAGCTCAGCGAGCGCTCGACGGGAGCGGTTCTGTCCATCGATGAGGTCGCGTTCAGCGTTCTGGGCGTCGTAGAGCGCTTTCGAGGCCTGCGCGATGGACTCGTGCGCCTTATCGGTACGAACCCGATCAAAGATTGGGACGGAGATCTGCACGCCTGCGAACCACTCATTGGCGGTCAGCAACGAGCGGTTGGAAGTCCGGTCGATATACGTGAGCTGCAGCTGTTTGTACGAGCTGCTGAAGGTGGCATAACGGTTGTACTGGCCGAAGAAATTCAACTGGGGACGAAAGAGGAATGTGGAATCGCCATGAGCCTGCTGCTGCTTGGCTTCGGCACCGGCAAAGGCCGCGGCAATGGCGGCGCTGGGATGATTTGCAACCTGCACGGGCTCGAGATCGTCCGGCACCGGGCTCGCCGGGAATGCGGAATCGAGGGTGAGACCCTGCTCCGGAACCCCAACCATGCGCGCCAGCCGGCCGCGATCGCTTGCGGTGTCGTCTTCGGCATGAAGAAGCGCCGCCCGGAACTGAGCTGCCGTAAGCCGCGCCTGGGTGAGGGCCATCGTCGTATCGAGCCCCGCATCAAGGCGCTGCTGCACGATGTTTACCAGCACTCCGGCATCCGCGGACTCCTGCTGGATGACCTCTTGACGCTGCTGATCGTGCTGCAGGGCCAGCACGGCGAGGGCGGTGTCCTGGGCAACCGATTCGCGCATGTCCTGGAGCGCGTATTCGGCCGATTGCAGCGCCGCCTGAGCGGAACGCGTGTAGGAGCGCTGAGCCGGGTTATAGACCAGCGATCCGGCCGAGATGCTGAAGAGCGTGGGAGGATTGGTGCTGTAGCCGTAGGCCTGCCCGAGTCCGGCTCCGGCGGTGATCGAAGGGATGAAGGCGTCGTGAGTCTCGCGCAATGCAGCGCGGGCACGCTCCACATCGGCCTCCGCGGAGCGGACGCGCGGATGCGTGCGCAGCGCGAGATCAACAGC
>Ga0068855_100001136_pt1 | contig 32989 bp, 27 predicted proteins | sample KBSCornC52_FD_66592 | JGI IMG/M metagenome (GOLD analysis project Ga0068855, IMG submission 66592) | Corn rhizosphere microbial communities from Kellogg Biological Station, Michigan, USA - KBS Corn C5-2 | ecosystem: Host-associated > Plants > Roots > Rhizosphere > Soil ...
CTCAAACGCCTCGACGACTTGCCCAAGCCGGTCATCGACCTCGCGCTCCTCACGCTGCGACACCACATATCCTCGGCCATGCCGGCATGAATTCGTGGGGATCCTTCAGAACGGCTTGTTGGGCGGCGCTCGTCATGTTGACCGAGGCGGTTTGCCGAAATCCCGCTCGTATGGCGAGATTCATCAAGGCGTCCCGGGCAGCGGTTTCCGCGAACGCCGTCCACCCTTGAACATTTGCATGGCCAGTGCGGCACCCAGGAACCGCGTCGAGACCTCGCGCACCGTTTGGTCAGCTCAGGAACATGAACGCGGTCGCGCTGGAGGTTCTTGAAGGTGCGTGCACTGAGAACGTTGATCACTTCAGACCCGGTCCCGGGATCGATCGCGGGAAATGAAACGCTGTGAAGGAGCTGGTTCCGCTCTTGCGCGCATACCTTGAAGTCCAGCAGTGCAGCATCGAATTGCGGGCGATGCTCTGATTTGGCGTACAGCTCGCGGGTCAAAGAGCGAACGAGCTCGATTGCGCGCTCGAGGTGGAGATTGGCCAGGACGGGTCGTGCGATTTTCGACCCACCAAGCAACTCCTGGGCCATCAAGTAGATGAGGTTTTCGGATCCCGCGAACCAGAAGACGAGTTCGCCGACTTCACGGAAAAACGCATTGCTGACCTTCTTGGAAACGCGCTTTCTTGTCGCCACAGATGGCCCTCTCGCTCGCCCGCCCAACTATAATTGGCTTGCGAGCATTTGGCTTGGGCAGCGTCGTGGCGCTGTGTAAACGGTCGGTGCGGCGTTCGGGTTGGGGGTCGGGATGGCGGAAAGATGAGGGAAGCGGCAGTGCGGCCTGCGGTAAGGGCTGGTCTGGATAACGCGCTAAGTGGAGTTCTGGGATTGGGGCGTCCGAGCTGGCGGTCCTTCGGCAGGCGTTTACCGCCGGCCCGAATTCCGATTCGGGGACGCCGGCGGGGTCGAGGGCCCCGGCATGGTGAGGCCCGCCGCTGCCGCTGCCGCTGCCACTGCCACTGCCGCTGCCACTGCCACGACCACTGCCACTGCCACGACCACGACCACGACCACTGCCGCGACCACTGCCACGACCACGACCGCTGCCACCGCCACGATCACCAAGACCTGCGTCCGATACGGGAGTTTCTGCAGTGAGGCTGCGAGTCGGCAGCCCACACGCTGGGACCGCTTGCGCGGGCGTCAGGGTGCAGCGTTTGCGCGGACGCGGCACGCGGCGGGCGGGCGCGAGTGCGGGGCGCGACGGGGAGACCAGCTCGCTGCTTTGTTCGGGGCCGAGCAACCTTCTGAGGCCAGCTGGCTGCTCGCTTTGCTGGCGGCAGGACCTCTTTTGACCAGCTGGCTGCTCCCCTTCCCCGTCGCCGGGTGTCCGCGTGGCAGCTAGCTGGTCGAGATGGGTCGTGGGCGGGGTTGGGGCTGCAGCTAGCTGCTCCGAGAGGGTCGCGCGGCGCGGCCTGAGCCAGCTGGCTGCTCCAAGAGGGTCGCGCGTCGCGGTCGGAGCCAGCTAGCTGCTTCCGAGAGGAGGCGGAGGGCTTCCAAGGCCAGCGGGCTGCTGCGAGGGGGTCGTCAGTGGTGTTGCGACCCCAGCCAGCTGGGTTTTGGAGGTCAGCGAGGCGTCATCGCGGGCTCGCGGCTTTTTTTGAGCAACTGCGCGCGCGCGGAGCCGATGAGTTGTCGCGCGTCGCGTGGTGCGGGGCGCAACAACCAAGGAATGAAAGATGACTACGCAAGATGCAATGCCGGCGGTGTCGCCGGTTCAACCTGAAACGAAGGAATTTCTGGCCGGCTTTCAGCGAGTGGAGGCAGAAGTGCGCGCGGTGCCGGAGCGCGAGTTGGTGACGGTGAATTTGGATGTGCCGAGCGCGGTTGCGACGGCTCTCGGCTCGCTGCCGGAGATTGTTCAGCTGCGGGACGAGGTTGCGGCGCTGAAGGCGTCGACCTTGCCAAGTTCGACAAGATTCGCGACTACGCGTTCGCCCTCGGGCATGCGCATAGCCAGTATCGGGCGGCGCTGGGGCCCGCCGATCCCATCGGCAGCATTTCGGAGGAGGTCACCGAGATGCGTGAGCAGCTGTTTGCGGATGCGCAGGGTCTTGGCCGGCGCGGATTGCTCGAGGCCAGTCAGGTCGACAAGCTTCGCTCGGGCGTCGGCTACAAGAACGTCGCCTTCGACGTTTTGGGGCTGGTCGGTCTGTTTCGCGAGCGCGCACAGGCGCTGGCGGGCAAGACGGCCGTGACGGCGCAGGAGCTCGACCACGCTGCCGAGCGGGCCCAGCAGCTGGTGACGGCGGTCGGATTGAAGGAGCAGTCGTCGGTGGGTGTCACGGCCGCCGCGCTCTTGCGCCAGCAGGCGTTCACGCTGTTCACGCAAGCGTACGACGAAGCGCGCCGCGCGATCGGCTTTCTGCGCTGGCACGCTGGCGACGGCGACACCATCGCGCCTTCGCTGTGGGCCGGCCGCGGTGGCCGCAAGGCCGCCGAGCCCGAGCCGACCGCCCCCGTCGTCGCCCCGACACCCACTGACGGCACGACGAAACCGTCTGCGGGAACCGCCAGCACCAATGCACCCTCCAGCACGGCCGCGGCCGGCTTGCCGGGTGCCAATCCGTTCGCCCACTAGTCGAACGGAACGCGGACCATGACCACGTCCACTCTGTTCCTGGGTTCCTGCTGCTCGCTCGACGGCGGGCAGCAGGCCTCCGCGTTGCACGTCCCGCCTCACCACCTCGCCACCCACGCCGTCGTGGTCGGCATGACCGGCAGCGGCAAAACCGGCCTCCTCACGGTCATGGTCGAAGAAGCCCTGCGCGAGCGCGTCCCGGTCCTGATGATCGACGTCAAGGGCGACCTGCCCAACCTCCTCCTCGCCTTCCCCAGCTTCGCAAGCTCGCTCATCGAGCCCTGGGTCGAGCCCGCCCCCGCCGACACGCGCAGCACCGCCGAAATCGCCGCCGCGTTCGCCGCGGAGCGAGAGCACGGCTTGACCGCCTGGGGCCTGAGCGAGCCCGAGCTCCGCACGTTCGCCGAGACGACCCACGTGCGCGTGATCACCCCCGGCAGCACCGCCGGCGAGCCGCTCCACGTCCTGTCGTCCCTCGAGCACCCCGTCTCCGATTGGACGAAAGATCCCGAAGCCGCGCGCGCGTCACTATCGGCAGCAGTCTCGCTGCTCTTGCGCCTCCTAGGCCGCGACGCCGACCCCGCCTCGAGCCGCGATCACGTCCTGCTCTCGGTCCTCGCCGAACGCCGCCTGCGCGCCGGCGCGCCCTCCGACCTGGCGTCCCTGCTGGAAGACCTGGCGCAGCCGCCGATCGACCGCATCGGCGCCTTGGCCATGGATAAATTTCTGCCAAAGCGCGAGCGCGCCGCCCTAGCAGCCGCCTTGAACACACTCCTTGCGTCGCCAACCTTCGCAACCTGGCGCACCGGCACCCGGCTCGACATCAACAGCTGGTTGACGGCAAAAGACGGCCGAACCCCCGCCGTGATCGTCAGCGTCGCCCACCTCGACGACGACGAGCGAGCGCTCGTGCTCGGCGTCTTGTTGGAGGAGCTCCTGACATGGGTGCGCGGCCTATCGGGCAGCAAGAGATTGCGAGCTCTGGTCGTCTTTGACGAAGTGTACGGCTTCTTGCCGCCGCACCCGGCGAATCCGCCAACAAAGCGCCCGCTGGTATCGTTGATGAAGCAAGCGCGCGCGTTCGGAGTCGGCGTCGTCATCGCGACGCAGAATCCGATGGACCTCGACTACCGGGCGCTCGGCAACGCGGGAATGTGGTGCGTCGGGCGACTGCAGACGGATGCGGACCGCGCGCGAGTCTTGGAAGGGCTATGCAGCGCCACGGACGGCGGCGGCAGCGGCGGGCGGGACGGAGATGGGACGACGCTGGGCGAGCTGAGCGACATCACGAAGAGATTGGCGCCGCGCTGGTTCTTGATGCGCGACGTGCACTCCCGGAGCGGAACCGTGCTCATGCAACCGCGCTGGGCTATGACTTTTATGAGAGGGCCGATGACGGGAACGGAGGTTAGGAGGGCGAGGGGTGGTCAGAGTGCTCAAAACGCGACCAATGCCTTGTGACTTTTGTCAGAGCTAGCTCGGCGTTGGGCACCCCTGTGCATGACCGCACGTTTGGGCGGTTGATCTTTGGTGCAGCGCTCGAAAGACTAGTCCTCAATGAGTTCGCCGGTGTCACACGACCGTAGTCGGTGCTCGGTGCTCAGCGGCAGCCCCGTTTACTCCCCGGCTAGCTAGGATTCGGCGCCCATGACCAACACTCTGAAGATGTCTCTCGACAAGACCGCGTTCCTGCTCGACCGGTTCTCGCTCGACTGCGGCCCGCTGCAATATATTCGAGAACTCACTCAGAACAGCATCGAGGCGATCCGGAAAGCAGGCCGGGAGCGCGGGATCATTGTGTGGGGCTTTGACCCCGTTGAGTTTGAGACGAACGGCATCAAGAAGCTTTGCATTACCGACAATGGCTGCGGCATGAGCGATGCAGACATGCTGCGCTATCTGAACAACCTATCATCGAGCGGCTCAACCCAATCGATTGACGGCAACTACGGAATCGGAGCAAAGATCTCAGCGTACGCGAGAAATCCCGCCGGGGTGACCTATCTCTCATTTCAAAACAATCAGGGGAACCTGGTCCAAGTGTGGAAAGACCCGATCAGCGGCGAATATGGCCTGCGACTCATCTCGGGCCATCACGTCGCCCCCGTACCTTCAGAGGCGATCGCGAGTCAACCATGCATCGCGGAGTTCGGCAGTGGCACTCACGTCGTGCTCCACGGTATGACTGACAACGAGGACACCTTCAGCAAATCGAAGGACGTCCCCGGTCGCAGCGCTGGGCAATGGGTTCGTCGGTACCTCAACACTAGGTACTTCCGTTTGCCAACGAACATCGAGATCAGTTGCCGAACTGGAGGTGGCGGCGACGAGCAATTTCGCTACGTAACGGGTCAGGGTCCTATGCTTGACGCTGTCGCCTTGGACAAGGGGACCGTCGCGCTTAGCGGGGCGATCGCGCGCTGGTGGATCTTGCCCAACAGCAAGACCACGGACGTCCTGCCCAAACCAATCCGTCTCGGCACCTCGCACAAAGACATTACCGCGTGGTCGACCCTAAGCCCTGGCTATGACACTGGCTGCCACGTTGCAGCTATCTACCAGACGAACTTCATGACACCTTTAGGAGCAACGCCGCGCGAGTACTGATGCAGCAGTTTGGTATTCTCTTTGGCTATGAGCAGCTTGTCATCTATATCGAGCCAACCATCGGCGCCGCGCCAAACATGGCCCGCACGCACCTTCAGATCCAAAGCGAGGCGCTTCCATGGAGTGATTGGGCGGACGAGTTCCGTGCGAAGTTACCTAAAGGCATCAAGGAATTCATGGACACCGTGCAACCTACCAAGCACGACAGCCGCTCGGAAGATGAGCGAATCAAATCTGTGATGGAGCTTTTCAACGTCTCGAAGTTCAAGCTCGACCCGGCAGGAGATAAGCACATCGGGACGCCAGACACAGGCAGTCGTGCTCCTAGCAATCCGAACGCGACGAGGGAGAGCACCGGCCACCAAGGCAAGAAGGGAGGTCGCGCTGAACCAGCGTACTCAAGCCTCATCAATCCCAATGGTGCGAGAGGCTCCGACGCCACTTCCCCGCAATCCTTACCCGATGTGCTCCTTGTTTCGGCGCAAGACAAGACAGCTCTCACGGCCATCTTTGGAGCCGCAATAGCTGAACAAGCCTCAGAACGGCCTGAGGATATGTATCCCGACCAAGCAGGATGGTTCGCTCAACCCAACACAATCAACCTCAGTCTCGACTTCGGCGGGCTCCGCGACTTCGTGCAGCGCTTCGTCGCAGAGTATCCAGAAAGCCTGGCCACACGCGCCATGATTGCGGGCGTCGTTCTCTCGTGGTGGAGTCAGACGCTGAAAGAAGCGGTCCATGGACTGAGGACGCTTGCCCACTCACGAGTGTGGACCAGAGAGAAAGCTTCTACGATTCTGACGGGGGAGAGTGGCCCGGCGATTCTGACCACAGCTGTGATGCCGCGTTACCTTGTGAACCAAGCCATCAAACGCGAGATCGTAGGTAGACTCGGCAAACTTCAATCCTCGAAGGAATCCGAGTAACCTGGACCAACAACAATTGAACTAGTCCAGCGCGCAGGCCGAACCGGCCGCAGCGAGCCCAAGCACCCAACCAGAAGAGTTACGACACGTGTAGCACTATGGCCTCTACCGCCCGCATGTAGGCCAAGAACTGGTCCGAATAACTCAGTAGGTCCTTCATCGATATGTCGACCGCACTGTCGCTGTGATGTATGATGCTGTTGCGCTTTGCGACGATGATTCCAACAATCTCCTTGCTAGCCTCGAACTGATCGCTTGCTCTCAGATTGACCCCGATTTTTCGAAACAGGGCAATTGTCTTACCTGGGTTTCCCGAGAGTTCGTCTGCCAGGTCCTTGCGCGACAGATTGAGAGCGAACGCTTCGAACGCAAAGTCCTTCTCCTTGGTGTCTTTCGCGATGCACCATCGGACAACATTGGTAGGAATTTGAGCCGTCGCAATCCGTGATTGGACGGAACTCACGTAGGTCCAAGCGATATCTTGCAGGAATGCCTCAAGATACGTACACAGGGATATCAGATAGGCTTTCGCGAAGAAATTCAAGTTTTCGTAAAAGAGGGGATCGGGGACCTCGTTAGTGATGCGTTGCTGAGAGGTCGCGATCACTTTCTTTAGTCGTAGGACGAGCGTCTCGTAAGCCGAGTAGTGACCAGCCTGGAGGGTCATGCAAGAGCGTCCTTAAGCAACTTGTCCCACAGGTCACGACGTCGCAATATCGATGCCTTGTTTTGCAGCCCGCCAGAGAGCGTCTTCTGAAACGCCGCGGACCCGAGAAGTTTAGTGAACGCAGCTTTGATCTTGGCTTTTTTTGCAGCAACCGTTTTGTCGCTCACGTCCGCCAAGCTTTGCATTAACAGGTCGTAGTACACCATGCCCTGGCGGGTTCGGGATTTTGAGGTATCAACGAATACCTCATCGCCAAATACAGCCTCGCAACGGGCAAGACTCTTCTTGAATCCAAGCCTGAGCTTCTCGATATCCTCGCTAGCTACGTCTGACTTCGATGCCATAAATTCATCGAGGAACTTGCTCAGGCGTCTTCCATCGTACGCATCTAGGCTGCCCCGAAATGCGAAATACCTCAGAACTTGCTCCTCCCCTTCGCGACTATCCTTTTGAAACGTAGACGCTGGCCCAAGGCCAAAATGGGCTATCGCATCTAGCTGGGCTAGCTCTGATAGCAGCTCGTCAAACTTGCCGGGAAAGAGGGCATGACGCACCTCTTGAGCGGATAGCGAGACTGCGCCTTGGTTGAGACGCGAAAAAATCTCACTCACAATAGACTTGGCATTCGACTTCCTAAGGACGATGCACCTAATGGTCGACGCCTCTAACTCGGCTCGGTACTCGCCGAGCGAGGAGAACTTTTTTCCTTCGAGTTCCTTGAATGTAGTCATTCCCTCCAAGGCGAAATCATCGTTGAAGAATCTCGTAATAGTCGTCAACCGTTGTACACCATCAATGACGAAGTGCCGACCTTGGTCGTCCTCTGCGAAATAGCACGAGGGAAGCGGAATCCGCATCAAACAAGATTCTATGAATTTGGAAGCGCGTTCCCAACCTTCCTTATCCCACTTGTATTTTCGCTGGAACTCCGGACTTAGGATCAGCTTCGGCTCGGCTGCGTTGATGCGATTCACCAACGTTTCAAAGGGATAGTCGATAGGGTAGAGGTCTAGAGTCTTCTGTTCCGGCGCTTGCATTCGTTGGACGCTCCCAGTTGCAGGAACGCTATCGATAGATTCGATGGCGGCACCCTTATCGAGACGGTAGCAGACCTCCCAAGCCATGGAGGAACATGGCTGGCTATTGATGCGGGCGAGCCAAGCCCCCAGCCCTCCTAAGACTTGGGTCAACCCTCGACCTCGTGCGGATTCTGTAAAAACTACTAGTACGAGCCGGTACGTCGCCGCAGGAACGCACGCGTGAGCTTCATCCTCCGGGCGACCGGGGAGCGCTTTGTGGAAGAAGCGCTCGGGCTTTCGTCGCGCTCGTTCTCGCATCGACGTCCCGACGCCGCGGAGCATTGAGGCCTCGTTACGCACTCGTAGGCTAAAGAGCTTCAGTAGCTTCGTTCTTCAGACGCGGTCAGCGTGCTCTCAGTCTCGTGCGCTATGTGGGTTCCCCTATCGCTTTGGTCGAACCAGCGTTGTCACGAGCATTCCGTCGCGCCCCTCGGTGAGCGCGGCTTCGAAGCCGCGTGGATTCTGGACGTGGCCATCGCGATCGTAGACGAAACAGACCAAGCGCTTGCACGCTGGGTGCTGACGGTAGTAGTCGCAGTCGACGATTAGCTGCTCACGCAACTTCTTGTCGTTGAGGGAGGCTGATGCGTACTTGATCTCGACTGCAGTCTGTTCTTGCCGCAACAAGAAGTCCATCCTGGCAGAGCCGCCTGCGTAGCTTGGTGTCCAGGACTCGGGCTCTACGTCATCGAAGTGGAGCCGGAGAAGCCCGCCAAGGAGGAATTGAACATCGTACTCGTCGTTGATTTCAATAGCGGGCCTGTTGGCGCGTCGTGATCGTAGGCCGTCGGCCACTTGCTGAAAACGGTCGAGGAGATGACAGATGCGCTGAACCGGATCGACCGACACCGGCGGCTCCGCGGCGGATTGTGCGCCAGCCAATCTATCGATCGACGTCAATGTGGTCACCAGAGAGAGGACGGCCGTTTGAAATTTTTTGCTGGTTGTGGCCGACGGCGGCTGAGACGCGCTGGTCTTCCTCAAGACTGGCCGTGATACCCATCATCGGGCGGTGTACGCTGGTGACCACCGGAACCCAATCGGGCTCTCGGGAAAGGGCATCGAAGTTCGCAACGTCACTCGGATGGCGCCGGCTCAAATAGGTTCGGGTCGCTGCAATTACGGCGGCGACCCGGGGCCATTCCACCGAGCCAAAGCGCGCCTTCTCATTCGTCGCCAGGAACATTGCCCGCAGACGTTCCAGCTCAGGATCTCGCAGTGCGGTCATCCGTGAACGCGCAGCATATCGCCGTCCTCGCGAAGCTGCATCAGGAAACGAGGCGTTGGATGACCAACCAACACTCATCACAACGCAGTCCTGACCCAGCGTTTCCAGCGCGCCGATAGGCCGACGGCGTTCCAGGTCTTTTTCCTTGCCTGGGTTTCCCATTGTGCCTGCTCGCGCGTGCCGCATCCAGGCCGCGGCCGGCGGCGGGGCCGCCGGTGCTTGCTTGCGGGCGCGCGCAAGCAGCCTGGACACGGCACGCGCGAGCAGGCGGCGGGATGGGCGGGCGTGCGCGTTCAGCGCGCCCGAAAGGGAAACATGCTCCGCATTTATCCAATCGTGCTTGAGGTGTTGAAGCAGTTGCAGCCGGCGCTACGGCGCATCGAGGTGCAGGACCGTGACCTGGCGCGGCAGCTACGGCGCGCCAGCGCGTCCATCGCGCTGAACCTGGGGGAAGGCATGTACAGCCGGGGGCAGAACCGGCAGGCGCGCTATCACAGCGCGCTCGGCTCCGCGCGCGAGACGCTCTCGTGCTTGGAGGTCGCGGCGCTCTCTAGCTACGTGGAAGAGGACGCGCAGCTGTGGGACCAGCTGGACCGCATCGTCGGCACGCTGGTCTTGCTGGCGCGCGCGTAACGGTTGCTGCAGGGGCCGCGGCACTTGCCGGTGCCGCGGCCCCGCGCGCTCAGCAGCGCGTTAGGCTCCAGAGCATTGCGATGATCCTGCGCAGTAGCTGCTGAGCGGGTTCAGCCTCGCTCGCGGCCACTAGCCGCCACGCGACAGCGACACGCAGCGCGTTGCGCGTCTCTCCCGCGCTGCCTGCGGCCGTGTGGAAGCGCGCGCGGCGGTTTCCGGGGTCTGAAAATTCGGCTTCGCCGACGTTGAGGGCGACGCTGCTGGCTGCGCGGCGGATTTGGTCTTCGAGCGCTTTGTCCTTCGCTTTGATGCGAGGCATGAGTGGTTGAAGGGTTTCGATGAGTTGGATGCTGAGCTCGCCGACTTGGAGTGCCATGTTCGTGCTCCTCTCAAGCCCGCTCGACTGCGGGCGTACCCAGCCCCAACGGCAGCGCGCGGAGCCGCTGTCCGGGCTGCGAGCGGAGCGAGCACCGCCGGAGGCGGCGCGCAGCGGCCTGGACGGCGGCGAGCACGCTGGCAGAATCACGGCAGCCCGAGAGAAGAGGTGATCGTGGACCTCGCTGCGCTCGGGGATCGTGAAGGGTGAACCTCGCTGCGCTCGGGGATCGTGAAGGGTGAACCTCGCTGCGCTCGGGGATCGTGGAGGGTGGACCTCGCTACGCTCGGGGATCGTGGAGGGTGGACCTCGCTGCGCTCGGGGATCGTGGACCGGCTGCGCCGGATTTCGTGGGCGTGATCGGCCACCCTTCACGAAATCCGGCGAAGCCGGTTCACCCTCCACCTGATCCGCCGCAGGCGTTCACCCTTCACCAAACCCGGCGAAGCCGGTTCACCCGATCCGCCGCAGGCGTTCACCCTTCACCAAACCCGGCGAAGCCGGTTCACCCTTCACCAAATCGCCCGGCGAAGCCGGCGTTCACGATCACGGTCACGACCACCAAGACCTGCGTCCGCTACGGAAGCTTCTGCAAGCAAGCTGCGCGTCGGCAGCCCCCCGAGCTGCCACGTCTTGCGCGTGCGTCAGCGTGCAGCGTTTGCGCGAGCGCGTGGCGCGGCGTGCGTGCGTGAGCGCGTCCGCGCAAACGACTTCAGGTCAAGTTGTTGAGCGGTCCCGCGCAGAACTTCGCGTTGCCGAAGGTCGTGCGCGTGTCTCCGAACATGTTGAGGATGGAGACCAACAAGTTGTTGTGCGAGTTCTTGTTGTTCGACTTGTCCGTGTAGCGCACCCAGCGTCCGCCTTTGAAGCTGCCCGCTCCGCCGGCCAACAGGAACGGCATGTCGGTGTTGGTGTGCGTGGGCGGCTGCGAGATCTCGGAGCCGATGAACACCACGCTCTCGTCGAGCAGGGTGTGATTGTCGGCGCCCATGATGACCTTGTCCATCGCCTGGAGCAGGTACAGATGCATGGTCGAATACCAGGTGGAAATCTTCTCGCATTCGGCGGCTTTGAAGCCACCGTCGTGCTGATAAAAGTGGTGATGCTCCGAAAGGTTCAGCCAGGGAAAGGTGTGCTTGGCTTCCGTGTCGGTCCACTGGAAGGTGCCGACGGCCGTAAGATCGCAGGCCAGGGCCATCACCATCATGTCCATCATGTAGGTGCCGACCTTGGGGATCAGGGTGTCGGTGGCGATGTCCTTGTTGGCGCCGCTGTCCGCAGCTGTGCAGTTCGCGCCGCAAACGCCGCTGCCGGGGTTGTAGCCGCTGGTGTCGACTTGGGTCGGCTTCATGCAGTTGGCCGAAGCTTGCGCGACGGCGCTGATCCCCAGCTCGAGCTCACGCAGCTTGTCGAGGTGTTGTTGCAACGTCGCGCGGTCGGCGGTGCCGAGCTTTGGCACGAGTGAATTGTACTCACCCACCACGTGATCCAAGATCGATTTGCGGCGATCGACCGCAGCTGCAGCCGCCGGGTCGACCGTCCCACTCGTATTCAGGCTGCCGAACAGGTCTTTGAAGATCTGTACGGGATCGATGCGCGGAGCGATCGGGCTCGCCTTCGCGTTGTCTTCGAAGTTGGCGCAGCTGATGGGCGACAACAAACCGTGCGCCTTGCCGGTGCCCCAGCGCACCGCCATCTCCAAGCTCGCGATCTGCTTTTTGCCGGAAGAGATTTTGGTCGCCAGCACCTGATCGATCGAAGGGCTGGCCGCGTACGACGACGTGCCCGTGGGAACGCCGCCGTTGCTGGGGGCGTTCTGCTGTGAGTTGCCCGTCAGCCAGGCGATGATGCCCGCCTGATGTTGCTCACCGTTCTTGCTGGTCATGTCGAGGCCATCGACAACTAGCAGCTTCTTGGCGTCCATCATTGGCTTCAGGGGCGCCAGGATTGGACTGAGGATGGGCGCAGTTTCGGTACCCGTGGGGCGCCATTTGTTGGCGCCCGTGCCGTCGTCGTGGACGGCGCCGCCCGGCTGGAACACGGCCAGGAAGCGCTGGGCGGCGGGCGCGGCTTGCGCGCGCGCGACGGGGGTCATGATCTCCAGGAACGGCATGCCGATCGCAACCGTACCGGCTCCTCGGAGGACGGCGCGGCGATTCAGTCGAAAGTTTGCCATGTGAACATCAATCCTTTGCCGGCATGTAGAGGAAGGCGTCGGTTTGCGTCAGGTCGACCAACAGTTGCTTGATGTTGCCGCCGCTGTTTTTGAAGGTGGCGTTCATCGTCTGCTGCACGCAAGAGTCGCCGCTATCGAGCGTCTTGCCGTAGCCGAACTCCATCCAATGTTGCGCGAAGCAGTTCTGGGCGGCATCCGTGCTGGCGATCTTCTTCACCAGCTCGACCGGGCCGTTGACGGTGCCATCGGTACCCGGGACAGAACCGCTGGCGTCGATCATTTCGCCACCCTCCGTGGTGCGCCACTGCCCAATCGGATCGTAGTTTTCGAGCGTGAAGCCGACGGGATCGATCAGCGCGTGGCAACCGGCGCAGACGGCTTGTTCGCGGTGCTTGGTGAAGCGTTCGCGCGCCGTGGCGCCGGTTACGCCCTCGGGGACTTTTACTTGCGCCAAAATCGCCGGATCCGTCGGGAGCTGGATGTTCATGCACAGGATTTTGTTGAGCATGAACGAGCCACGCAGCACCGGATTGCTCTGGTTGGTGGTGATCGTCCCCGTCATGATGCCGGCTTGGGTGAGCAGACCGAGTCGCTTGGTCGTGTCCGGGATGTTCGCTTTTTGGAACTCAGAGCCGGTGATGCCCGGGATGCCGTAGAAGCTGGCTAGCGTTTCGTTCACGTAGGTGTACGGAGCCGTCAACACCGACGTCCACGTACCGGTGCTACCTTCGTCGAAGATCTCGTGCTGAAGGAACGTCTGCGTCTCTTCGTGCAGGGCGTCGGCAAACGTGGCCGAATAGACCGGAAACAGGGTCTTGTCGCGAGCCAGGTTGTTCAGCCCGCTGATCGGCAAGAGGTTGTCGAAGAAGAAGCGCACGACCGGGCGCGCTCGCTTGTCGTTCACCAGGCGGACGGCTTGGGTCTTGATGCCGTCGGCGGTGTCGAGCTGGCCGGACTTCGCCGCCATGCGCAGGGTGTCGTCGGGAATGGTGCCCCAGAACATGAACGAAAGCCGGGCCGCGGTCTCGTCGGCGGTGGGCTTGCGCAGCTCGGGATGGTCGGCGGCAGGCTTGCCGAGCTCGATGCGATACAAGAACTCCGGACCTTGCAGCATGGCCTCGATGATGGCGGCGATGCCCGAGGCGAACGTCGCCTTGGCCTGCACGGCTTTCTCCAGCGCCAGGTAGCTGTCGATGTCGGCCTGTTGGGCGTCGCGGTGGTAGGCGCGCGACAGGACGTTCTGAATGACGGTCTTGGTGCAGGTGTCGTCCGGCGTCGCGCCGCCCGCGCAAGGCGCCAACTTGGCAAGCGCGTCCGACGTGCCGGTGGCACGGGCCGCGATGTCGGCCGCAATCTTGCTCCACTGGTCGGCCAGGTTGCTCGAGACCGATTGTAGGTCAGCGTCGTTGCCGAACACGTTGCCGGTGCGCGCGATGGTTTCGGGCGGCAGCGAGTTGGCAGGCGCGCTGGTGTCGCCCAGGATGTCGCTTACGGCGTTGTTGTACTCGAAGCGAGTGAGCCGCCGCACCGGGGCTCGGCCGGGGTGCACGCCCGTCATGCATTCCGGCGAAACCACTGCGGCCCCGCCTGTCGTGCTGCCGACCCCGCCCGTCGCGCTCGCGCCGCCGGCCGTTGCGCCGGAGCCGGCGCCGTTCCCGTTCGGGCCGTTCGGCCCGCCGTTGTTAGGGCCCGGCATGCCCTTGCCGCCCACCTCGGCCGTGCAACCAACCAGGCACGCCAGGGCCAAGGCCGCCGGACCGGTCCATCCGAGCCGGGACAACCGGCGAGGTATGATTCTCAGGGTTAACGCTGACATCCGGGCTCCTTGTCTGATTCTCGCTACGGACCGTCGGTGGCCGCTCGGGGCAAGTCGGCGCTCCCCTCTTGTTAGTGGTGGCCACCTCTCGAAACCATGCGTTCAAAGCGTGACTTCACTGCAAGTGGTGTAGCTGGATACATTCAGCGAAGACAGAATGCCGCTGCCGCGGAAGTCACCGCATTTTGGCTGCAAGCATCTTTCAGCGTGAGCACGGTCGCCTCGTCATTGGAGGCGGTGCGCGATCTGCTGGTGGAAGAGGGCGAGAATCTTGGTCCGGGAGCGGCACGTGAAAGTGCCCGGCCGCCCGCGACCGGCGGGAGATTTCCCTACTGCGAGCCGTCTCCACCCGCGCCGCCATGATGGGAGGTGTCGTACCCGTCTCCGCCACCGTGATGATGACCATGACTGAGGTCGGAGTGGTCGTGGGCGGCATGATCGCTGGCAAAATCGCCGTTGTAGTGACCCCAGTGCGAATGGCCAATGTCGGTCACGACTGCGTCGTGCGAAGGCCAGTCCTGAAGCGAAACCAATGCCCAAAGTGGTATCGAAGGGTTGTCCAACGGAGAAAGGAACGTCTCGTACCTCGGAACGTGGCTAGCGACGAAGTCGGTGTACGCCGCTTTCGAACAGAACATTGCGCAGGCGTAGGGAGCGAAGCGCTCACTGAGACGATGCACCTTGATCGTGGTGAGAACTTGCGGCGGAGTGTAGCGCCGCTCCCGTCCGTATCGCTCGACGAGGAGACGCGGCAGTCTCGCTCGGTAGTTGCGAAGGGCATTCCACTTCGCGAGACGGTGACGCATGCGCCGGAACATGTCGTTGCCGTACAGCGTACCGCCGTTAGGGAGCGGCCGCATCACGAAACCCAGCGAAAGAGGGTGATGACCGAGCCCCTTGCGTGAGCCAAGACAACTCGACTTGAAGCCTACACGGGCGGTGGAGAGCAAGTGCGTTTGGTCGCCTGGTAGCCCTGGAAGCAGATCAGCCCGTCGCCTGAGTTGCAGTCCGCGTCGGTGGTGCACTCGTCGTCGGCCTGCAAGCAAGCAAAGCCCGGGTTCGCTTCGCCGAAGAAGTCCAGGTCTCCCACCGCGCAATACGAATGGGGTCCGCAGTCCGCATCGGTCTTGCACGTCGCGAGCACGCAGAGTCCCTGCGTGTTTTGCCTGGGCGGCAGATTGAACAGGAAGGCTGCTCCATCGCAGACGCAGGCGCTGCCCGACGGACAGTCGTTGTCGTCACTGCAGCTCGTGGTGTAGGCAGCTCGCTCGTCCGGTGCGCCGGCTGTCGACGGCGCGTCGTCCGAGGCAGCGCCGCCACTGCCCGCAGCTCCAGACCCACAGACGGCGGGCTTCGCACGGTGCACGAAGCCGTTCGCACAGACGACGAGCTGACTGCTCGCTTCGACGCGGGGAGATTCACAGACCGGGATGCCGCCGCCTTGCAGTGCGCCCGCGCTGCCGGACGTGTTGGGCGTCGTATCGGAGGTTGCTCCACCACTACCCGAAGCCGCGCCTGCAGCTCCTGGAGCCAGGGATTCCGCTTGACCACCCTGCTCTGCTCCACCGGCAGGACTCACCCCAACCTGCTTGGAACCCGAACAAGCAAGGGCCGCCACCGTCAGTGCCAGCCAGACTACGGTTTGCCGGAAGTAGCGCTGCCTCATGCGCGTGTGTTGAGCAAGTAGCGTGCCGCGGCCCCCCTCGGCGAACGCCGAGAATCCAACTCCGTGAGCTTCCCGCACTGGCACAGGTTGGCGCAGCGAGCGGTAGGTCGGCACGGTGTCTGCCGCAGCGAGTGCGATTGGACAAGAGGGTGAACGGGTACGACGGGCTGGTCCCCAATGCAGCGCAATTCTGCAATGAGCGCCCACGCGAGCACCGGCGAAGCCTGCTCCCTCGCGTTCAGCCGGGCTCGAAACAGGCGATGTTCGTGGTGAGCTTGAAGGTCGAGACGGTGGATTGGCGCTCGGCGTGAAACAGGTCGAGCGCGTACGCTTGGCCGGGCACGATGCCTAGTGCTGCCGCCTGTGCGTCGAGGTCGACGACGGCGCTCAGCGGCTGGTGCTGTCCGCCGAGGTCGAGCGCCAGTTTGCCGTTCACGAAGATCCACAGGTCATCGTCGCCTCGAAATTTAATCTGCTGACCTGGCAAGTACGTGAATTTCACGTGGGCTTCGGTGGTGAAGCTGTAGTTGTGAGCGAGGCCCGGTGAGTTGCCGAAACCAACGCCATCGAGCGGGAAGAACGCGCTCGAATTGAAGGACCACTGGCCGGAGGAGGGGCTCGTCTCGGTAAGAATCAGCTCACGCGCGATCTCGATGTTGATTCCTTCGACGGTGTTGAACCATTGCGCAAAGGTCGATGCGCTCTTGATCGAGTAGGTCGGGGGCGTGATATCCCAGGACACACACGAAGCGTGATTGCATTCTCCCGCCGCGCCCCCGTTGAGGCATCCGGGGCCGCTAACGACGCGGCGCTGACGTCCCACGTAGCCCGGCAGAACGAGCCCGCTTTCGGCATCCGCCACTCCCGTGAAGAGACGTGGTTTGCGATCGGCACCCAGCGCCGGCTCGACCAGCCCGCAGCCGATGTCGTTCCAACCTTCGAAGGTCGAGCCGTCCTGGTTCTTCACCCCGCGAGCCGAGGCCTCGAAGTCGTCGTGGCCCGACGGCGCGCCGAACGGGTTGAAGTCGCGGAAGGTCACGGGCAACGCGTGACGGCAGGTCGGCTCCGCTGAGCCTCCGGCTCCGGCCGCGCCCGCGTCGTTCCCATCCCCCGCCTCCCCACCGATGCCGCCACTACCAGCGACACTGGCATCGCCGCTGGCACCGGCGCTGGCACCACCCTCGCCCGCCGAGCCCCCATCCCGAGCGCCAGCCGCGCCACCGTTATCAACGATTGCGACTCCACCCTCGCCCGCCGCACCCCCGCCGCCGTGTGTTGGTTTGACCGCCGTCGAGCCGCAAGCCGCGCAGAGCGCCAGCCAAGCCCCCACGCGGAATCTATCGCCCAAGTTCCACCACGCTCGTGCCATCCGCCACCCGATAGCACGGCGCGAGCGGTATCGACGGGACTTCCGTCTCGATGATCACGGACGGCGACTCTGGTCAGGGTCGTTGGAGTGGTGGCACGTCAATCTCGAACGGCTCGGAGGTAAGCGTGCCCGCGAACCAGTCGGCATGCAGCGGTAAGTCCGCCGGGCGCTCGCTATGCTCCTGATAGTGCGCGACGAGGCGGTAGTGGCCTGGAGAGAGCGGCGAGCAATAGATACTCGCTAAGAACGAGATGGCAGATTGCGGCTGCAGGTACACGTACGACTCCAACGATCCACGGTCGAACCCGCAATGGGAACAGGTAATTTGTCTCAGCGGTGGCCCCTCGATCACGTCGAGCAGGACATCACGATAGAAGGCGTCGTTCACCGACGCTCTAACCCGATATTTGACCCACAGCGACCCTTCCCAGGTCGTGTTGCGAAGGGTGATCCTGAGCACGGGTGCGCGATTGCCCGGCTGTTCGAGTCCCTCGACCGAGAATGCCAGCCTTGACGAATCGGTGACCGCGGTATTGGGCCACTCCTGCGGTGGCACGTCCGATCTCGACGAGGAAATCCGCTCAGACGTGCTTACGACACGAGGCCCGCAAGCCACCGCCCCGCAGGCAAAGACAGCAAGCGTTCGAAGCAATTGCACGAGGTCTGGCTCTCACGGGCGTAACGGTTGCTGCACAGGCCGCGGCACGTTGCTGTGCCACGGCCTGCGCGTTCTCTCCGGCCTTCAGATCCGTCTCAAGCGACCCCGAACGATTCCCGCCCACGGCTGCGGCTGCCCGGGCGGGCATGGCATCTCCTCGGTTACGCGCCGCCGCTTGTCTGCTACATTGGCGCACAATATGCAGGTTCGTAGACTGTTGCTTGGGTTGGTTGGGTCCCTCAACGTCATGGCGTGTTCAAGTGAGGACACATCGGTTTCGGAGCTCTTCCCTCAGCGGCAGCTTGGCGAACTATGCGATTCGAACAACGAACGTTGCACCTCGCGCTTGTGTCTGGGCAGCATCCACGGCCTGTCATTCTGCAGCAAGGAGTGCGCAAGCGATTCCGACTGCTCTGGAGCTACGCCCGTTTGTGGCAACGATCTCGATGGACGCCGCGTCTGCGTGTACCAATGCCCCTCAACCTTTCACCCCGGCTTCACATGCGAGACGGGAGACCGCGTTCCCCTCCCATGCGGCATGGACGCTGCGCTGTGCGAAGAGTGCGCTTGCCCACCGTCCGAGCGTTGCGAAGTCGGTGTCGGTTGCAAGAGCACGGTGGGCGACCCCTGTACGACGACCGAGCAGTGTTCTGGAGGCATATGTATGGGCTACTACACATTCGACCCCAGTTTTTTCACCGGAAACTGTCATAGGCGCTGCAATGACGTTTACGACCCATATTGTTCGGCTCCGTGCGAATTTGCTCGTACTAGCCCCAGAGAGCTTTACTGCCCCTGATGAAATGGAGTGGGCATACCGAGGTGCGGGCGGCCCCGCGCCGCCAGCCGTCGTATGGAGCCGCGCGGGCCTTTCCCAGGGCCGGATCCAAGCTCGGAGAGTCACTGCCCTAAGCGCTTCGCCTGCACGCCTAGTGGAAGCTGTTTAGCCACTGAGTTGCTTGGTTAGATGCGTGGCTGCGGCGCGCCTCCAACCTTCAACGTGCGCTTAGCCGCGCCTCAGCTTCCAAAGTATCGGCAAAATCTGGTCGAGCAATGCCACGGCCGGCGCGCCATCTGCGCGCGCAATGATTCCCCACGCCACGGCCGTACGCACCGCCGCCAGCGTCTCACCAGCGCTGCCAGCCGCCGTGTGAAAGCGCGCCCGCCGATTGCCGGGATCCGAATACGCCCCCTCTCCGATGTTGAGCGCGATCGAGCTCGCAGCGCGTTGAAGCTGGTCGGCGAGACTCTTGTCGCCCGCCTTGATGCGCGGAATCAACGGCCGAAGCCGCTCAATCAACTCGATGCTCAAATCAGCGACGATGAAAGCCATGAACTGTGCTCCTTCTCGGCCCGCACCAACACGGGCCTAACCAGCCCCCACAGGCGCGCGCAGGCGGAGTCCAGGCTGCGCGCGTCCCCGCGCGCACCGGCGCAGCCGGCGCGCAGCGGCCTGGACGCCGCCGAGCACGCCGGTACGATCAAAAAGCCCGCAACAGACCCATCACGACCACCGCCACTGCCACTGTCTCTGCCACTGCCGCTGTCTCTGTCTCTGCCTCTGTCACCGCCACTGCCACGACCGCTGCCACTGTCCCGAGGCCGAGTTCCGCTGCAAAACCGTCCGCAAACCGGGCTTCGCTGCGGCGCGGACTCTAAACGCTTTCGTATGCGGCGAGAGATCGATAGCCTGCATTCATGTTTCGGATGTTGAGTTTGCTAAGTCTAGTTGCGTTCGTCGGGGTGGTCGGGTGCTCGGCGTCTGGAGACGAAGGCCAGGAGGTTCTGGAATGCTGCATGCTCAAGCAGCTCGCAAACCACTGTACGCCCCCGAAATGCTACCCAAACCTTTCGGGCACGCCTTGCTCCGCGCCTTCCCAGACTCTGTTGGACCACATCCAGCAGTGGAGGCAGGTGGGAAACAACGGCGATGGTGACGCCTGCAAAGCGATGATCGACAGCGCCGACAACGGTTGTTTCGGCGACATCGACTACGGTGAGCGAGACGCCATCGTCGACTGTCAATGATCGTGGTCGTGGACCTCGCTCCGCTCGGGGATCGTGGAGGGTGAGCCTCGCTCCGCTCGGGGATCGTGGAGGGTGAGCCTCGCTCCGCTCGGGGATCGTGGACCGGCTGCGCCGGATCTCGTGATTATGATCGTGGACCGGCTGCGCCGGATTTCGTGATCGTGATCGTGGACCGGCTGCGCCGGATTTCGTGATCGTGGGCCTGATCGGTCACCCTTCACGAAATCCGGCGAAGCCGGTTCACCCTCCACCCGGTCCGCCGCAGGCGGTTCACCCTTCACGAAATCCGGCGAAGCCGGTTCACCCTTCACGAAATCGCCCGGCGAAGCCGGCGTTCACGATCACGATCACGATCACCAAGACCCGGAGCCGGCACAGCAGCTTCTGCAATCAAGCTGCAAGTCGGCAGCCCCCCGCTCTGATCCGGCTTGCGCGTGCGTCAGCGTGCAGCGTTTGCGCGGGCGCGTGGCGCGGCGGGCGGGCGTGTCCGCGTGCGCGTAAACGGCGGGCAAACCCACAAACGCGACGAAGCCCCGGAACCTTTCGGCGCCAGGGCTTCAATCGCTGCCTTTTACGGCTCTAGCTCACTCGTCGCCGACCGCGACCAAGTCAGCCGGCTGCACCCGCGTGAACGTCGGGGGCGCGTACGTGGGCGACTTCTCGTCGATGACCACCTGCAGCTTCTTGTAAGCGGGCAGGCCGGTTCCGGCGGGGATGAGTCGACCCATGATGACGTTCTCCTTGATGCCGCGCAGATCGTCCGTCTTGCCGCAGATGGCCGCCTCGGTGAGCACCTTGGTGGTTTCTTGGAAAGACGAGGCCGAGATGAACGACTCCGTGGAGAGCGAGGCCTTGGTGATGCCGAGCAGCATGGGCTCTGCGACCGACGGCTGACCGCCGCGTTCCATCACGCGAGCATTCTCGCGCTCGAACACGTACTTCTCGACCTGCTCGTCGACCAAGAAGTTGGTGTCGCCCACCTCCTTGATGCGTACACGGCGCAGCATTTGCCGCACGATGCACTCGATGTGCTTGTCGTTGATGGTCACGCCCTGCAGGCGGTAAACCTGCTGGATTTCGTTGACCAGCCAGGCCGCGAGCTCCTTCTCGCCTTTGACGCGAAGGATGTCGTGGGGGTTGGCGGGGCCGTCCTGCAGCGGGTCGCCGGCGCGCACGTGATCGCCCGGCTGCACCTGGATGTGCTTGCCCTTGGGGATCAGGTACTCGCGCGCTTGGTCCGTCAACAGGCCGCCCTCGGTGGAGAACGGCGTGATGAGCACCTTGCGCTTGCCCTTCGTGTCCTTGCCGAAGGAAACCACGCCGTCGATCTCGCTGATGATGGCGTGATCTTTGGGCTTTCGGGCTTCGAACAGCTCGGCGACGCGAGGCAGACCACCGGTGATGTCCTGCACCTTCGTGGTGTCGCGCGGCATCTTCGAGATGGCCTCGCCGGGGCTGATCTGCTCGCCTTCGAGGGCCACGATGTTGGCGCCCACGGGCAAGAGATAGCGCGCGTCGAGGTCGGTGCCGGGCAGCTTCACGGCTTCGCCCGTCTCCGGATCGATGATGCTGATGCGCGGGCGGAGATCGGCGGCGCGCGACTCGATCACGATCTTGCGGCTGAGGCCAGTGACCTCGTCCACCTTTTCCATGACCGTGACGCCTTCGACGAGATCGCCGTACTGCACGATGCCGCCGACCTCGGTGAGGATGGGAGCCGCGAAGGGATCCCATTCTGCAACGATTTGGCCGGAGGTGACGCGGGCGCCGTCAACGACCTTCATCACCGCGCCGTACACCAGGCGATGGTGCTCACGCTCGCGACCGGTGTCGTCCATCACGACGAGCTCGCCGTGACGGTTCATGACGACGATGGTGTTGTCCTTGCGCTTCACCAGAGAGGCGTTGCGTAGGCTGACGACACCTTCGGTGCGCGTCTCGAGCGAGCTTTGCTCGATCTTGCCGCGCGCCGCCGCGCCACCGATGTGGAACGTGCGCATGGTGAGCTGAGTGCCGGGCTCACCGATCGACTGAGCCGCGATGATGCCGATGGCCTCACCCATGTTGACGCGCGAGCCACGAGCCAGGTCGCGGCCGTAGCACAGGGCGCACACGCCGCGACGGGTCTGGCAGGTGAGCACGGAGCGGATGACGATTTCCTCGATGCCCGCCTCTTCGATGGCGCGCACGTGGTCTTCTTCCAGCTCGGTGCTGTTGGCGACGATAACCTCGCCGGTGAGCGGATCGACGACGTCTTCCAGCGCCACGCGACCGAGGATGCGGTCGCCGAGCGGTTGAATGACTTCGCCGGCCTCTTCCAGCTTGGTGACGCGGATGCCGTCGAGCGTGCCGCAGTCGAACTCGGCCACCACCGCGTCCTGCGCGACGTCGACCAGGCGACGCGTGAGGTAACCGGAGTTGGCCGTCTTCAGTGCGGTGTCGGCGAGACCCTTACGAGCGCCGTGGGTCGAGATGAAGTACTGGAGAACCGAGAGACCCTCGCGGAAGTTCGCCGTGATGGGGGTCTCGATGATCTCGCCGGACGGCTTGGCCATCAGACCGCGCATGGCGGCCAGCTGGCGCATCTGGGCTGGGGAACCACGAGCACCCGAGTCAGCCATGATGTAGATCGGATTGAAGCTCGACTCTTCGGAAGTCTCGCCCGTCTCCGGGTCCTTCATCACTTCTTTGCCGATACCGGCCATCATCTCTTCGGCGACACGGTCAGCCACGCCGGCCCAGATGTCGACGACCTTGTTGTAGCGCTCGCCGTCGGTGATCAGACCCTCTTGGTACTGATCGACGACCTTCTCGAGCTCGGCCTGGGCTTCCTCGACCAGCTCCTTCTTCTTCGCCGGGATGGTCATGTCGTCCATGCAGACGGACGCGCCAGCCTGAGTACCGAAGTGGAAGCCGAGCGAACGCAGACGGTCTGCGAGCAGTACGGTCTCTTTGTTGCGGTGCGTGCGGTAGCAGATGTCGATCAGGTTCGAGAGCGCCTTCTTGTTCAGCACCTTGTTGGCGTAGTCGAACGGGATGCCCTTCGGCAGCACGTCGCTGATCAAGACGCGACCGACGGTGGTGGCGACCACGCGCGTGCGCGTGATGCCCTCGTCGTCCTGGTCCTCGATGCGCACTTTGATGGCCGCGTGCAGGTGCACGGTGCCGTTGTCGTACGCCATGCGGACTTCGTCCGGCGAGGCGAACACGCCGCGCAGGTAACCGTTCAGCTGGCCCGACTTTTGGTCGTAAGTCAGCGTATTTTCACGGTAACTGCCCTCCACGAAGCGGCGCATGCGCGTCGCGTAGTAGAGGCCGAGCACGATGTCCTGCGTCGGGTTGATGATGGGGCGACCGCTCGCGGGCGAGAGGATGTTGTTCGTGCTCATCATGAGCACGCGCGCTTCCATCTGCGCCTCGATCGACAGCGGTACGTGCACCGCCATCTGGTCACCGTCGAAGTCGGCGTTGAAGGCCGCGCACACCAGCGGGTGAAGCTGGATGGCTTTGCCCTCGATCAGCACCGGCTCGAACGCCTGGATGCCCAAGCGGTGGAGGGTCGGCGCGCGGTTCAGCATCACCGGGTGCTCGCTGATGACCTCGTCCAGGATGTCCCAAACCTCGGGACGCTCCTTTTCCACCATCTTCTTCGCAGATTTGATGGTGTTGACGTAGCCGCGCTCTTCGAGCTTGTTGTAGATGAACGGCTTGAACAGCTCGAGCGCCATCTTCTTCGGAAGACCGCACTGGTGCAGTTTCAGCGTGGGGCCGACGACGATGACCGAGCGGCCCGAGTAGTCGACGCGCTTGCCGAGCAGGTTCTGGCGGAAGCGACCCTGCTTGCCCTTGAGCATGTCGCTCAGGGACTTGAGGGGGCGCTTGTTCGGACCGGTGATGGTCTTACCGCGACGGCCGTTGTCGAACAGCGCGTCGACGGCCTCTTGCAGCATGCGGCGCTCGTTCCGGATGATGATTTCCGGAGCGTTGAGCTCGAGCAGGCGCTTGAGGCGGTTGTTGCGGTTGATGACGCGGCGGTAGAGGTCGTTCAAGTCGCTGGTGGCGAAACGGCCACCGTCGAGCGGAACGAGAGGACGCAGATCCGGCGGCAAAACCGGGATCACCGTGAGCATCATCCACTCCGGGCGGTTGCCCGAGCCGCGGAAGGCTTCGACGACCTTGAGGCGCTTGGCGTACTTCTTACGCTTCGCTTCGCTGGTCGACGTGCGCATCTCGTGACGGAGCTGCTCGCTGAGGCCGTGGACGTCCACGCGCTTGAGCATCTCCAGCACCGCTTCGCCGCCCATGCCGGCTTCGAAAGCGTCGTCGCCGTACTCTTCGAGCAGCTGAGCGTAGCGCTCTTCGCTGAGGAGCTCGGCGCGCTCGAGCTGGGTGCTCTTCGCGTCGATGACGATGTACGCCTCGCAGTACAGGACCTTTTCCAGGTCCTTCAGCGTGATGTCGAGGATGTTGCCGATGCGCGACGGCAGGCTCTTCAAGAACCAGATGTGCGCGACGGGCGTGGCCAAGCTGATGTGGCCCAGGCGCTCACGACGCACCTTGGACTGAATCACCTCGACGCCGCACTTTTCGCACACGATGCCGCGGTGCTTCATGCGCTTGTACTTGCCGCAGATGCACTCGTAGTCTTTGACCGGGCCAAAGATCTTCGCGCAGAACAGGCCGTCGCGCTCGGGCTTGAACGTGCGGTAGTTGATCGTCTCAGGCTTCTTCACCTCGCCGTTCGACCACTCCCGGATTTTTTCCGGGCTGGCCAACGAGATGCGCATGGCTGAGAAAGAAAGCGGATCCTTCGGCTTCTCGAAAAAGGAGAAAATATCTCTCATGGTTTTTCCTCAGTTCCGCTGAATCAGTCTTCCGCCGCCGTGGCCGCAGGCGCCCCGGTCTCGACGAGCTCGACGTTGAGACACAACGACTGGAGCTCTTTGATCAAAACGTTGAAGCTCTCGGGCAAACCTGCTTCGAGCGCGTACTCACCCTTGACGATGGATTCGTACATGCGCGTGCGGCCTTGCACGTCGTCGCTCTTGACGGTCAGGAACTCTTGCAGAGCGTAGGCGGCGCCGTACGCCTCCATCGCCCAGACTTCCATTTCACCAAGACGCTGACCACCGAACTGCGCCTTACCACCCAGCGGCTGCTGGGTGACGAGCGAGTACGGTCCGATTGAACGAGCGTGAATCTTGTCGTCGACCAAGTGGTGAAGCTTGAGCATGTACATGATGCCCACCGTCACGTCCTGCTCGAAGGGCTCGCCGGTACGACCGTCGAACAGAATCGACTGTCCGGACTGCGACCGACCCGCCAGCTCGAGCATTTGCTTGATCGTGCTCTCTTGGGCGCCGTCGAACACCGGCGTACCCATGAACAAGCCGCGACGCATCTTCTTGGCGAGCAAGTTCAGCTCCGCTTCCGGCAAGGCCTTGATGACCTTCTGGAACTTCGGATCTTGCTGGTTGATCTCGATGATGCGCTGACGGAGCTTTTCTCCGCCGAACTTCTCTTCGAGCGCCATGTCGATTTGCCGGCCGAGCTCGCGGGCACCCCATCCGAGGTGCGTCTCGAGAATCTGACCGACGTTCATGCGGCTAGGAACACCGAGCGGATTGAGCACGATGTCGACGGGACGACCGTCTTCCAGGTACGGCATGTCTTCTTCCGGGAGAATCCGGGAGACGACACCCTTGTTACCGTGGCGACCGGCCATCTTGTCGCCGACCTGCAGCTTGCGCTTGATGGCGACGTACACCTTCACCATCTTGATCACGCCTGGCGGCAGCTCATCGCCGCGCGACAGACGATCGATCTTGTCGGCAAAGTGCTCTTCGCGACCCTTGAGCAGGGCTTCCAGATCGCTGAGGAGCTGCTTGATCTCGTCCGCTGTCTCTTCGACCGGGATTTCGCCCCAGTACTTCTGCGGAATTTGCTCGAGCTCGGCGTCGTTGAGGACCTGGCCCTTGTTGAGCAGGACCTTGCCCTTGTCGTCGACCAGCTTGCCCGCGGTGGTCTTGCCGCCGAGGACGCGCTTGATCTTGCGGAAGAACGAGTCGCGGAGGATCTTCATTTCCTCTTCGCGCACGCGCTCCAGCTTCAGCTTCTCGGTGTCTTCGATCGACTTCGCGCGCTCGTCCTTGTCGGTACCTTTGCGCGAGAAGATGCGAGCGTTGATCACGATGCCGCTGACGCCCGGGGGCACCTTCAGCGAGCTGTCGCGCACGTCGCCGGCCTTTTCGCCGAAGATCGCCCGTAGCAGCTTCTCTTCGGGGGAGAGCTGGCTCTCGCCCTTGGGAGTGATCTTGCCGACCAGGATGTCGCCCGGCTTCACCTCGGCGCCGATGCGCACCACACCCGCGTCGTCGAGGTCCTTGAGGGCCTCTTCACCGACGTTGGGAATGTCCTTGGTGATTTCTTCTTTGCCGAGCTTGGTGTCGCGGGCGACGCACTCGAACTCCTCGATGTGGACCGAGGTGTACACATCGTCTTTGGCGATGCGCTCGGACACCAGAATCGAGTCTTCGAAGTTGTAACCCTGCCAGGGCATGAACGCGACGACCACGTTCTGACCGAGCGCGAGCTCACCCATGTCACAGGCGGGACCGTCGGCGAGCACGTCGCCCTTCTTGACGGTTTCGCCGCGGCTGACGACCGGCTTCTGGTTGTAGCAAGTGCTCTGGTTGGAGCGCTGGTACTTGGTGAGCGGATAGATATCCGGCACCTCGTCGCCCTCGCCCTCGGCGGCGCGCACCACGATGCGCTCGGCGTCGACGCTCACGACCAAGCCATCACGCTTGGCGATCACGCAAACACCCGAGTCCATCGCGACTCGGCCTTCCATGCCCGTGCCCACCAGCGGCGCTTCGGTGCGAACCAGCGGCACCGCTTGGCGCTGCATGTTCGCGCCCATCAGCGCGCGGTTGGCGTCGTCGTGCTCCAGGAACGGCACCAGGGCCGCGGCCACCGACACCATTTGGTTCGGCGCCACGTCCATCAGCTGGATTTGATCCGGAATCGTCATCCGGAAGTCGCCGTTCAGGCGAGCGGGCACCAAGTTGTCCTTGAACTTGCCCTTGTCGTCCATGTTCGCGCTGGCGGCGGCGATGTACTTGCCTTCCTCCTCGAGCGCGCTGAACCACTGCACCTCGTCGTGCACGCGGCCGTCGCTCACGTTGCGGTAGGGCGTCTCGACGAAGCCGTACTCGTTCACGCGGGCGAAGCAGCTGAGCGATGCGATGAGGCCGATGTTCGGACCTTCAGGGGTCTCGATCGGGCAGATGCGGCCGTAGTGGGTGGCGTGCACGTCGCGCACCTCGAAGCCGGCGCGCTCACGGGTCAAACCACCGGGGCCGAGCGCGGACAGGCGACGCTTGTGCGTCACTTCCGAGAGCGGGTTGGTTTGATCCATGAACTGCGAGAGCTGCGAGCTACCGAAGTACTCCTTGACCACCGCGCCGACGGGCTTGGCGTTGATCAAGTCGTGCGGCATCAACGTGTCGATTTCTTGCGACACGCTCATGCGCTCTTTGATGGCGCGAGCCATGCGCACGAGACCGATGCGATACTGATTTTCCATCAGCTCGCCGACGGCGCGCACGCGGCGGTTGCCCAAGTGATCGATGTCGTCGACGGAGCCGCGGCCGTTCTTCAGCTCGATCAGATGACGCACGGTCTCCTGGATGTCGCTGGGGGTGAGGACGGTCGCGTCGAGGCCAGGCTTCTGGTCCTCGGGCATGTCGCGGTAGAACTTGTAGTTCAGCTTCAAGCGACCGACGGCCGACAGGTCGTAGCGCTCGGGGTTGAAGAACAGGTTCTGGAACAGCTGCTTGGCCGTCTCCAGCGTCGGCGGATCGCCCGGGCGCAGGCGCCGGTAGATCTCCATGATCGCGTCTTCGGTCGTCTTGACCTTGTCGGCGATCAGGGTGTCGCGCAGGTACGGACCGACGTTCAGACCGTCGATGAAGAGCACCTTGAACTCGGCGACGCCGGCTTCCTTCAAGCGATCGAGGGTGATTTCCGTCACTTCCTCGTTGCACTCGAGCAGGACTTCGCCCGTCTCCTTGTCGATCACGTCTTCGCCCGAGACCTTGCCGATCAAGTCGGAGGCTTCGTTCGGCAGGCGGTCGAGGTTGGCTTCTTTGAGCTTCTTGATCGCGGCGCGCGTGAACTTGGTGTTCTTCTTGACGACGACTTCGGCGCCGACCTTGATGTCGCGCGTGGCGCGCTGGCCGGGGAGCAGGTCGAACTCGATGGACTTGGCGAACTTGCCGCCCTTCTCGATGTAGACCGTTTCCGTCGAGTAGAAGTAGTTGAGCAGCTCTTGGGTGCTGTAACCCAAGGCGCGCAGCAGCACCGTCGCGTGCATCTTCCGGCGACGGTCGATGCGCACGTACATGATGTCCTTGTGGTCGAACTCGAAATCGAGCCACGAGCCGCTGTAAGGAATCACGCGGGCGCTGTAGAGCAGCTTACCGCTCGAGTGCGTCTTGCCCTTGTCGTGGTCGAAGAACACGCCCGGGCTGCGGTGCAGCTGCGAGACGACGACGCGCTCGGTACCGTTGATGATGAAGGTACCGGTCTCCGTCATCAGCGGAATCTCGCCGAAGTAGACCTCTTGCTCCTTGATGTCGCGCACGATGCGCTCGCCACCCTCGCGGGTGTCGTAGACCATCAACTGCGTGGTCACCTTGATCGGTGCGGCGAACGTCATGCCGCGCTGACGGCACTCGTCCACGTCGTACTTGGGCTTCTCCAGATTGTAGGAGACGTAAACGAGCTCGCTCGTACCGTCGAAATCCTTGATCGGGAAGACACTACGGAAGACCTCTTCGAGGCCCATTTCCTTCCGCTCGCGCGGAGACACGTCCGTCTGCAGGAACTTGTCGTAGCTGCTCTTCTGAATGTCGATCAGATTCGGGATATCGACGATCGAGTCAACACGACCGAGGTTCGTGCGATGTCGAAAATTCGACTGGACCTTGGACGCCATATGCGAAACCTCCAAAACGCGCATAGCGGGAATGGCGGACACTTCCGCCATCCCGCGTTGCGCCTACCTGACCACGCGCGCTTCGAACACACCCCGACCCGAGGGCCAGGGAAATAGCAGCTGATTATGAGCAGTGACGGTCAAAGTGAGGTTACTTGACCTCGACCTTGGCGCCGGCTGCTTCCAGCTTCTTCTTGATGTCTTCGGCCTCTTCCTTGCCGATGTTCTCTTTGATCGGCTTGGGAGCGCCTTCGACGAGGTCCTTGGCTTCTTTGAGGCCGAGGGCCGTGATCTCGCGGACCGCCTTGATGACGTTGATCTTGTTCGCGCCGCCGTCGGCGAGCACGACCGTGAACTCCGTCTTCTCCTCTGCCGCCGCTGCGGGAGCAGCGCCGCCGCCGGCAGCAGCCACCGCGACGGGAGCCGCGCTGACGCCCCACTTCGTCTCGAGCTCTTTGACGAGCTCGGCGATCTGGATCACCGGGAGGTTAGAGAGGAAATCGACGACCTGGTCACGAGTAATTTCAGCCATTTTAGAACTCCTGCAAACGAAACTTTATAAAACTTATGGGATTGGACGAGACAGACGGCGCTTAGCCGCCTTTGCGCTCTTTGGCAGCCAGCACGCCCACGAAGTTGCGGGCCGGCGCGTTGAGCAACATGACGAAACGTTGCGGTGCGGCAAGAAGCGTGGCGAGCAGCATGGAGCGCGCCTCGTCTTTGCTCGGCAAGGTGGCGAGCTGATCCGAGACAGCTTTGCTGTCCAGAACCTGGCCCTCGAGCAGCCCGGCTTTCACCTTGAGCTTCTCGTTGTCCTTGACGAAGTCTTTGACGACACGAGCGGCAGCGCTCGGTTCCTCGAAGCTCCAAGCCACGCCGGTCATGCCACGGAGCACGGACGTGAGTCCCTTGCTCCACGGTTGGTCGGCGAGCGCTTGCTGCACCAGTTTGTTCTTCACGACCTTGTATTCGATGCCTTTGGCTCGAAACACGTCGCGAAGCTTGGACACCTCTTCGACCGTCATCCCGGTGAAATCCAGGAAAACCGCCGAGCTCATGCGATCGAAACGGTCACGAATGACCTTGATCGCTTCGGCTTTTTGGGTGCGTTCCATCAGTCGTCCTCTTCCTTCGACACGACGGTCGAGGTGTCGACGCGAACGCCCGGGCTCATCGTGCTGCTCAGCGTGATGCTGCGCATGTAGATGCCCTTGGCGGTCGACGGCTTCTTGGCGATTAGCTCGCCGATCAGCGCCATCGCGTTTTCCGTCAGCTTGGCCTGGTCGAACGATTTACGTCCGATGCGGCAATGCACGACGCCGGCTTTGTCCACGCGGTACTCGACCTTGCCGGCCTTGGCTTCCTTGACGGCGTTGGTGACGTCGAAGGTAACCGTGCCGACCTTGGGGTTCGGCATCAGGCCACGCGGACCGAGAACGCGACCGAGCTTACCGACGGCGCCCATCAGGTCGGGCGTCGCGATCACGCGATCGAAGTCGAGAAAGCCTTCCTGGACCTTGGCGACCAGCTCGTCGCCACCGGCGACGTCTGCCCCTGCGGCCAGAGCTTCTTTCTCTTTTTCACCGCGCGCGAACACGAGGACGCGCACGGTCTTGCCGGTGCCATTCGGAAGCACGATTGCTCCGCGCACCATTTGATCGGCGTGCTTCGGATTGACTCCGAGGCGCACCGCGACGTCGACGCTTTCGTCGAACTTGGCGAAGGCCATCGACTTCACCAGCGCGACGGCCTCATCGACCGTAACGCGCTTGGCTGGGTCGCGCTTTGCGGCCGCCACCTTGCGATTTTTTGTTTCTTTCACTGCCATTGGGTTCGTCTTTCGACTCCTGGAAACGGTCGGAAACGCTCACCCAAAGGGGTGAACGCCGCCGTACCAGTAACTCTTCAGCTGATGACCACGCCGATGCTCTTGGCCGTGCCCGCGATGCTGCGCGCGGCGGCTTCGAGATCGGTCGTGTTCATGTCTTTCATCTTCTCTTTGGCGATCGCGCGGATCTGATCCATCGAGAGGGTGCCGACCTTGGTCTTGTTCGGCTCTTTGGAGCCCGAGCCCGGCTTCTTCTGCGTGGCCAAGCCGAGCGCCTTCTTCACCAGCACGCTGGCCGGCGGTTGCTTCATGATGAAGCTGAAGGAGCGGTCGGCGTAGACCGTGATCACGACCGGCAAGATCGTGTCGCCCAGCGGTGCGCTGCGGGCGTTGAAGTCCTTGCAGAACTGCATGATGTTGACGCCGTGCTGACCGAGGGCGGGACCCACGGGCGGCGACGGGTTGGCTTTGCCAGCCGGCAGCTGCAACTTGATGTAGGCGTTGATCTTCTTCTTGGCGCTCATAACGGTGTGTCCTTGCGAATCGCTTCGTAACTACCCAAACGGGTAGGCTCAGCGTTTCTCCACATGTGAAAAGTCGAGCTCGACGGGCGTGGGGCGCCCGAAGATGCTGACCATGACTTTGAGCTTCTGCTTGTCGGGCTTGACCTCTTGGACGGTGCCCGAGAAGTTGGCGAACGCGCCCACCACGACGCGAACTTCGTCGCCCTCGTTGAATTGGTGGCGGGGCTTCGGCTTGACCGCGCCCTCGACGATGCCCTTGCGCAGATCTTCGATGTGAGGTGGTTTGACCTCTTGCGGACGCTGGTTGCCGATGAAGCCGGTGACCTTCGGCGTGTCTTTGACGATGTGCCAGACGTGCTCGCTCATCTCCATTTCGACGAAGATGTAGCCAGGGAAGCTGGTCTTGGCCTTCACCCGCTGACGGCCGTCCTTCAGTGTGTCGGTGACCTGCTCGGACGGGATCAAGATCTCGCCGAACTTGTCCTCGAGGTGGAACTGGCGAATGCGCTCTTGCAGCGCACCTTTCACCTTGTTCTCGTAGCCAGAGTACGTCGTGACCACGTACCACTTCTTGCCGGGAGTCGAGGTTGCAGCTTCCATGGCTCAGGCTCCGTACACGAGGGTCGTTAGAAACAACCAGATTCTGTCCAAGATGGTGACGTAGACGGTGGCCAGCGCGCTCGCGACCACCACGACCAATGTGCCATTCAAGACTGCTTCGCGAGTCGGCCAAGTCACCTTGGACAGCTCGGCGGCAACCTCGCCCGCCCAGGTCCGCACCGACTCTTTGCGGTACGACTGAATCACGGTCAGCGTGCCGATCACGGCGCCCGCGACCAGCGCGTAGCTGTCGCGTTGCTCTTCCGACAAGCTCACGAGCTGCGGCACGACGCGCACCGCGGCCGGCCAACCCGAAAGGCTGTTCCAGATCAACACCAGCATTTTGCTGGCGACGTAGGCGGCCAAGATGCCAGCCAAGAAGAAGGCAGCGTGCACGTAGCGCTCGGAGCCGAGCGCCGACGCGCCCTCCGCCGTCTCGTCTTCGACGCCTTCGCCCTCCGCCTCGATGGCGGTGGAGTCTTCCGACGCGGTCGCCAAGGCTTCGCTGGACGAGACTTCGCCGTCGGCGCCTTCGGCGTCGTTCAGCTTCTCGTCTTTGTCGTCGGGACTGGCCATTTTCGTTTCTTCTCGAGCTACGTTGCGAACTTCAGCAGGGGCGGAGAGACTCGAACTCCCGGCCAGCGGATTTGGAATCCGCTGCTCTACCAACTGAGCTACACCCCTAAAGGTTTGCGAGGCTTGTGAGCCCGCCTCTCGGGTCTGTCGTTACTTACCTTCGATGTGAACCGTGTGCGCGTTGCAGGTGTTGCAGAATTTCTTGAGCTGAAGAGGTTGCCCGCCGTCTTTGCGAGCCTTCGTGGTCTTGTAGTTGCGGGCGCTGCAGACGCTGCAGCAGAGAGCGATCGGGATCCGTCTGGTGTCGGGCACTTTGGCTTACGGGGTTCCGAGGGGGGCCAAGTGTGACCGGCCGGGCAGCATCGCGCCACCCGGCCACCAACTAGCCGTAATTACTCGATAATCTTGGTCACGACGCCGGCGCCGACGGTTTTGCCGCCCTCGCGGATGGCGAAGCGCATCTGCTCTTCGAGAGCGACGGTGGTGATGAGCTCCACCTCGACCGTGATGTTGTCGCCCGGCATCACCATCTTGATGCCTTCGGGCAGCATGACCGAGCCGGTCACGTCCGTCGTGCGCACGTAGAAC